>ENA-OPBO01001791-OPBO01001791.1-human-gut-metagenome-genome-assembly--contig:-NODE-1791-length-14176-cov-9.234898_pt1 | contig 14176 bp, 13 predicted proteins | sample MGYA00241071_ERZ501458 | MGnify/ENA primary metagenome ERZ501458 (study PRJEB25962, sample SAMEA2042509) | human gut metagenome | biome: human gut; feature: human-associated habitat; material: faeces...
CCTCAGACTGGTGAAAACGCAGGTAAGAAGAAGTGGTATGCTACTTCGGTAACCGGCGCGTAGCGGAATTGAAAATCGCTGGCCGAAGAGTAAAGCAAAGGTAAAGGGCGGGCTGCTTCTGGAGCTTTTTGGGTCCCTAATCCCAAAAATCATATAGAATTTTGGGATTACAATCCCAAAAATCAGTATAAATTTTGGGATTAGGATTTTTTTCTTATATTTGTGCCGAAATTGAAACAAAGAACTTTATTAATAATGGAAAGGGTTTAATGATATGAAACAACGCTAACACTCAATTTCCGAATACCTTTCTTACTGCATACGATGTGAAGGAAAAAGCCATCGTAACACCAGAGAATTGGTTGGAGTGGGTGCTATAAATAAAAGGTAAAAAAGAGCCTAGCGGGATGTTAAGCCAGCGAGGCTGCTCTTTTTAAAGATAAAAAGCCATAGCTTATTTAAAGCCCCCGATGCGTATAGCACCGGGGGCTTCTTGTATTTTGCCGTTAGGCGTTATAATGACTGTTACTCACCCAAATACCAGTTGTCTTCCATATCTGGTTTTTCATCGTCATCGCCTCCTTGACCTATAGTCGAGGCTGCAAGGAGGGTGCAAGAGGTGATATTTACCACCTGCATCTCTGGCTTTGTATATTCTTTCTTTTTCATATCCTTTTGATTTTAAAATTCTTTACTTAACCATGATTTTATAAGTCTTGCTGCCACGCTTCACGATGTTCAAGCCCTTCTGCAGGCCATTGGTACGACGACCATTTGCATCATAGTATTCTGCATTGGCATCGTTGCTGATAGCGTTGAGGTTGTCAATGGCAGTAGTGCCATCACCCTTTCCGATGCTCAGCATGGCTGCTCTTGCCAGATATTCATAGGCAGGATGGATGTATGCACGCATCGGTTTGATGCCCACGCCCTTGCCATCATCCAAGTCAGAGACACGCCAGAACTTATCCTTACCAATGATGTAGTCGTTTTTGTCAAGACCCTTATTGTCTTTGCCGCCAATCTTGGTGAATGAACCTACGAGGTTGACATCTGAGGCAGTTTCTGCTTCTGGCTTAGTAACGTTTGTTCCAGCTACTGGCTCTTTAACGATGCCTGCATTTTGTACAGAAATGCTGAGTGTCTGCTCATCCTTATTCATCTTGAAGAGCACCGGAGTGCCGGCAGGGATTTCGCCCTCTTCGCAACTCTCAAGGGTGATGCTTTCATTTTCATTGTCAATACCTGTGAGACGATAGAACTTACATTCTGTTTCCTTGCTCTGGTCAATGGCGAAAGGCAAGCAGAGCGTTCCCCATGTAGAGCCTTCCTTTATCTTGCGACTATAAGATGCATCCTTGGCTGCGAACGGCTCATAAGCCACGAAGTCCTTGCCGTCGTCAAGAACAAGATTCTCCGTAGCAAGAGTTTCTCCCGTTGCACCTATCTTTTTCTCACCATTCTTACCTACCAGCTTGGTGAAGTAGCCAGTCTTATAGTTAGCGTATTTGTTATCGTCCTTGTCTTTGTCTGTGTTACTGATATAATCTATAAAACCTTTGAGATTCTTGCAATCAAAGAACATACCAACACCATAAAAACCCTGGTCCGTAACAAACTTATCGCTGGCGAAAATAGTTTGGAGAGTTGAGCAACCAGAGAACATAGAGGACATATCCTTCACGCGCTCTGTATTGAAATTAGAGAGGTCGAGCAAAGAGAGTTTTCGACATTCTTTAAACATGTCTTCCATATTCTTCACATTCGCTGTATTGAACTTTGAGAGATCGAGCGAAGAGAGAGCTGAACAGTACTCGAACATAATGCTCATATCTTCCACATTCTGAGTATTGAAGTTAGAGACGTCGAGCGAAGTGAGAGCGAAGCAACCCGAGAACATAGAGACCATGTTTGTTACTTTCTCTGTATTCAGATTCTCAATACCTTCAATTTCGGTCAGATAAAAGCAATCTGCGAACCACAAACAACAGCTCGTTGGTCTAGCATTGGCAAACGATGCATCGAAGACCACCTTCTTGATATTTCTTTTTTGGGCATTCCACCCCGGATTGTTAGATTTCACATTAAGGTCATAAGCTTCTGCAGGCTTTACTCCCTTGTAGCGGAATGTAAGAGTTCCAGTAGCATTGTCAAACTCGGCATAAGCACATCCAGGAGTAAAATAACCATCCGTGCCGCTGTTGGCATATTTGCGGTCAGTCTTGCTATCGCTATAACCTTTGAGGTTTTTGCAACCATAGAACATACCAGTACTATTCGTTACCTGGCCCGTTTTAAAATTATCGCTAGCGTAGATAGTTGTGAGAGCTGAGCATGCACGGAACATGCTGGCCATATACCGCACCTTCTTTGTATTGAAATTAGAGAGGTCGAGCGAAGTGAGAGCGGAGCAGCCCTCGAACATTTTTCCCATACTCTCCACCTTCTCTGTATTGAAATTAGAGAGGGTGAGCGAAGAGAGAACGGAGCAATTAAGGAACATATTGCCCATATCCATCACATTCGCTGTATTGAAATTAGAAAGATCGAGCGAAGTGAGAGCGGAGCAGCCCAAGAACATGCTGTTCATTTGCTTCACCTCCTTTGTATTGAAATTAGAGAGGTCGAGCGAAGAGAGTTCTTGACAGTCCTCAAACATGCTTGACATATACGTCACCTTCTCTGTATTGAACTTAGAGAGGTCGAGCGAAGAGAGTTTTTGACAACCATAGAACATACCACTCATATCCGTCACCTTCTCTGTATTGAACTTAGAGAGATCGAGCGAAGAGAGGTTTTGACAGCCCCCAAACATATCTGACATATACTTCACATTCGCTGTATTCAAATATTCAAGGCCTGAAATTGTTTCCAAGGTTTCGCAGCCATTAAAGAATCCACTCAACGATGTAGGAGCGTAAGTCTTGAAACTCTCATCGAAAACGATATTCTTGATATTTGTAGTTTCTATATCGTACATATCTTTCACCATCGGTTCGTCATTCACTATAACTAAACGGCTTAAATCAATACTTTCTAAATTATTAGAAGTGATTTTTTTGAAAGTCAATTTAGTGTTCGTAGCATCCAACTCTGCTACATAATCAGAAATAGTGGTTGCCGTGTTCAGATCGTATATGAATGCGCGGTCTGCACCTTTATTATCTTCATCAACAAAATCGAATATATTGTATGATAATGTCAAAGTATATTCACCCTTGTTTAAAATGCTTTTATACACTTTTTGCTCTGTTCTCTTAATTTCATCAAGCAGTTTTCCATTTAAAGTAATAAAGACATAGTTAGAGTTCTTTGCCGAAATTAGATATTTAAATGAAAATAATATAGGCTTTACTACATTGAATTTGACTTCAATTTCAGATGTACTGTGACCCTTCCCATAATTATTTGACATCAGTCCCTTGCTTTCTGCTGTAAAATAGGAAGAGACATTAGACATTCCATCTGCGTTCAAGTCCAACATCTTCCAAGGATAAATGTCATTGTCAGTAATGGTAACATCGGTTATACCCTCCAAATTGAACAAAGCATAGCGAGAATCCTTATAGTGACAGACAGTACAATTGCCTTCACGGTCGAATTTATGGCCTTTTGCTGGAATCACGAGGCTGGCAGCATCCGTAATCTCTTTAGTTGCGGCTTCATCGCTGAAGAGTTTGTTGCATACACAGCACTGCCAGTATTCTATGTTACCAGCCTCTGTACATGTAGCATCTTTCAGAGCATGATGAGTGAGTGTATGTGGTTTAAGCACATCATCCTTATATACCTTCACTATAGAATTGCAGAGAGAGCATTCGTGTGTGGTATAGCCGTGCTCTGTGCAAGTTGGTTCTACGGTTTCCATTACTTCACCAAGGGCATCCGAGCCATCGGCATTCTTGTGCGAACAGGTTTGGAGTTTGAGTTCAAACTCGCCTACCTGCAATATGTCTCCACCATGAATAGCCGAGATTTCCCATTTAAAATATTGATAAGAGGTAGAACATTTGCAGGGGAAGTCGTACGAAGTATAGTTCTTATCCTTGAGCACCTTGTCCTCGCTTACCTCATCGATAAGCTCCCAAGCGTCATTGCTGCCTGTATTGTTACCATAGAGTTTCCATGACTTCGGATTGCGGCCTCCCCAAGTTTCATTGTCATTACCCGTAGTGATGGTGTAGCCCACAGGCACTCCTGCCTTGCTGGCTTCGAAGATGACATAGGCGCTGCCATTAAAATAGCAGCACCACTTGCTGGAATTACCTTCTGTCTTTTTGCCATCAAAGAGTTTCTTGAAATTTTCTGCTTCAGACACCGCTTCAGGGCTACTTGCTAAGGCACTAAATGTTACAGACGTGTCGTAATCTGTCTGCGCCACCATACGTGTAGGCACAAACAACAACATCAACAACATCAATGGGAACAGGGCAAATCTATAGAACTTTGCCCCCCCCATAGTTCATACGGCCGACATACGACCCATAGAATTGATTGTTAAGCTTTTTCATAATTTAATATTTTATTTGTTATTAATATTTGTCTGCCTATTGCCGAAACTCACTCCAGGAAATACAGGAGGTTTAACGACATGATGAATATCGATACCAGAAATAGAAAGATATAAAACTGTTCCTGTTTGAAGAAATCACGAAAGCTGATGCGAGCCTTCCGATGTTCCTCAAGATACATCCTGTACTTATGTATCATGGCATATACGAAGATGATACCTAACATGAGTGCAAACACCCCGACGATAATCAGGGCTAATTCTATCCTTGGTATGGTTTCTAATATTTCTTTCATGGTGCAAATATAGTGTTTTTTTTTCAAAAAAGGTGTCGCATTCCTATGAAAAAGGTGTCGCATTCCTATGAAAAAGGTGTCGCATTCCTATGAATGCGACACCCTATTTAACGTATTTTTTCATTTCGCGATGCGTTTTCCTGTTATTTATCGAAAAATGGTTAATCCTGCTTTTTACCCTCCGAGGCTACATTTTCAGCCATTTTCTCCCGCCATTCGGCAGGAGTACAGCCTTCTTTTAACTTGAAAATGCGGTACAGACAGGGGCAGGCAGAGAAGCTGCAAAACGTACCTCGGCAAGCCAGAGGCGGAAGGTGGAGTCTAGGCATGAAGTGAAGTAGCGTGCCAACTCGTTCTTGTAAATATCCAGCGAGCGTGACAGGATAACCATGATTCAATATGGTATCCCCCGCCGGCGCACCAGTCTTCCAGCTTCTCTCACTTCTCTTTCCGGAGTCTTTCAGAAAGCTTCGAATGTAAAGTCTTTTCCTTGTCAGTATATTCAAGTAACTTGCGAAACTTTAGTCACCATATAACCAAGGGTCTATACGCCATCTTTTCATCGTGACATATAGACCCTTGTCGTTTTCCGTAATCAGATATATACTGTTAACCTAATTATATTTTAATGACGAGAGATCTGCACTATCCCTGTCTATCATTTGAAAGACGAAGGGATAACCTTCACTTTCTTCCATATTAATTTCAAATTAACTGTTTATAGACAGGGATGCGGATTTTGTCTAATTGTTCTGCTGTCAGAGCCTTGACATCATCGTTAACCGTAAAATACACAGTAGGATATCGGTACTTACCATTAGGCATAAGTACCTTCGTTACCTGCTTGATAATCTCAACTCCATCAAGCGTAACTATCTTAGTCTCTGTTTTATCTACTATCTTTCCCATAAGCAGAATTTTTGTTATTTGATTTATTGATAATGCAAACAGGCACAATGAAAATTTGTTCTCAAATTACCGAGTGCAGCATTTCTGCTGCAAAGATACACTGTTTATTTGTAACTACCAAATTATTCGTGAAGAAAACAACATAAAACACATAAATTCCGACTCTGTCAGCATCCGTATCATATCCCCAAAGGGTTGTAAACGGCATTGTTACCGCCTGCATGCCATCCGCCATATCATAAAAAACAGAAAGCGGAGATATTGATGACAAATATCACCATATAATCAAGGGTCTATACGCCACCTTTTCATCGTGGCATATAGACCCTTGTCGTTTTCCCGTGAGGCGCAATGTGCACCAAACCTGTTAATTATAAGTAATAAAAACAAAAAATCTGTCGTTTTTGTTACTTATGTGAAACAAAAAGAGTATCTTTGCGAAAAGTTTTACTCGTATGAAACAAAAAATATTAGAAAGACTAGGGTATTCCAATCGTATCGAACGCATGTTTAGACGTGGAATGATGATTGCATTGACGGGCCAGAGGCGTGTCGGCAAGAGTTGTGTGATGCGGCGAATTTATAATCACATCGCTGAGAATGAAGAAAATCACGTTATCTATATAGATAAGGAGAAAACCTCATTTGATATGATAGCCAACTATCAGGATCTGGAGGCTTATGTAGCAGCCAACATCGTTGAGGGTAAGGAAAACTATCTGTTTATTGATGAGGTGCAGGAGATTTCTGATTTCGAGAAAGCACTCCTCAGTATCCAATCGGATGATACCTGCCAGATTATGATTACCGGCAGCAACGCCAAAATGCTTTCGGGCGAACTGGCAACTCGCCTGAGAGGCAGATATATTGCTTATCGCATTAGAGGACTCTGCTATGAAGAGTTCCTGACGTTCCATGAACTGAAGGATGATGATGCTTCCTTGAACCTGTATCTGCAGTATGGCGGGCTCCCTCAGTTGCGCAGTTTAGGATTGGAAAATACGGATTTGGTAGAAGATTATCTTGAAAATGTGTATAATACGATAGTACTTCGTGATATCATAGAGCGAGAAAACATCAGAAACATACCATTGTTGCGAACGCTGCTGAAGTTTGTGAGCGATAATATCGGTAAACAATTCTCAGCAACGAGTATTGTAAAATTTCTGAAAAGCCAGAACACCGAAACGTCTGCCAAGATGATTCTCACGTATTTGGAGTATTTAAGCAATGCTTTTATTATCGATCGAGTTAACAGATACGACATTCATGGCAAGCGACTTTTCGAGTTAGGCGACAAGTTCTATTTCGAAGACCTGGGAATCAGGAATCATATTATAGGTGGCAACAGGCGTTTTGATATCGAAAAGGTGATGGAAAACGCTGTATATATCCATTTGTGCAGGATGGGGTATAAAGTATATGTTGGTCAGATGTATAAGGCTGAGATTGATTTTGTTGCCGAGAAAGCGGATAGTGTGGCGTATGTGCAAGTTACCTATCTGCTGGCTTCTGAGGAAACGGTAGAGCGTGAATTCGGCAATTTGAAATTGATAAAAGACAGTCATCCCAAATACGTGATTTCTATGGATCGGCTTTACAGTCAAACCAATATTGATGGCATTAAGCACATTCATCTGCGAGATTTTCTGAAAATGACTACTTTGGTTTGATGCCAGGTAGATTACGAATATCACCATATAATCAAGGGTCTATACGCCACCTTTTCATCGTGGCATATAGACCCTTGTCAACCAAGTTAATTGCAGATTTACTATATTATTCGGGCTTTGTATCAAAGAAACCGATAAACTCATCAAAATCTCGAAGAATGTCATTCAACTTAGGATTACTCTTTTGAACTATAATGGCTATGTAATTGTCAACTTCTTCATCCCTAAGAATAGAAACCTTGACACAAAAACGATCTCGTTTATCAAATTCGTTAAACCATCTGGTAAAAAGGCGAGCTCGCATAGCCTGTCTGCTATCACCCGTTTCACATTGATATAGAAGTATATCGGGATTCGTAAGAAAGAATTCCTCTATAATACATTGTATAGTTGCTTTAACTTTAGAATCGTTAGGAGAATTCTTCTTGTTTTCATTGAGAATGCCGAATTCATACGCTTTTTCATCCTCCCAAATATTATTGTTTTCTACAAATTCTATTCGATACTGAACACCATAATCTGTTAAGAACTTATATGATCCATTATCTATCCAGACCTTATAAGGAGAATGAAAATTGAGGCGAGTTAAGTTAAAGGCATGCATAACAGTCTGCAGCCTCCTCTCGTGCTTTAGCAAAGTCTATTTGAGCCTTTGCTTCCATTTCTTTTTTACGTCTAACCATATCTCGTAATACAGCAATTGCTTCTTCACGAGTTTTAATTTTTAAAGCCATACTTATTCATTTTAAAGTTCTACTTCTTGTTGGTTGCAAAGATAAGCTTTTATTTTGAAAGTGCAAAGAAAACGGGAGAAAAGTTTCGGGAAAAGTTTGGATTCCCGTATTTTAAAAGATAAAAGATAGCCATTCCATGCCACAAATGAAGGGTCTATACGCCACCTGTTCATCGTGGCATATAGACCCTTGTCCTGTCACATAAGAAACGCAATCTCTTACTTTTTCATAAACTTTTCACTGAAATCTCTTGCGGGTTTGAAAATAAAGTCGTAACTTTGCGGCATGTTTTTTTAAAACAGAAGATTATGAAGCAGGTAGAAGAAAGATACATCAGCTTGTTGACCGACTTCGGTTTCAAGCGAATTTTCGGAACAGCAATGAACAAGGATTTGCTCATTTGCTTCCTCAACAGCTTGTTTAATGGCAGACAGGTTGTGAAGGACGTATCGTATCTGAACCCGGAGCACGTGGGAGATGTCTATACCGACCGCAGAGCCATCTTCGATGTATATTGTGAGGGCGAAAACGGCGAGAAGTTCATCGTTGAAATGCAGAATGCTTATCAGGCGTATTTCAAGGACCGCTCCCTCTTCTACTCCACCTTCCCTATCCGAGAACAGGCACCAAAGGGGAACGACTGGGATTTCAAGCTTAATCATGTCTATACCATTGCCCTGCTCAATTTCAACATGTATGAGGATGCCTTCGACAAGGAGAAAACCCGCCATCATGTACAGTTGTGCAATACCGCTACCCACAAGATTTCCTACGACAAGCAGGAGTTTATCTATGTAGTACTAGCTAAATTCAATAAGACACTAGGAGAATTGGAAACGCTCTACGAGAAGTGGCTTTATGCGCTGAAGAACCTCTATAAACTTACCCAACGCCCAAAGGAGTTGTGCGACAAGGTTTTCGACCGTCTCTTTGAGGAAGCCGAGATTGCCAAGTTCACACCTCAGGAAATGAGGGAGTATGAAGCAAGTAAGATGGCATATCGGGATATCAAGAACTGCATTGATACGGCGAAGCAAGAAGGTCTTGCGGAGGGTATAGAACTGGGGAGGAAAATATGTATGGAGAAAGGCAGAGCTGAAAGCATGAACCTGCGAAGCCTTGAGATTGCCAGAAAGATGCTGGCAAAGGGTATGGATGAAGCGTCTATCATGGATATGACGGGGCTGACGGCAGAGGAGATAAAGCTGCTGAAAGCGGAGATGTAGATTACGAATATCACCATATAATTAAGGGTCTATACGCCACCTTTTCATCGTGGCATATAGACCCTTGTCGTTTCACCATGAAGTGCGGGTGAATATATGTTTGCCGAGCACCTTATACTCCTGCCCAGCTTAGGAGTTTATCTAACGTCATTTATTTCCCTGTTGTTATGGGTATGTTTGATATCCACATTTTATGGATTTGAAATCATAGTCAAGAAATTTTGGGCTTTTATGGTACATGGAATTATTATAATTTTCCATGTCAGGAGTCCAGCAATACCTCCCATCTTCAATTTCCTTACCTCTCATGACTTTTTGGTCGTTAGACAAGACCAAATCAATGTAGTGTTTAGGATCACAGCCATCAAATATACCACCAGAATCATTATTTCCATAGACTTTCTTAAGATTGCCTAAGACAACCTTTTGAAGCCTAGTACAATTAGCAAAAGCATATTCGCCGATTTCTTCAACATCTGGTAGAGTTATGGATTTTAGCATCGTGAAATGCTTAAAGGCAGATGAAGGTATCTTTTTACATCCCATCACTGTTAAATTTATAGTTCCATTGCTAGCCTCCATCAGACCATATTGTATATTTTCAAATACATTTTCGTCAGCTTCTGAAGTTAGGATAAGATTGATGTTGGTCTTGTCGTCAGCTATTTTATTCGCAATAGCAGTCCCTATATCATCAGTGCTATTTTCTGAAATGACAGTTGCGTCCAACGCATAACTCTTACCATTTTCAGTTGTTCCTGTAAAAGCATGATTCGCTAAATATGTACCATTATATTTTATCGTAACGGTTGAATTCTTGACAAATGAACCATATAAAAACACATTGCCATTATTGTCGGAAGTTAGACTGTATTCCTTTGAATCCTCCCTGCTACCAGCAACAGGGGTAAAATATTCGGTGCCAACCGTTATAGGTTCATTTTTAATCGTCGCAATGCGCAAGCGTGAATAATTGCGTGTGGCGTTGTTGAAAGGCACTATTATTTCATCGGCACTATGTACATCACAATCCACTTCAATATACTCTCCTGTTCCTTCCACCGTACCATCTTTCAATGACAGTGTGTTATCTTTCCATTCATAGTTAGGAGCATACAAAGCTTTAACCGCAGGTGCTTCGTCTTCTCGCATATAAATAGGAGAATCTTTTATTTCCCATCCAGAAGAAGTCTTTGTCAAAGTGGCACGTTGCTCTCCCAATATTTTAGAAGTAAACGAGAGAAGTATTTCATCCCCATCTACCCATGAAGTTTTCCCCCCATCCTCCGTGCCTACAGTACGAGTCTGCGAGTCTCTAAATGCAGGAAAATCACCTACTACAAACTGTGTTCGGCTCTTGTCGGTCTTAACAAGAGCTCCGTCCATGTCACTTGCACATGATGTAACCATCATTGCAGTAACAGTCATCAATACATATTGAAAAAACTTACGCATAATCATATCTATTTACTTTTAAGTTCTTCTTCACTATCCCAACCAGATAAATCTTCTATACTTGTAGGAGTTAACTCCATTTTGTTCTTGCCAACTTTAAGTTCATACGTATAACATATGCCCTCTTTGAAAGAAGTATCCATATTCATTTTAACATTAAAACTTTGGTTGCCTAACTTGAATTTCAAGAAAGTATCATCAGCAGCATATGAATCAGGAATTACTATTGCTGAGAACTGGTTGTTGTCGTGCTTACAAGCCGTTATCCAATCAGAATTTGGATTGCCCCCAGGCTGATTCATGGTAATTTCTTTCTTTACTTGGTCAATCTCAAAAGTCACCTTAGTGCTTTTGGGGTACACTTGTAGTTCCTCTATATCCAAATTGGGATAATCTGCAGTACCAACATGATATGTTATTGTAACCAGCGACATACGATGTCTCATGGGAATCTCTATAAACCAATCTGGGGTCTGACACAAATAGCCATTAATTAAGTCTGCCGACTTTAATTCTGGTAACGTTTTTTGCTCTAAAGGTAATTCATACTTTTCAAAATCATAATTAAAAGGGTGTACCGCTAATATATTATGCGTGCTGTAATCATCTTTCCAACGGAAGAGCCTACTATGAGACCATGTTTTTGTTTTGCCATCAAAATTAAGAATAGCAGACTCACTTATATAGTCATCTGTAAAGAACAGTACTTTAAGATCGTCATCATTCTCCCATTTGTTACCTTTTTCCAAAGTGTTGACACGTGTCTGTACACCTCCAACAGTGAAGGTTGCATTTATTTCCTGCCCTTTCAGCGTTGGAGTAATATCCTCATTTTGCGAACAAGCGGAAAACGTTATTGCAAAACATGCAAATGCAGCATAAGAAATGTTTCTTATCTTCTTCATAATCATCTATTTTAAATTGTTAGTGAGTTCGTGAGCGACCAAGCTCACGAACCCTGTATTTCCTAATTGTACTTGTTTCACACTAGTATAAACAAGCAGGCGTTATCCTTTTTTATCCCAAGCAGCAATGTTGATGTAAAAATCATTATAGTCCTCGTCGGTTGAGTCCTCGATACAAAATGTATATATTTGACCAACCTTTCTAGCCAAGCTATCTGTAATGCTATTAGCAGAAATGCTTTGGCGGATTTCTGAACTCTGAGGAATGTCTATATCCAAGAACAACTTATTTCCTTTATAGTCAAAATTACCATTGCCCACTACGGTGTAATTAGTTGATGTTGTTCGTTTTGATACGTCAACATAGACTTTCCCAGATTCGTCAGACAGTTTGATGCTACCTGTGTAATACGCTTGTGAAGCGATAAACCAACTGATATTGTTACCTTTTTTAACTTCGGTAAGCTCAAATCTCTTTTTTGCCATAATATGATAAGTTTAAAATTGTTGCTGATGTGAATACTTTCAACTCAAATTCCATTGCTGTACGGAAAATTTCTTTAGCTTTGTTCTCATCAATATCTGCACGATATAGCTCTAACATGCTTTCCATTTGGAGAGCACCAGTTGGACTTCCTGCATTTCCATCTATCCAAAAATAGTATAGCCCATCTTTAGATGCTTTAGGGGCTAACTGGTTTGCCACCCAATTCCATAGATATTCACATGGAAGCATCACTGCAAATAAATATGGTGTATCTAATTGACTTGCCACATAAGCTTCGTAATCTGCATACTCTTTTATTTCAGGTCCAGGAATGACCCCATAATCTTCACGTATATGCCAAATCTTATGGTAGGTCTCATTGTAATCTTTATAAGACTGTTCTTTTCCTGCAAGAAACTCTGAGCAATCAGAATCGTAGGCATGTGTGCGTGCTATCGTATAACTATTTTGTGCCTTAAAGCAATAATATGCATCTTGCACCATTAAGCTGCCATAAGCATTGGGGTCTAAATTGTTATTTAAAATCCCCTTGAAGTAATCCGTCTCTAAAACAGCCTTAGCAATATCTTCACACTCATCCCACATTTCTTGAAACAAAGTGCTGGCAGATGCATCTCTTTGCTGTAGTTTTCCTAGTTTCATTTGAAATGAAAGTGGAACTTTAATAGAGAAGTCTCTTTTCTGATACCATTTCATCATATGTCCATTCTTTAATGTGAATAAATAGAACTGGGGGCTTTATGCTCTTCCCCAGCATAGGAATTTATGTTTTCCTATTCCCCGATATGCTCCTTTCTTTAGGGATCGGTTCTAAAAATTAATATTATAGAGAACAACTTTCTTATTCTAATTCTGCCTCCAAGTTTCCTTGGGGAGCAGTTTCCCATTCTTGAATATCTGCTTCCGCTACAGTAATCTTTGTGTTGTTTACCGTTATGACATACGTATATTTATAACCGCCTTTAAATTGATAGTCAGTCGTAGGTATTAAAGTTGTTTTGTATGTATTGTACTCATCACCTACTTGAAGGTCAACTTCAATTTCCATCATGTCGTTCTCCAAACTTTGTGGCAACATAATCACCTCTACACTACTTTCTTTATCGAATGAAGTGTTAAAGGTGTAAGGAAAGGAGGTTCTGTATTGCCCTGGTTCTATCGCTCCTGTCTTGGTATTAAATTTACCAGTTTTATATATGTCATTTAGACGAATACCAAGTAGAATGTTTTCCGCCTGGTCAATACCAAAGCCTGGCTTAATGACAAACTTAACCAAACTCATACAATGCTTAAAGCGATGTTCTGCATCTGTAAATTTCACAGTTGGAGACGCTTTGCTTGCAGTAGCCCCTGAGGCAAAAAGTACATCAGCCTTACATGGTTGCTTTTCTTCAACTTCAGACATAATCCAATCCATTTTACCATCAGTTAAAGACTCGCTATAAGGATAGTATGCACTAAACGTTGTTTTTTTATTGTCCTTGAAATAGATGACGTTGTCATTTCCATCTGCTTCAAAAGTACCATCCCCATTTTTTGTAATATACTTCTTGTTGTCTTCTTTTGTAATGACACCAGATGATGCATATACACCTATGGCATCATTCTCTGACCATGTATTGCCAACGGTTGCACGTGTTACAGTTTTGGATATGTTAGCCTGTATGGTAGCTGCAACAGGGCTGCTGTTGCCGATTCCGTCTTCTTCGTTAGCGCAAGCTGCGAGCAACGAAGCTACAGCAGCGATGTATAAGATTTTAAACTTTTTCATAAATTTTCTATTTTTATAGTTGTTATTGTGCTACATGTTCTTTATTGTCTCCTGCCTCTGTCCAAGGCTTAATGGTTCCAGAAATCTCTACGGCAGAACGACTCAATTTTACTACTGTATAGTGGTATCTGTTGCCACCCTCAAGTTTTACAGGCATTGTCCATACGAAAGGAGCGTCGTAACCATTGT
>ENA-OPBO01001792-OPBO01001792.1-human-gut-metagenome-genome-assembly--contig:-NODE-1792-length-14175-cov-6.113810_pt1 | contig 14175 bp, 14 predicted proteins | sample MGYA00241071_ERZ501458 | MGnify/ENA primary metagenome ERZ501458 (study PRJEB25962, sample SAMEA2042509) | human gut metagenome | biome: human gut; feature: human-associated habitat; material: faeces...
ACATGCTGGAAAACGGGCGACACCTGCCGCTCAATATTTTTATCGCCCTCCCCTCCTGTGTTCCGGCGACGCCGTTCGAGGATTCCGGCGCGGTCCTTTCCGCTGAAGAACTGGAAGAGCTCATCGACGACCCCAAAGTGACCGGTATCGGCGAAATGATGAACTTCCCCGGCGTCGTCTCCGGCGACTACGACGTACTGGCAAAAATCCAGCTCGGTACGTCCCACGGCAAAATTGTGGACGGACACGCCCCCGGATTGCTTGGCCGGGATCTCGACGCCTATCTCGTCACCGGCATTACGAATACCCACGAGTGCACCACGCTTGAGGAGATGCGCGAGAACCTTCGCCGGGGCAGCTACATCCTTATACGCGAAGGCTCCGCCGCCAAGAACCGCCAGCAGCAGGATCAGCACCAGGGCGCCGCCGCTGCTGCCGGACTCCTTCTCCGGCTCCGGTTCAGGCTCCGGCTCCACCTCCGGCGCTTTACCGGCACACTCGCTCATATTCACCGCGCAGACCGGACAGGCGGTATTCACCGCACCGGCCTGGCATTTCTCGGCGCAGGTACAAGCAGCTGGCTTTTCCTCCGTCTGTCCGTCCTCCAGCAGCGCCATCAGGTCGGCTTCATCCACCTGGTTCAAGAAGTGAACGGCCGTTTCCTTGTCCTCGTTGGCCCGGTCGATCAGGATATAAAAATAATTTCCCGCTTTCGTGATAACGGTGATAAGCTGCTTATCGCCGTAATAATCATCCACCAGCGTGGCGTTGCCCTCCGGGGTAAGGGGCTGGCCCTCCGGCTCCATGCCCCCGGTGGCGGGTTCCTCGGTGGGTTCCGGCGTCGTCTCGGCGGGCTCCCCCGTGTAGTAGTCGCCATCCCCACCGCCTGCAAAGGCGGTGACGGAGAAAGCGGTCATGCACAGGACCACCACCGTCAGGGACGCCAAAAGGCGGAAAACTCTGTTACGCTTCATCTTCGCCGTCCTCCATTCCTTCCATATCCTCGTCGTCGGGGTCCGGCGCCGCCTCCGCCTCCATCATCCCGTCGGGCAGGGTGATAAGGCCGCTGGCGTAGGCCTTCAGGAAGGCGGTCAGCTCCTTGTTGTCCATGCGCACCGCCTTGACCAAGCGGACGATCTCCAGGTTTTCTTCCTCGGTGAGCTGCGCCTCCAGCTCCCGAAGGCGCTTCTGCTGGGCGGAGATCTTCTCCTTCGTCTTTTCGATGTCTTTGCGAATCTTCTCAACCGTTGCCATGTGTGCAAAACTCCTTTCCAAATCGTTCTCTCCAGGAATAGTTCCGCCCCAGGCCCTTGACCGTTTTCAGGTTTTGCCGGGCGTTGTCCTCCAGCGCCAGGGCGCGGCGGAACAAATCGGGATGCTGCTCCCGCAGGGCAGTTATCTCGTCGGGTTTCATGCTGGGGCAGAAAAAACAGGACGATTTTCCCGGCTGGGGCAGCCCCGCCGCCTCGATTTGCCGGATGCAATCGTCCCGTGTCCATCCCCATTCCATCAGGGGATACCACTTGCTGTATTTTCGGTCGGCCAGGTCTCCCAGCAGCACCTTGTCGCTGCGGTAGCCCTCGCCGGCGTCGTAGCCGATGAACTTGACCACCCGTTTGCCCGCCGCCCACACCTTCTGACACGGCGGATAATGGTTGCAGAACTTTTCCTGCGGCCCGATCTTGTGTTTCAGGGAACACCGTTTGAAGCCGTAGGCGATGGACGGTAGGCTGCAACTTTGCAGACATTCATCCTCCAGCGTCAGCCGTTTCCCGTCACGGGTGGTCTTATACACTCTGGTAATGGGCGGCATCCCGTGGTCCTTCAGCCAGTCATCCATCACCTCCAGATAGGCGTAGGTGTGGGGATGCTCTGCCCCCGTATCCGCAAAGAGGATCAGGTCCACCGGGATACGGTGCTGGTGCAGCCCAATCAAAAGGGCGGTGCTGTTGGCGCCGCCCCCATAGGAAACCATATTGATGCTTCATCACCTCCATCAGTTGTACGGCGGTCTGCCGTATGCGTAGAAATGGGACTGCCAGTAACTTGTGTTCAGGTTGGAATACTGGATGGGGTCGCCGCAGTGCAGCATCATCCCGTCGCCCACATAGATACCCACATGGGACACGCCGCTGGTGTCGTAGGTGCCCACAAAGAACACCAGATCGCCAGGCTGGGGGTCGGATACCGGGGTGGAAATGTTGTAGAGCCCCTGGGCGCCCAGCCGCCCGGTATTGCACAGGCCGCTGTTGGTCAGCACATAGCTGACAAAGCCGCTGCAATCAAAGGAAGTGCTGGGACTGCTGCCGCCCCACACATAGGGATAACCCAGGTATTTTTCCGCCTCGGTAATGAGGGTGTTGAACCGCTCGTCCGTCAGGTATTCAGCGGGAATCTCCCAGGCGGTGGGCGGGTTCTCGATGTACTTGTTCACATACCCGGAGGATGGGAACAGGTCGGGGCGGTTGCCCAGGGTGGACATATAGGTGGCATACAAGGAAAGCTGTTCCTCGCCCATCATGTAGACAGGCACATGGGAGAGGTCGAAGTTCTCCAATGTCACGGTGCAGATATACCAAGTGTACGGCACCTCAACCTCGTACTCGTTGCCCTCGCTGTCCGTCCGTGTTTCCGTCCGATAGCGGGTCTCCGTGGTCACGGTTTCGGTGAGGATATATTGCTTGTCAAAGAGGGTTTGAAGGTCACCCTGTACCTGGTCGATGGTGAACACCCCTTCATGGAGTGCCGACAAAATGGAAACCAGCACATAGGGGTCATGCTCGATTTCGTCCAGGTCGAAGTGATACTCGTCATAGTTGTGGGTGGCCTCGTAGGTATCCAGGTATTCCCGCAATTCATCCTCTTTGGCGCAGTAGGCTTCTTCCGCCGCCAGCATGTCGGCATCCTCGGACAGATAGGAAGATGCCATGATATTGGACACCCCGCCGCCGAACATGGAGGAACAGGATTGCAGGGAGCCCAGCAGCATCACCAGCAGAAGGCCGATGCCGCCCACGATCAACGCGCCCTTCCAATGCCGTTTCAGGAAAAGGGCGGTGCGCTTGGACTCCTGGGCGGTTTTCTTGGCCGCCTTTGCCGTGGTCTCCGCTGTTTTTCCAGCCTGGGCGGTCTTGCCCGCCGCCCGGTATGCCGCCGCATATTGCTTTTGCAGCTTCCGTTTCTGCCACAGGCGGGAGATGGGATTGGATGCAAGCTGGGGGTTCTCAGCCACGGCTTTCCGATAGTAGAAATCCGCATTGGCCTTGACCGCCGCCTGCTCCGCCTTTGCCGCATCCCGCCAGGGTTTCAGCTTGCGTTCCGCCCGCCAGTTCTGGACACGACGGTTTCCGTAACCCACAGCCTTCTCAAAGCTGCGTTCCCCCAGGTGGCCCGACTGGACGCCGGAATTTTCCTGCTCCACCTCCCGGACCTTGCCGTGGATCGCTGCGCCTGCCTCCTGGATGGGGCGGGACAGCGGATTGGCATGGGGCTTTCCCGGACTCTTATTGGGAATCGCGTCCCTGGCGGCATCCAGCCGGTCCGCCGCCTTGTCCGACTTGCGGATGGCCCCTTGCAGCTCCGGCTTGGCCTGGTCTGCCTCGGAAAACTGCAATCGGGAGGATGGGCGGCCCGCTGCCGCCTCGCCCTCCCGATAGGCCCTGCGCTGTTTCCGTCGCTTTTTCTTGGCTGCTGCCTGTCCCCGGTGCAGTTCCGCACGGTCCACCGCTTTTCCAGCGGCGCCCGCCGTATCGCCGGAGGCGGAATAGTCCTGCTCCGGCGTCCGGTCAGAGGGATAGGTGGTTTTGCCCGTGACCAGATTGACGGATACCGCCCCGTCACGGGTCATCTTCTGCGCCTCCTTTTCGGGGGCTTTCCATTCTTTCAAGGTGCGTCACCTCCTGTTCCATAGGGGCAGATGTTGACACACGCCCCGGTTTCGATCATGGCGATGTACTGGAAAATGGGATAGGCCTGGGGCGGGCAGACCGCGTTCCCCAGGGTTTTCAGCCGCAGCGCCCGGTTTTCCGTGTCCTCGGTCATGCGGGGGACTCCTTCGGGCTCGGCACGCCATAGGATGCGTCCGTCCATTTCGGGGGGAATCCCATAAGCCATTCCACCCAGTCCGGGTTCAGCGCCGCTTTCTCGGAAAGGGGCTGCTCCTGCCGGATCACCTGGGCCGACAGGTTGGAGGACGGGGATTTGTCCCGGAAGGCCGCCGGTTTCAGGGTGGATCGGTAGCCCTCCGACGCTGCCGGGGTCAGGTAGAACACCGCCGCCGACAGGGACAGGCTCCAGATCGTCCCGTCCTTGTTCCGCTTGCGGAATATCCCGTTGTCCGACAGGTACACATCCAGGTTGGCAGCGTCCCGCCCCGTGGATTTGTCGGAGGCAAGGGGTGTGGGAAACATCAGCCGCGACGATAAAAGTTCGCTGGCGCTCATGCCATGCGCCGACGCCGCAAGCCGGAAATACGAATGGGAGAACAGCGTATCCCGCTTTTGCCAGGTCAAAAATCGTTTTGTCGAGCCCCATATTGATGAAGCCAGCAACATTTTCCCCAAGCACCCAACGGGGCCGCAGTTCGGTAATAATGCGGCACATCTCCGGCCACAGGTAGCGTTCATCCGCAAAGCCCCGCCGCTTTCCTGCGGTGGAGAAGGGCTGGCATGGGAATCCGCCGGAGAGGATCGTGATGGTTTCAAGTCCTGTTTTCTCAAAAAACGCCTCCTTCGTGAATGTGGTGATGTCCCGAAACTTCGGCACATCCGGCCAATGCTTTTGCAGGATGGAATAGGGATAGTCCGCCCACTCGCATTGACAGACCGTTTCAAAGCCTGCCGCCTCTGCCGCAAGGTCCAGCCCGCCGATGCCGGAAAACAGGCTGACATGGGTGAGCTTATTCATGGCTGATCTGCTCCCCAGGGATTAGCTCCGCCCGGAACCGCTTGATGACCGCCGCCTCCAATTCATCCTGACAAAAGTTACTGTCAGCGGAAAGACCCAGCTTGCGGCGCAGCCTGTTCAGCGTCTTTTCATAGTTCCCGTATTTCTTTTGCAGTCGGAGAAAATCTTTCTCGTTCTGCGCCTGCGACAGACACTTGGCGATGCTGTACCAGGTCACCAGGAACATGTGCAGTTCGCTCACCAGCAGCCGAAATCCGCTGCCGGGGATCAGATAGTGTTCCTCCTGGCGGCCGCCGCCCGGTTCGGGTTCGTCGTCCTCGCACTCCACATAGAAGGCGTCCAGCTCGCACAGCTCCCGCGCCTTCATCCCGGCAAGGTCCGCCTTGTCGCCGAACACCAGGTAACGGCCGGGAATGTTCCAGGCATCAAACTTGTCATCGGCGATCTGGCCGTACCGCTTCGCCGCCGCAATGAACGCCTCGACATCCTCCCGGTCCTTGATTTTTCCGGCAAGGAAGGCAAGCTGATGAAGCAGCCCATAGAGATGCACTTCCTCGTCGATATGTGCCTCATAGGTCTTTTCCTCGATGACATACAGCTTTTCCTGTTCCATATCCTTATCCCATCCTTTCCTTCCATTCCAGCCGCATTTGCCCATCATCCAGCAGCAGACGGATCACATTCTTCCCCTGGGGCGTAATCAAGGTCTGCTGTCCAAAATGCCCGTATTTCCAGAAGTCCTTCACACGGAACAACCCGTCATTGGAAGGCTTGGCATAGGGCAGAAGGTATCCGGCCGGGCAGCGGTACAGAAATCCCGCGTCCATCAGGAAACGGCAAAACGCACGCTCCCCGATTTGCAGTTCCTTCGCCGTAGCCCGGATATTGGTGCAGTTTTCTTCATGGACAAAGGCATCATAGAAATCTGCTTTCGGCCGCAGCCGTTCCACCTCGCCGGAGAGCTGTCGGTTTTTCTCATACTCGGCAAGAAGCTGGTCGGCAAAAGCCAGCAGTATTTCCGGCTTTTCCGCCGCCTGCTCCAGAAGGGAGGCAGTCATATACCCGCCCGTCTTGCGGATCATGGGGAGAACTTCGTCAAACACCCATTTTTCAAAGCGTTCCGCACCAGGCAGCCGACTATGAACGATCAGGCGGTACACATCACCCTCGGAAATGAATTTCATCTGTTGAATCCCGCCATTAGAAGGGGTCGGTAAAACGCAGACCCCTTTGCAATGGGCTGAAATGGCATCAGCCGTGCGTTGGTATCCGAGCGCTTTTGCAATATCTTTTCCGCAAAACAGATAATTGCCGTTCTGCTCGATCACTCGGATGCTGCCAAATTCGCGGTTATTGAAAACCGCCATCTTGTTATCCATTCTGGTCCTCCTTTTCGTCGTCCACAGTTTCGTGTGCAACCTCGCTGGGCTTGGTGGTGAGCAATTTATAGAGCTCGGTGTCTTTCGGGAAGTCATCCGCAAAGGGCAGGATGACATTGTTGAAGAACAGCAGCCCGTGGCCCGGCTCGGAGTTGGTCACATAGGCAAGCTGCTCCGATGAAATGTTCAGCCGCTCCGCCAGTATCTTCCGGTCGCCTGCTGCCTGGTTGAGCATATAGATGAAATCGCTGTTCTCCAGGATATTTTCGATCTCCGGGGAGGAAAGCAGGTCCTTGGGGTTCTGGGTCGCCCCGGTGGGGATGCCGCCCCACTTTCTGAACCGTTTCCAAATCTCGGCGCTGTACGCGGCGGTCTGTTCCTCCTTCAGCAGAAGGTGGAACTCGTCCACGAAATACCAGGTAGACCGTCCAATGGCACGGTTGATGGTGACGGTGTTCCACACCGCGTCCTGGACAATCAGCATCCCCGGCTTTTTCAGGTTCTTGCCCAGGCCCTTGATGTCAAAGCAGACAAGGCGGTTGGAGATGTCCACGGTGGTACGGTGGTTGAAGAAGTTCAGCGAACCGTTCACATACAGGTCCAATGCCTGGGCCACCCGGTCAGCCTCCGGGATGTGTTGGGACAGCAGGGCGTTCATCAGATCGCCCAGAATCGGCATATTCTCCGGCCGGGGGTCGGCAAAGTAGGGCTGGTAGATCATCTGCACCGCCCGGTCGATGACCGTCTTTTCGATGGCCTCCAGGCCGGTCTTGCTACCCATGATGAGCTCGCAGAAGGACAGCACGAAATCGCTTTTCAGCGCCAGCGGGTTTTCTTCCTCGGAGTAGTTGAGGTTGATGTCCAGCGGGTTCACATAGTCGGTGCTGGACGGGGACAGCCGTATCACCTGACCGCCCAGCCGCTTCACCAGGGGCGAATACTCGTCCTCCGGGTCGCAGATGATGACATTATCCTGGGTCATCAGCATGATAAAGGTGATCTCCCGCTTGCAGCTCATGGATTTGCCGCTGCCGGGGGTGCCGAACACAAGGCCGTTGGGACAGCGGGATTGCTTGCGGTCCAGCAGGATCATGTTGTTGGAGAGTGCATTGAGACCGTAGTACATGGCGTCGCCGCCCATGAACACCTCCTGGGTGACAAAGGGGACGAACACCGCCAGGGCCGAAGTGGTCAGGCTCCGTTCAATCTTGATGCGGTTGAGGCCCAGGGGTAAAGAGGACATCAGCCCGTCCTCTTGCTGAAAGTCCAGCCGGGTCAGAAGGCAGTTATAGGTCTGGGCGACGCTGGCCGCCTGGGATACGGCGATCTCCAGCTTTTGCCGGGTCTCCGCTGTATGCAGTACCAAAAAGGTCATGTTGAACATTCTCTCGTTGCGGGATTGCAGATCGGTGAGCAGGTCCTTCGCCGCACCGCCATAAGTAGACAAGTCGCTGGGGAGTATGTCCATATCGTAGCCGCTGCGCACCGCCCGCTTCTGTTCCTGTATCTTCATGGCGTCCAGGTCGGTGATCTTTCGCTTGACCATTTTGATGGCCTCGTTCTGGTTGATGCCCCGGATGTGCATGGTCACCATGATATTCCCGTCCGCTTCCATGAAGTCGGTGAGGATACGGTCGTGCATCTCCGGCGCTAGGATTTGCAGGAAAGACACCGCCCCGTACCGCCTGCCGATGCGGAAGGTGCGGGTCTCCCCGAAGTGGAAGGAGGACGGAGAGATGAAGTCCTTCACCGAAAGGCCGCTGGCCGGGAGCCAGTCCCATTCAAAGGCGAACTGCCCGCCCTCCGGGTGGAGAATGTTGTAAAGCAGCTCCAGCCGTTCCTTTCCATCCAGCACATGAGCTGCCGCCCCCATGACCTTGAAACGGTTGAGGGTGTCGGTCTCAATGCGGGCAAACCTGGCTCGCGCTGCGGGAAGGTTCTCCGCCTCGATGGTCAGGGTCACATACTTGGTTTTCACATAGCCGTTGTTGCCCCGACGGTACTGCATCCGCAGGATGTCCACCGCCTCGTCCCGGATGGGGTCCAGGTCGTTGCCCTGTCTGGTGATACCGAACATTTCATCGGCGGCGCTGCCTCCGCTGCGGCTGTCCAAAGTGACCTGCACGCCAATGGAGGGGTCGTAGCCGTTGTAGAAGTCGCAGAGGCTTTCAAAGATGCTCCGCTGGTCCTCCGGCCCCGCCAGGCGGTAATTCACATCCTCAAAGGCAATGGTCTTGGAGAAAGTCCCGCCCTCCAGCCTGCACAGGCCATCGGGGAACATATTCTGAAACGGGATGCTGTCCTGCACCGTATGGGCTTTTCCGTCGCCCTTGGCCTGCCGGATCACTGCCTCGATCTGCTTGCGCTCGGCACGGGTGAGCTTACGCTTTGCCGGTTTTTCTGCCTTTTCTCGCAATCCGCTTCACCTCCTGTTCCAGTTGGGATTGCCGCACCAGGGCGGAATAGAGATTGTTTGTCTGGTAGATGCGTACCTTCGGCCGAATGAATTTGTTCTGGATCAGATGGCCCAGGAACACTTCCAGCGGCTGCCCGTTCTTCTCATACATGGCGAACAGGAAAAAGGGCAGCATCACCAGGATCATGCACAGCGCCGCCGTGGTAGTTCCCAGGCTCGCCTTTGCCAAAAAGAAAAGCGGCACGCCTACCAGCGCCGCCGCTCCGAAACAGATCACTTGTCGTTTGGTCAGCCCGAACAGGACCTTACTCTGTATCCGGCTCAGGTCCTTCGGGATCGTTACATAAGCCAATGTTTCACACCTCCTTTAGTGGGCGCCGAACAGGGATTTTGCCAGGCTGCCGGTCTTGAACAGGGTGTAGCACAGCAGAACCGTGTAGCCCATGCAGCCCCAGATGGCCACGGATATGTTGTCGCCGGATGTGGAGATGCCCTCCACCAGCACGGCATAGATGCCCACACAGATCATAATGAGGAAGGCCTGGAAGCCCAGGGCCAGCAGAGAGCGAAGGTAGTTCTGCCCCGTGGAGCCCCACTCCCGGTTGACCATCGTGGCAAAAGGGATGGGACCTATGGAGGTCACCAGATACACCTCGATCATTCTGCCGTAGATCACCAGGAAGATGCAGATGGAAAGTATCTGCGTACACAGCCCCACGAACACGCTCTGGAACCACAGCCCCAGCAGGGCACCCACGCTCCAGTCGGCAAGCTGGGTCTCCAGATCGCCCACCACACCGGAAATGTCGATGCCCGCGTCCGAGATAATGACCCCCGCCGACTGACTGACCACATTCTGCGCCACATCGAACACCGCCATGACAATGTTCCAGGTGTTGGTGACGATCAGCACCGCACAGAAGGTCTTGAAAATCCACTTGAAGAAAATCCAGGTGTCAAAGTCGTGGAGGTTGTTCTTCTCGATGATGAGCTGGATCAGCTCGTAGCACATGACGAAGGTGAGGATGATGCCCGCGATGGGGACGATCACCGTCTCCGAGAGGTTGCGGATCATGCTGAAGATGCTGCTGTTCCAGGCGGCGGGCGTCATACCGACCTCCCCGGCGATCTCGCCCACCTTTGTGTTCAGGGTATCAAACATCCCGGTCAGGTTTGAAATGATACCGTCAATGAGCAGTTCCTTGAACCACTCCTGGATCATATCCAATATCAAGGGAGATCACCTCCTTTGCGGGGGCTCCCGCTGTGAAGCGAAAGCCCCCGCTGGGTTTGGAGCAACATCAGGTAGTGGACAGCAAACCGGACAGCAGGGGGATCAGGGTGATGCCGATGAGGGCAACGCCGCCGCCCGCCATGAGCTGCTTGATGCCCTGGCTCTTGGAGGCAGGGTTGTCCTGGCCGTAACCTTCCAGAAGGTTGATGCCGCCCCACACGCATAGGCCGCCGCCCAGGGCGATGACCAGAGTCTGCAAAACGTCGATAGCATTGGTAAAAAAGCTCATATTCACAGTTCCTTTCGTTCAGTTGAATTGTCAGGTTGAAGGTCGGTGGCTTTCAATTCGTACAGATCGAAAGGCTCGTCCGGCTTCACAATGGCCGGTCTGCGTTTCATGTACCGTTCAATGTCAAAGGTGTTTTTCTTGTCGGCGTCGGCAAGGTACTTGTAGCGGGGATGCTTCGTTATATCAAACTTGTCGCTGAAAAACGGCCGCACCCCTCGAAGCTGCAAGATACACTTGCCTCCGTCCATCACCGCGATCTCGTCCTGGGTCATCAGCTCCTTGTCACAATGTCAAGTGATGAATTCAAAAATGGGCAAAAAACAACCCTCCTCGGTTAAGAGAAGGGTTATAGTGATACTTATATACACTTACTTTAATTCTGTTGCACTTTGTAAGCATTCAATGTGTTTTTGATCTTTTTGGTATACTACTAACGAATCTTCATCCTTAAAATACTGTGTTGCGGAGTACATCTTTTTGCCTTCAACTGGACGCATCCTCACGAAAAATTCTCCCGAAGTGCCTTCTTGGGGTTCTTGAATCTCGTTAACCGCTCCGCCAAATATGCCAGTTAGCTTATAACATTCTATAGTAGCCCCCCATAGATCAATTTGACCACTTTCAGTGTACTCAAATAATATTTCCTTTCCAATTTTAATTGAGTCGTGCATAAATTCTCCGATGCCGCGGAGGGTGTTTTCGTTTAAATAAGTCTTGAAAGGCCTGCTTTCAACGAAACACCTATGCAATTCTTTGATTATTTTTATATCGTCAAAAGTCATTTCTTTGGTGACATCAAACTTGATATCCAGTGCTTTTTCCACATCGACTATTTGATGCCAAAAGCGGATAACCTCATCAGGGACTGTATTAGCAATATTTTTTTCATTAGATCGAATAGTAGCGCCACATAAAGTACCCTCTCCACGAATAAAGGCATTAAAAATTTCCTTGGATGCAAGTACATCAGATGCTGAAGTTGAGGGACGCATAGTTATATTAAATGTTAGCCTTCCTCCTACTGTTGGCTCCAATATGTAGTTGACATCTAACGCAGATTCACTTACCGTTCCTATTTTCACTTTTGTGATGCTATTGATAACTTGCCGTTGAACCATTATAGTTAGCGAAAACCCATTTCCAGCCACCTCAATGGGAAACGGAGGAGGAAACGGAGGGGCCATAATATACATTCTTCCGTTTCTTAATTCCATATCCTTTAATGGAGCAATTACAATTTGATCAGCCTTAATTTTTTGCTGATTCACGGTAAAATAACCGTCTTTGTCAGGCAATATTTCAATATTTGTTTGCGTGTTTTGTGCATACGCTCTAACATCGTTCATTGTTATTTTATCAAGTTCTTCGAAAAGAGGTCTTGCTTCTGCTGGTATCTGAATACGCAAACTTCCAAAATCCATTACACCATCGCAATCAATTCTGCAAAAGCCATCGTGGTCGTTAACATATCGAAAACCATCTGGTAAATCCTTGCTTAATACATTCAGCACAGATTCTGGGGTTTGAGCAGCAAACTGAGGTCTTCTAATGAATGCATCTTTAAAATTCGAAAACATCAAAAATCCTCCTTTGCTTCATCCCATATAATAATTTTTGAAATCATCTTTCGACGAATCAATTCATCCTTAATTGTTCCATCCAAAAATTCACATAGTTTCTCGAAGTCAGAATTATTAGGAAGAATAATATATTTGATATCATCGAATTCAAATTTAAGCCATATATCATCAGTTTCACTTATTGTCCTATTAAGTACATCGATGGAAGCCATATCGCTTTCCGTTACTGCTTGTGGCAAATCTATTAAGGATGTATTCGGTATATATCTCCATTCACATTCATCTGTAAAATTTTTTGTAATATTTTTCCCATCCCGCGGCATTGTCCCTTCTATCGGTTTCATATAATACATTTGCGTCAACAAAAAGTTGGTTGCAGAGTCTTCTTTTTCTTCCTTAATCGATGTATTAAATGCCTCTGAAAAATCCCTACACAATATTGAATGCTTATTTACATACTGTAGTGGCTGTATACCTTTCCTAATTCCCCATGATTTTGAAAAAGCAATCCCATATTTTCCATATAAGTCCAAGTGTTCGCCTAATCTATGAACCGTTATATCACAGAAACAAATCATAGGGTATGCAATTTGGTGAAACCCAATATCTAAATACTCAATATTTTCCCCATAATATCTTGGGATCATCGCTTTTTTCTCAATTGAACTAAATAAGTAGTCCGGTTTTTTAAAAAATCTAAATAATGTATTGGCGCTCTGTTTTGGCGGGGTATATTTTTCATCTTCTCTTTTTTCAACTGAAAGAGAAACATGGGTTATTGTTTCATCCATAGGACATCTCACCTCTATCAGATAGAACCAAAGGCTTTCACTTAAAACATAAATTTAGGGGGCAGCGCTATAATTTCCCCAAAATCCAATTTCATTTTACCCTTTAAAAATTAAACGCGCAATACACAGCTAAATATGAATTTGATTTAAGTTTTTATGCTTGCATAGAACAAAGCTGTCCCCACTTGCATATGAATTTCAAACAGTTGCAAGTGGGGACAAATTCTTTTTCCTATTCCAACACTAAGGCATCAGTTCCAAATTTAGAATCACCGCTTCAAAATTTTTAGTCATTCAAGACTCTTTGAATATGGTGTAATAGTGGTGTAGCCAGCACCTTTTTGAGCTGCAAAGCCATTGGTATATCAGACTTTTTCAGGACTTTTCAAGATACTGCCGTGCCACTCTAACTGATTTAGCCGAGTCCTCTACTCATTTTCATGAGGGTGCAAATCTATAGTGATATGATTTAGTGATATGATTTGTAGAATTGTAATCTTCAGTCGCATTGTCAGAATAAGCTTCAGATTCAAGTGGAGATGTTGTAGATGTTACTTTTTATGTACTAAACCTAGATTTTACATTGGTATATGCACATTCGTAGTGACGAATATCTTCATGTCGGTTTTAATATCGTTTAAGCCGTTATTTTTGTTGGTTCTAATTACTGCACGACTGTTTTCTGCCAAATTAATTCTTACGTGAAGTCCAAGTGATGCTGCTACGTCGGCTGAATAATCACATGAAAAATATGTATCAGTCACTTCATATAATGAAATCAATAGGATCAAAGGAGTCTACATTGCGGAATGTAGATAGCGTCTCTAATATACTCATTTTCTACTTCTCTATCTTGCCGGCGAGAACGATTGTATTGTATGGAGTACAGTAGCCCTTTGCAAAGTCTAGCTCTAGGTCGCCAAGCAAGGATGATTTCTCCATTTAGCTTTTGAAATCATTTATGCTCCCGCAGTATTTATTTCTATCGAATTATATTGTACAACAGTGAAATGATGTAATTAGCGATTTGCTTGACAATTAAATTTGAGAGTCAACAACCGCCGGAAACCATACATTATGTGCGGCGGCGCATCCTGCGGATACTTGGTTTTGAGCCGGGACAAATCATCTGTCCCGGCTCTTTTTTGCTCTCGACAATATCTTGCTGAGATATTATTTCCTCTATATATCTCCATACAAGAGAGATATAATACAATTACTATCTCGTAAGGATGTGATTTCGTGCGCTCGGTGCTGCATATTGACATGAACGCCTGCTATGCCTCCATTGAGTGCCTGTATGACCCGTCCATACGAAACCTGCCGGTAGCTGTGGGCGGGGACGTGGAGGCAAGGCATGGGATAATACTGGCGAAGAACCAGATCGCCAAGCGCTTCGGCGTCAAAACCGGCGAGGCGCTCTGGCAGGCAAAACAGAAATGCCCGGAGCTGCACATCGTGCCGCCGCACTTTGACCGCTACCTGCGCTTCTCCCGCATGGCCCGCGAGATCTATGCCGACTACACCGACCTCGTTGAGCCCTTCGGCCTCGACGAAGTCTGGTGCGACGTCACCGGGACG
>ENA-OPBO01001793-OPBO01001793.1-human-gut-metagenome-genome-assembly--contig:-NODE-1793-length-14172-cov-5.479705_pt1 | contig 14172 bp, 17 predicted proteins | sample MGYA00241071_ERZ501458 | MGnify/ENA primary metagenome ERZ501458 (study PRJEB25962, sample SAMEA2042509) | human gut metagenome | biome: human gut; feature: human-associated habitat; material: faeces...
AGGGAATTGTAATTGATGGTGAAGGTTCAAAGGTTATTTGCAAAGACTAATTTGATAATTCAAGTTTAACGAACAGGAGATGATGATCGCATGAAAATCCTATATGAACTATCTTGGCTATGGGAAACGCTGGGCATTGCACTTTTGGCTGCGGCTGTCTGCGTGGCTTGCGCCGCGCTGATCTGCAAAGCAGCGAAGAAGAAACTCGGCAAAAAGGTATTGGCAGTCATAGGGGCTGCTGCATTTGTGGGCGCGATTCTGGCGGTCATTCTAATCGCCCGGACACCGATGCCGCTTTGATAAGACAGGAGGCTTTTGCTATGGATAAGGGAAGATATTCGATCATATTCAGCAGCTTGACCGGTAACACGAAAAAACTTGCCGAGACAATTCGCGCAGTGCTTCCGGCAGAAAACTGTGATTATTACGGTGTGCCTGAAACGCAAGAACTGCACTCTGAAATACTCTATATTGGATTCTGGACGGATAAAGGCAACGCGGATAATGCTACCTTGGAACTGCTGTCAAAGCTGAGAGGCAAAAAGGTTTTCCTTTTCGGAACGGCGGGCTTCGGTGGCAGTGCGGCATATTTTCAGAAGATCCTCGATCACGTTAAGCAGTCTGTTGACCCAAGCAATACTGTGATCGGAGAATATATGTGTCAGGGTAAAATGCCGCAGTCTGTACGGGATCGCTATATGAAAATGAAGGCACAGCCGGAGCATCCGGCAAATATTGATGCGTTGATTGAAAACTTTGACCGTGCGCTTTCCCATCCGGATGAGGACGATTTAGAAAGACTTAGAAAAATCATTTTGGGATGACGGCTTTGACAGCAGAAATAGAAAAATGGTTGTACTTATCGAGCAGATAGAGATTCCGGCTTCCTATGAGAAAATGGAGGCATGGACCGCTAACTTTGAGGAAGAGTTTGTGAAATGGAGTCCCTACCACATCGAATGCAATCTCTATAACGGAAACTATAACGCAGGAAGCAAGATCCGCTTCCGCGAGATCGTCATGGGGCTGGACTACGATGTGACCGGCACAATTACGGAATGCGAACAGGATGAAAACCACTTCCGCATTGTATTCCGGAGCGACAAGAAAACGGCGTTCATCACCTTTGAAGGGAAAAGAACCAAAACAGGATGCCATTTCTCTCACACCGAGGCTTTCGGCATGACCACGCCGGTAATTGGGTCGATCATGAACTTCCTGATCTTCAAGGTGTTTTTCAGGAAAAAGGCAAACTGGCAGCTTATCCGGGATGATATGATTCTGGATAACAGGTATTTATATGACATTCTGACCGAGGGAAAATACCCGGAAAGAATCCCGCTGGACAAGCTGCTGACCGGCGCGAAGTAACCGAATGGGAGGGCTTGATCATGCCGCTTCAAATCGTCAGAAATGACATCACAAAAATGAAGGTGGACGCCATCGTCAATGCTGCCAACGAGTCGCTGCTGGGTGGCGGCGGTGTGGACGGCTGCATTTATCGTGCCGCTGGATCGGAGCTGCTGGCAGAATATGAAACGCTCCATGGCTGCTGCTTTGCGGAACAGGAATTATCTTGTACTTGAGAGCGCTGTGTGGTACTATATGCTGGTATTGTTCACGATGGGAGAAATTATATGTTCTTTACGATGGATGAGGTCGCGCTTATTGACGGCCTTATTGCGACCTACTTCGTTTCGGATTCTGTATCAGAAGATGTGCGGGTCAGATATTATGAAACGCATCAACACCTCCAAGACAACCGAACCGATTATGTGGATTTGAGGAACATAAAGGAGGCCCTTTTCTTTTTGGCTCCGTTATTTCATGGGAGTATCCAATTCGAAAAGGATATTTGGTCAGTCATTGCAAAGACGCAGAGATTATTAAAAGAGAGCAGCCCTGTTGCAGAGTAAACTGCAGCAGGGCTGTTTCTTTTTCTTCCTATCTTCCTGCATAGTCAATCGTTGGAAGATTTTTATCCCGTTAGGGTGGTCAAAAGGCCCTCTTTTTCTACATTTATTCTGAAGAGCTCTTTAGTTTATGTAGAAGGAGGTCTACATGCTGAATTCGAAGTCTGGGAATATTCAGACACGGCATATGCAATGGAAAACGCACATAGAGTTAAGCATCAAACGCTCTGGAAAGGAGGGCAACAATGGAAGTATTTCTAATCTATCCCAAGTCAGAGCAAGCACAAAAGGAACTTGCCCATGAACTTGCAAAATTTCATGCAGAGCAGGCACTGAAGAACATCTTGAAGTTGCCCTGTTCCACGGAGCAAAAGTTAGAGCTGGTAGATGCAGTAGTGAAGCATTTGAAAGAACAAGCATAATAAATCCACAGGGTTCTCATGAACGCTGACCTGATAGAAAACCGAGCAGACTGATTATCAAGACCAGTCTGCTCGGTTATTCTGTATACGACAGTCACGCAGTACATTCTCATCGCAGTTAAGAGCATTTACCCTCTATTTGAAGTACTTCTCCCAAGTGGATTTGAAAAGTTGTTTTCTGTTCTGCTCCCATTGTTTGAGGTTGCAAAGGCTGATGCCTAGCCTATCAGCATACTCTCTTTGAGTTAGGCCAAGCTTCATTCGAATTGCCTTGATCTGCTTACCCTGGCCGTTTCTCAGAAAGAGATTGTAGTCATCCAGAAGTCTTTCGACTGGAACCTCGAAAAGCTGCGCGATTTTCTCCATGTGCTTCGGAGAGTAAAAGTCCTTTCCATATTCTTCATAATGAATATAAGTACTTCGGTATATACCGGCGTAGTCAGCTACGTCTCTCTGCCGCAAGCCTTTCTGGTATCGAAGCCAGCGGAGCTTGTCCGCTGTTTCAGTGATTTCGGAGAAGTCCGAGAACTGCAGATTGAACTTTTCTGCATCCTGAAACTTGTGCGGCAGTATCACCGGAAATTGAAGAATTTGTAGCGGGGCTACTTTTACTGAACCTGATATATTGGAAATCAGAATGTAGCAGCGGACTTCCACTTGCGCCAGCAGGCGCCATTTTGCACCAAAAGGTGCCTGTTTTGCTACTTCATCCTCCGATAGTTCCGCTATGTGAGGATAGTATTTTCAATGCAGCGGGCCGCATATGTGGCCAACCGCGCGCCTTTGTCCGGGTCAAAACTGGTGATGCCCTTGATGAGGCCGATGGTTCCGATGGAAATTAGGTCCTCCTGGTCCCCATTTTGCGTGTAGTATTTTTTGATAATGTGTGCCACCAGGCGGAGATTGCGTTCAATCAGAATATCCCTGGCATCCTGATCGCCTTGGGCGTAGCGGTGCAGATATTCCCGCTCCTCAGCGGCAGACAGCGGTTTTGGAAAAGAGCCTCCGCCGGAAAGGCGAAGGGAGAACAGCAGTGTATTGGCAAACAGCAGCAGCGCGGCAGACAGCATATGGCACCCCTCCTACCCTTACCCTATGCAGGGCGGGGAAGTCCACATGCGGGGCTTTGCAGGGCCAACAAGACGCACGATATCGAAAACAGAGGGAGTGAGAAAGTGGGAAATTACGTGTACATACTCCGGTGCGGAGACGGGAGCCTCTATACGGGTGCCACGACAGATATTGCAAATCGGCTTGCCGTGCACCGCAGCGGGAAAGGTGCCAAATATACCCGCAGCCGCCTGCCGGTAGAACTGGCCTATCAGGAGGAGGCGGAGGACTGGCCCGCCGCCCTGCGTCGGGAGGCCGCCATCAAACGGATGAGCCGGGCACAAAAGCTGGCACTGATTGCCCGCAGCCCCAATACCTGAAAAAAGAGCGCCCCATCGGGGCGCTCTTAATTTATTTACCTGGGTTGGATTTCAGGTGGATGGAGCAGGAAGTAAGGTTATAGAATGGCTCCGTCATTGTGGATGTCAGATCCTCCAGCACGCCGGTTTGATAAAGAACGGAGGTGGATTTGAAGCATACCGGCAAAATGGGGGCCTGTTCCTTCAGGTAGGCACAAAGTGTCCTCATGGCAGAAGATGGGTCTGCGGCGGAGGCATAGGCGGAGAGAAGCTGATCGGTCTGTGCGTCAGACCAACGACCGTAATTCAGGGAGCCGGAGGTCCCCAGGAGACGGACGAGGTTCCAGTCTGCGGTGAGCTTGACCTCACCATAGTAGAGGTCGAAATTCCCGGCGCTGATCGCGGTCACATACTCTTCCCAGGGGAGGCTCTCCACCTCGATCTTCAGGTCAAAGGCGGACAGGGATTCAGCAAGATAATTGGCGATGGAGACCTTAAAGCTGTTTTCCTCATTGACCAGCAGCTTGACCGTGCGGCTGGAGGTGCCGCCGGCGTATCCGGCAGCGGACATGGCGGAGGCAAAGGCATCGTACGAGTAGACGGACTCCAGATCACCGGGGTAGAGGGACGAGGCCGGAGAGACCGGGAACTGGGCCGCAGTGCCGTGGCCAGACAAGAAGGCACTGATCAGTGCGGCCCGGTTGATTCCCAGGCCCAGCGCCTTGCGCAGGGCAGCGTTGTCAAAGGGCGCACGATTGACATTGATTCCGATATACTGTAAAACCGTGGTATCCACATCCTGGAAACTGGTGTTTCCAGTAGCGGTAATGGGATTTGTGCCGGTGAGATCGGCGGTGAGCAGCTGAATATCATGGGAAGAAAACTGATACAGCAGTGTATCCCGGTCCTCGGCGTCGGAGAGAAAGATCTGCTGGATGGGAAGGGTTCCGCCATTCCACCAGTTGGGATTGGCGGTCAGCCGGCCGCTGGACTCTCCGGCGGTAAACTGATAGGGGCCGGTTCCGATGGGGGTCAGGGAGGTCTCCGTGCCCGCCTTGACGATGGGAATATCCAGCAGGGCGGGGAAGGAGGTATTGGGGCCGGAGAGCGTCACGGTCAGGACGCTGCCGCTGCCGGAGACATCGGTGACCTGATACAGCCGGGTCCGGTAGCGGTCCGAGCTCATGGCCCGGCGCAGCGTGGCCGCCGCATCGGCGGCGGTGAAAGCAGAGCCATCCGAAAACAGAACGCCGCTGCGGAGGGTAAACGTGTAGGTATAGGTAGTGGGATCGTATTGATAGGACGTACAAAGCCAAGGCTGGGGCGTCAGTGTTTCGTCCAGCCGGAACAGCCCCTCGTAGAGCAGCGAGCCTATCGTCTGCTGCACGCCGTCCGGACAGGTGACCGGGTCCAGCGTCTGGTCGGGTTCATAGGGCAGGGTAAAGGTATCGGGCAGCACGATCCGGGTGGTTTCCGTCTCTTCCTCCTGCGGATCATCGGACTGCAGGCTGCTGACCGGCTCGCTGTTTTTGCAGCCGGTCAGCAGCAGGAGCGGAATGGCCGCTGCTGCCAGAATTCGCTTGAATGATCGTCTCATATGCGGCTCCTCTCAATGCTCCTTGTCAAGGGAGATCATGGCCACCTGGGCACCCCGGGCCTGCCCCATCTTACGGTGGGACCAGAAGAGATCCGGACGGCAGGCGGTGCACAGCGGACAGTGGTCGATATGGGCCGGGGAAAGGCCTGACCGCAGCAGCCACTGCCGGTTCAGACCGGAGAGGTCCACGTGCCATTTTGCGCCTTGCCGGGTGAGATAGGGGGCGGCATCCCCCCCAAGAGCCGCTGTCATGGCGGCGGGCACGTCGTCATCCGTCTCAAAGCAGCACTGCTGGATACAGGGGCCGATGGCGGCCACCAGATCCTCCGGACGGGAGCCGAAGGAGGCGGTCATGGCCTGGACCGTCTTTTCCAGAATCCCGGCTGCGCAGCCTCGCCAACCGGCATGGACGGCACCCACAGCCTGTTCCGCTGGATCATAGAGCAAAATGATGCCGCAGTCGGCAGAAAAGACCACCAGGGGAAGCTCTGCTTCCCGGGTAATGAGAGCATCTGCCGCATAGTCCCGGGGAGACAGAAGTCCCTTGCCGGCATCCCCGGCGGTGCACAGGCGAACCGTGGCCTCGTGAACCTGCTTGCTCAGCACTGTGCGGGCAGGGGCCATTCCCAGGGCGCCGCAGAATCGCCGGTAGTTTTCCTGAACGGCGGAGGGGTCATCCCCCCGGCCGGGGGCCAGATTCATGGTATCGAAGGGTGGCTGGCTCACACCGCCCTGCCGGGTGGAAAACCCGTGGCGCACGCCGGAGAGCAGGGGAGAGGTAAGCCAGACAAGGCCATTTTCTTCATGGGTCAGAAAGGACATACGGACCTCCTTGCAGAATTGTCAGAGGAGTTCTTCCGCGCCGTTGCGGTCGTCGGAGGAGTCAGGGGGGGAAAAACTGGAGAGGAGTCAGATCGCATATCAAAGATCTCTCCCCGGAAAAGAAGGCGCCCCCTGCCCTCCGGCAGGAGAACAGGGGACGCATAGCGCTCAGCAACACGATGGGGAAATTTCCCCGTCGGGATCAGTTATCGTGATATTCCTTGCAGGTGCACTTCTTCCACTTGAGGCCGCTGCCGCAGGGGCAGGGATCGTTGCGGCCGATCTTGACAGACTTGACGGGCTGCTTCTTGGGGGCAGTGCCGTCACCGCCCACGTTTTCCACCATGCCCTTGGCCACGCGCTCCCGCTTGACTTCCTCGTCCTTCTTCAGACGGACGGAGAACAGGCGGCGGACCGTCTCATCCTGGATGGCGGCCACCATCTCCTCAAACATGGTGAGAGATTCCTGCTTGTAGGCGATGACGGGGTCGGTGTTGCCGTAGGCCCGCAGGCGGATGCCCTGCTTGAGGTCGTCCATGGCGTCGATGTGATCCATCCAGTACTCGTCCACGACCCGCAGCATGATGACCCGCTCCAGCTCCCGCATGATGGGCGCCGTGATCTCGGTTTCCTTAGCCTCATAGGTCTTGGAGGCGGCGTCGGTGAGGAGTTCCACGAAGTCCTGCTCGGACTTTTCGCCAACTTCCTCCTCCGTCAGGGAAATGGTCCCCTGGGGGAAGTAGAGCCCATCCATGGAGCGCATCATCTCCCGATAACCGGCCATGTCCAGAGCGGACTTTTCACCAAAGGCCATGGCCACGTGGTTGGAGATGGCGGTATGCATCATGTTCAGGATGGTCTCCTTCAGGTCCTTGCCGTCCAGGACCTGCTTGCGCTGATCGTAGATGATCTCCCGCTGCTTGTTCATGACGTCGTCGTATTCCAGCACGGACTTCCGGGACTGGAAGTTGCGGGACTCCACGGTGGTCTGGGCGTTTTCGATGGCCTTGGTGAGCATCTTATTCTCGATGGGGGTGTCTTCATCCAGATCGAACTTCTCCATCATGTTCTGGATGCGGTCACCGCCGAACAGACGCATCAGATCGTCTTCCAGAGAGATATAGAAGCGGGTCTCACCGGGGTCGCCCTGACGGCCGGCACGGCCGCGGAGCTGGTTATCGATCCGGCGGGACTCATGGCGCTCGGTGCCGATAATGAAGAGACCGCCTGCCGCCCGGACCTTTTCCGCCTCGTCGGCGATCTGGGCCTTGTGCTCCTGGAGCTTTTCGGCATACAGCTTCCGGGCCGCCAGAATGTCCTCGTTGTCAGTCTCGGCATAGCCGGTGGCGTCAGTGATAACGTCCTCCGCATAGCCGGCCTTCACCAGATCCGCCCGGGCCAGATACTCGGCGTTGCCGCCCAGCATAATATCGGTACCACGGCCGGCCATATTGGTGGCCACGGTGACGGCACCATACTTACCGGCCTGGGCCACGATCTCAGCTTCCTTCTCGTGGTTCTTGGCGTTGAGCAGATTGTGCTGGATGCCCTCCCGCGCCAGCAGGGAGGAGAGCAGCTCGTTCTTTTCGATGGACACGGTGCCAACCAGGACGGGCTGGCCCTTTTCGTGGCATTCCTTGATCTGCCGGATCACGGCACGGAACTTGCCCGCCTCGGTCTTGTAGACCACGTCGTGGTGATCGTGGCGCTGGTTGGGCTTGTTGGTGGGAATCTCCACGATATCCAGGTTGTAGATAGTGGCAAACTCCTCCTGCTCGGTCATGGCGGTACCGGTCATGCCGGAGAGCTTGTCATACAGACGGAAGTAGTTCTGGAAGGTGATGGTGGCCAGGGTCTTGTTCTCGCTGGCCACGGTCACATGCTCCTTGGCCTCAATGGCCTGGTGCAGGCCGTTGGAGTAGCGGCGGCCGAACATCAGACGGCCGGTGAACTCGTCAACGATGATGACCTCACCGTCCTTGACCACGTAGTCGATGTCCTTCTTCATGACGCCGTGGGCCTTGATGGCCTGGTTGATGTGGTGGGAGAGGGTGCCGTTGGAGGGGTCCGCCAAGTTGTCCACATGGAAGAACTCCTCCGCCTTGGCAATGCCTCGGGCGGTGAGGGTGGCGGTCTTGGCCTTTTCATCGACGATATAGTCGGCGTCGATGTCGGGGGCTTCCTCCTCCTTGTTGTCCATCTGCACCACCACCTGCTTGGTCAGGCGGGAGACGAACATCTCGGCCATGTCATAGAGCTGGGTGGACTTGTCGCCCTGACCGGAGATGATGAGGGGGGTACGGGCCTCATCGATGAGGATGGAGTCCACCTCGTCCACGATGGCGAAAGCGTGGCCCCGCTGCACCAGCTCGCTGGCGTAGATGCACATATTATCCCGCAGATAGTCGAAGCCCATCTCGTTGTTGGTGCCGTAGGTGATGTCTGCGGCGTAGGCGGCCTGGCGCTCCTTGGTGCTCAGGCCGTGGACGATCAGCCCCACCTTCAGACCCAGGAAACGATGGACCTTGCCCATCCACTCGCTGTCGCGCTTGGCCAGATAATCGTTGACAGTGACGATGTGGACGCCGCGGCCCGTCAGGGCGTTGAGGTAAGCGGGGAGAGTGGCCACCAGGGTCTTGCCTTCACCGGTCTTCATCTCGGCGATGCGGCCCTGGTGCAGCACGATACCGCCCACCAGCTGCACCCGGTAGGGGCGCATGCCCAGCACACGGTCGGCAGCTTCCCGGACGGTGGCGAAGGCCTCGGGCAGGATGTCGTCCAGGGTCTCACCATTGGCGAGACGGTCCTTGAACTCCTGCGTCTTGGCCTTGAGCTGGGCGTCACTCATGGCCTTGTACTCATCGGCCAGAGCGTCGATCTTGTCCACGATGGGGTAGATGGACTTCAGCTCCCGGGAGCTGTAGTCGCCAAACAGTTTCTTCATCAGACTCATCGTTTATGCAACTTCCTTTCCAAACACCCCGTCTGGCGTGAAAAACCGGGTGCCGGGACCCCTGCGGGTCTCTATTTATTAAATAAGTGGGAGTGAATCCCACAAAAAAGCAAAAGTAGCATACCACACTTGAGAAGGGAATGCAAAGAAAAATCCGAATCTGCGCAAAAAGTTCACAATTTCAAGGAACTGAACTGACAAGAATACCAGAAGATGGAAGATTAACCTCAGAAAAATGTACGAAAGGGACAAAGCGCGGCAGCCGGGGAAAACCAGACGCATTTCCCAAATCGTCGATTGTGCTTTCCAGCGGGACATGATATGATAAAGGCAACCAAACGAAAAGGAGGCTCTCCACATGAAGCTCAGCTTTTTTGGCGCCGATCAGTGCGTGACCGGCAGCTGTCACTGTCTGGATATCGGCGGGAAACGCATTCTGGTGGACTGCGGGCTGCAGCAGGGCCGGGACGAGGTATCCAACGCGGAGTTTCCCTTCGCGGCCAATACCGTCGATTACCTGCTGGTGACCCATGCCCACATCGACCACTCCGGCCGGATTCCCATGCTCATCAAGCAGGGCTTCCAGGGGAAGATTCTCACCACGCGGCTCACCGCTGAGCTGCTGGATATCATGTTGCTGGACTCTGCCCATATCCAGGAGCAGGATGCCGAGTGGAAAAACCGCAAGGGCGAGCGGTCCGGCGCCCCTCATGTGGACCCGCTCTATACCATTGAGGATGCCCAGCGGGTGCGGGAGTTCATGACCACCTGCGAGTACGGACAGGTCATCGACCTGTGCGAAGGGGTGGAAGTGGAATTTGTGGACGCGGGCCATCTGCTGGGGTCGGCGTGCATCGCCATGGACCTGACGGAGAACGGCGTGAAAAAGCGCATCGTCTTTTCCGGCGACCTGGGCAACATCAAGCAGCCCATCATCCGGGACCCGGTCCATTTCCAGGGTGCCGATTACGTGGTGATGGAGTCCACCTACGGCGACCGCAACCACACGGAGGTCTGGAGCTACACCGACGATCTTGCAAAGATCATCGATGAGACCATGGCCAGAGGCGGCAATGTGATCATCCCTTCCTTTGCCGTGGGCCGTACCCAGGAGCTCTTGTACTTCATCCGGGAGATCAAGGACGCCCATATGGTCCAATCCAACCCGGATTTCCCGGTGTATATCGACTCGCCCCTTGCCAAGCGGGCCACCACCATTTTCACCGGAGACCTCCACGGCTATCTGGACGACGATGCCATGAAGCTGGTGAAGGACGGCACCCATATGTTCAACTTCACCAACCTCCGGATGACGGAGACCAGCGAGGAATCCAAGGCCCTGAACGAGGACCGCACCCCCAAGGTCATTATCTCCGCTTCTGGCATGTGCGATGCGGGCCGGATTCGCCATCACCTCAAGCACAACCTCTGGCGGCCGGAGTGTACCGTGGTGTTCGTTGGCTTCCAGGGGGAGGGGACGCTGGGCCGGCACCTGCTGGACGGCGCCAAGAGCGTCAAGCTCTTCGGCGAGGAAATCGCCGTCAACGCCCAGATCGTGAACTTCCAGGGCCTTTCCTCCCACGCTGACCGGGATCATCTGCTCAACTGGATCGCAGATTTCCAGGACCCCAAGCCCCAGCACGTCTTTGTGGTCCACGGCGACCGGGAGGTGGCGCCCTTCTTCGCCCAGACCATCCAGGGAATGGGATTCGAGGCCCACGCCCCTCAGTATACGGAAGTCTACGACCTTATCACCAACACTCAGGTGGCGCCGGGGTATCTGCCGGAGCGGAAGATCAAGTCCTTCGATGGCCAGCCCAAGTCCACCGCGGCCTACGAGCGCCTGGTGGCCGTGGGCCAGATGGTGGTGGAGGCCATCAAGCGGGCCAAGGGCCGGGACAACAAGTCTCTGGCGAAATTCGCCGATCAGCTGCGGAAGGTTCTGGAAAAGTGGGACGAGTGAGGGAGGTGTCCCATGAAGCGGCAGCGCACGCGGATTCTGGCGGGACTCCTGGCAGTGCTGGTACTGGCGCTGGCAGGGGCAGTCTATACCCGGCCTCAAATGGAGGTGTGGGGTCCCTCCGGCTATACGGCGGAGGGGGTAGCGGAATTCAACGCCCTGGCGGCGGAGGGAGACGGCTGCCTGCTGGCCGGACTGAACATCGGCTGGCACAACGAGGGACCCCTTTCCTGGACGCTGCCCTACACGGTGCGGGACATCGTGGTTTACGGCACCGACGGACTGCCGCTCCAACAGCAGCCCGTGCGGATCATCTATGACCAGGAGAAGAGCAATGTGATGCCCGGCGCGGGCTTCCGGGAGAGCCGGGAGACCCTTCTGACGGACTATGCGGGACATGGGGCGGAGCTGGTGGAGCTGCCGGCATCCTTTTCTACCTTCAGCCCCAACCTCTCGGCGCTGGTGCTCTTTGAAGAGCCTCTGCCGGAGGACGCCGGGGCGTGGCAGGCGCGGCTGGAGTACCGCTTGCTGGGACTGATCCCGCTGTCGGAAGAGACGGGATTGTTTGCGGAGTTTGGAGAAGAGGCGTCGGATTGATCGACGCGGGGCCCGGCGGGGAACGGAGCGGAACTCCGCCTCCATATCCCCACGGAAAACGGATCCTGGCGTCTGAGTAGGATCGTCGGGGGCCTGCCATCAAAGAAAAGCACCGTTTGGATTTTTGGGACTGTTTCATCAGCGGACCGAATCCGGGAAGTTCCGGATGAATGGACGGACCGCAAAAACGAGCATTAAGGAGCACCGGGATGGAGAAACTAAAAGAAGGCGGCGTGTACACCGGCACTGTGGAGGGATACTCCAGCGAGGGCCTGGGCATCGTCCGCCTGGACGGGGCCGTGGTCTTTGTTCCCCGGGCGGTCCGGGGGGAGACCGTGGATCTGAGAATCACCAAAGTCATGAAAACCGCGGCGGCGGGGGAGATCGTGAAGATCCACCATCCCTCGCCGGAACGGGCGGAGCCGGAGTGCCCCTATTACGGCCGGTGCGGCGGCTGCGACTTCCAGCACCTGACTTATACGGAGGAGCTGTGGGCCAAGCGGCAGCGGGTCCAGGATGCCCTGACCCGCATCGGCGGGACGGACCTCCAGGTGGAGGAGATACTGGGGGCGAAGAACCCCACCCACTACCGCAACAAGAGCCAGTACCCCGTGGGGGCGGACGGGTCCATCGGCTTTTTCCAGGCCCGGAGCCACCGGGTGGTGCCCATTGAGCGATGCCTGATCCAGTCGGAGCTCTCCGACAAGACGGCTCAGGCAGTGGCGTCCTGGATGAAGCGGTACAAGATCCCGGCCTATGACGAGACCACCGGAAAGGGATTGATCCGCCATGTGTATGTCCGGGTGAACCGGGCGGGGGAGAGCCTTTGCTGCGTGGTGGCAAACGGACGGCAGGTCCCCCGAGAGCCGGAACTGGCAGCGTTGGTCCGCTCCGCTGCGCCCCGGACGGTGGGCGTGGTGCTCAACACCAACACCCGCCGGGGCAATGTGATCCTGGGGGAGAAGTACCGCACCATCTGGGGCCAGGACTTTTTGATGGATACCCTGTGCGGCCTCACCTTCAAGCTGTCGGTGCCCTCGTTCTATCAGGTGAACCGGGATCAGGCGGAGGTGCTCTATGGCAAAGCTCTGGAGTATGCCGGCCTCACCGGGCGGGAGACGGTGCTGGACCTCTACTGCGGTACCGGCACCATCACGCTGTGCCTGGCGGCCAAGGCAGGTCGGGCCATCGGCGCGGAAATCGTCGCGCCTGCCATCCGGGATGCCCGGGAGAACGCAGCGCGCAACGGCGTGGAAAATGCGGAGTTTTTCTGCGGTGATGCCTCCGATGTGTCGGCCAAACTGGAGGCCGAGGGATTGCGTCCGGATGTGGTCACGGTGGACCCGCCCCGGAAGGGGCTTGCGCCGGAGGTCATCGATTCCGTGGCGGCCATGGGACCGGAGCGGGTGGTATATGTCTCCTGCGACCCTGCTACGCTGGGACGAGACGTGAAGCGTTTTGCCCAGGTGGGGTATACGGCCGTCCGGGCCTGCGCCGTGGATATGTTCCCCGGCACCCGGCATGTGGAGAGCGTGGTGCTGCTGTCCCGGGACCACGGGACGGAAACGCCCTGAAAAAACGAAAAGAGGCGGCAGATGCCGCCTCTTTTTATAGATATGCAAAAGTTGTTTCCCACCTGAAAAAAGCGTGCAGAACTGCGGCTGCTGGATTTGCGCCGCAGGCTGCACGCTTTATTTTACGGCTCAGTCCAGATAACTGCCCACCGGGCTGGAATTGTATTGCTTCTTGATGACGAGCAGGATGGAACCGTCTGGCTGCTCCGTCTCTTCCACGATTTTGTACTGGGTGCGGCTGCGGTCCATTCCCCGCTTGTACTGCTCCACTTCCTGCTTTACCAGAGACACGGCGTACCCATGGTCCACGCCTTCTTTGAGCATAAAGTGGAGCGTTTGGCAGATACAGGCTGCTTTGATGCGCTTCATGGATTGATCTTCCTTTCCAATCTCAAAAATAAAACGTGCAGCCGCACGCAACCGGAATTACGCATGCAAGCTACATGTTGTACTTTTGTTATATGAAAATCCGACAAATTTTGCAAAGGCAGTTTTCAACAAAAAATGTTGAAAAAAATTTTGCAGTTCCATCTCGCTGGCTGAGCGGTGAAAAACTCCCGTTCTGATCTGCACCGCCGGGAAGCACAGCGGAAAAAGAGTTGTAAAATCCGGGGGAACGGTGTATCATAAGTACAAGCATCCGGGAAACTTGCCCGAAATGAGGAGGAACCTGCTATGAGCAAAACTGCACGCATGGTCATGAAGATCGTTGGCGCCAGTCTGGCTTTCGCTGCGTTTGTCTGCCTGCTGATCGGCGGCTGGCACGATCTCAGTGTGGGCTGCTGCGGAATGAAAAAGCGCCTGACCCAGAGATTCGGCTCTGAGTATGATGATTACGCGGATGACGAGCTTTACGACTGAGTGATTTGAAAAAGCGGCCCCGGCTTTAGACGGGTGCTCGTAAGAAAGTAATTCACTCAAAATT
>ENA-OPBO01001794-OPBO01001794.1-human-gut-metagenome-genome-assembly--contig:-NODE-1794-length-14172-cov-4.206701_pt1 | contig 14172 bp, 15 predicted proteins | sample MGYA00241071_ERZ501458 | MGnify/ENA primary metagenome ERZ501458 (study PRJEB25962, sample SAMEA2042509) | human gut metagenome | biome: human gut; feature: human-associated habitat; material: faeces...
CACATGATCCGATACCCGTACCCGTGCACGGCGGAAGCCCGCAATACCGTCACTGTGTGCGGGGTGCGTCACCGTGTGCGCCCTCTCTCAGTGGCGCAACTCGCAGAACCGTTGAAAAATAAGGGATTTACATGGGCGTCACTGTGTGTGAGGACGCACAGAGTGACGCACTCCGCACACAGTGACGCGTTCCTCCATCCGCAGAGCAGCACCACACGCAGCATCTCCGCCAGTTACATATCCACATTCGCTACATCACTGTGGATAACCGATGAGTTATACACTTATCCACAGATTTGAGGCGGCCGGTGGCGCACCGCAGATTATCATGCTTACATTCAATCCATGAATACGAATCAGCACACCCCTGTCAACTCCAGCGCAACAGTCGCGAACAACTATCTTGCGCGCTCACTGCGCCAGCTGCAATCCACGACGTTCCTGCATTGCATGGAACACTCACGAAAAACCATCAACACCTCGCCACCGGTCTATACCGGTATGACCGCATTACGTCTGGCAGGCATAGAGACACCGCTATGTTCAAGATTTGAAGCCGTGAAGTTCCAAGTACTGTACGTTGGGGAGCCAACCAAGAGATCCGGACGGAAAGATACGTCCTACCTGAAATGCCCGCCATCGTTGACGGGCATCGCCCACCTCACATGGACTCACGACAACATCACCATCGTCTACACGCACCCGCTGATGACATGGGCACTGCTGGCGCCGTATCTCACGCAAATCGAGGTAATCGTTCTGGCGGATGCCATACTGCGCGCGTCATCAGGCTCCATGACGGTCGCCAATATCTCGCGGTTCCTTGATGGAGCAGACGCGTTCCCGGGCAGAAGGAAATGCACTGATGCTCTCGTTTTCCTCGATGCCGTGACTGACTCCACCATGGAATGCCGCTGCACTCTCGTGATGCTGCGACATGGATTGCCGCAGCCGGTCAAACACTGGAAGATACTCATTCCGGAGTTGGCTCACGAGGCGACAGTCGATATCGCATACCCCAAACAACGGGTCATCATCGAATACGATGGAGACGCGCATCGCCGCGACAAACGACAATACCGATGGGACGAACGCAAGAGGCAGGCTTTGCGGGCGATGGGATATACAGTCATCGTCGTCTTTGCCGATGATATATTGACCTCGCAGGGGCGGCGACGATTCGCGCAAAGGGTGGCGAAAGCCCTTGACACCACCTGCCGGAATAGACCACACCCGAAATTCCGGGCACTGCTGGCAGATGATCGTGCTGAGACGGCCCGTCAGCGGCAACGTAGGTACCGCGCCAGAGAACGCCGCAAAGGGCGCCGCGTATGAGTCGGGCATCGCGGAAGACGACAGCGAACGAGCCTCGGCGCTGATACCACCAGCGTCGGATCCTGCAACTCGCACGTGATCATACGAAACATGCGAATCGTGCGACACAACCATGGTTATCGACCGTCACTGTGTGCGGATTGCGTCACTGTGCGCGACCTCTCTCAGTGACGCAATCTGCAGAACCGTTGAAAAATAAAGGGTTTACACAGGCGTCACTGTGTACGAGGGCGCACACAGTGACGCAATTTGGCGTGATAGCAACCCTTGATACTCGTAATGTGTTCGTAAGCACATTGCTTACGAACACATTAATAGGACCAGATAAACGAAAGGTCGTCGTCTTCGGCGATGAACGACGAAGACAACGACCTGAGTCATGCGGTAAGGCCTGGCTTTACAGCTCTACGGTCTTACGGCCTCACAGCTTCAGAAATCACTGCACCTGGGCGCGGGCGATCTTGCCGGTGAAGGAGTTGGCCTCGTCGGCGTCCTTCACGGACCGGTCGACCCGGCCCTTCTCCTCGCTCGCCTTCTGGAGGAGATCCATCAGGTACCGGCGGAACGGGCTATTTGCCAACGCCGACCAGACCGTGGAGTCCGCGCACTCGCGGCGCGCCCTCTCCACGAAGACGCCGGCTCGCAGGAGCGCCCGCCCGGCGTCCTCGCGGCCCACCAACTCGCGACCCATCAGGTTGCAAGCCTCGCAGAACGAGAGCTCGCAGCAACGGTCCTGCGGATGCCTGTCGAAGCGCTCGTCGAATCCCTCGTCTGGCTCGCGCCCCGTGAGCTCGCGCCACGCGGCCTGCGCCCACGCGCGCCACTGGTCGCGCCCAGCAGTCACGCCGTCCGCGCGCAGGCGCTCATTCGCGGCTCCTCCGGCCCAGATGTCCTCGACGAGCCGACGCCCCTCCCCGCTGAGGCCGTCGAACTCAGCTCGGATCTCCTGCGCGAGGTCGTCCCGGCACAGGGGGAAGGAAACACCGACCAGCACGGCGTACGCCGGGATCATCGGCGAGACAGCGCCGATGAAGTGCGCCAGGGGCACCGCGTCGGTCTCCAAGTCCCCGAACCCGGGCAAGCAGCCTGCGGGCGCGCCCGCCACGGCGTCCTCAGCAGGACTTTCTGCGATATTCGTCTTAGTTATAGGTTGCGTGTCACCATGCGAGATGGTAATATCGTCGGTGACATCATTGGAAGTGGGTGCCGTCTCCAATGCGCTGGCAGGCGCGGGGGCGGCCTCTTCCTTTTCAGGGGGCCTGTTCTCGCGCATCTCGTCTGTCATCAGAGCACCACCGCCCCGTCAGACGCGAGCAGCTTGGAGATCTGGTCCTTCTGCCCGGCGGTAAGCACGGGCATCAGCGCCGCGATGCGGTCGCACAGACGGTTGACCTCTTGGCTCGTGTCGATCGTGGGCTGGATGCCCTCCTGGCGCAGCCGCACGAACCCTTCAATGTCGGAAAGGCGCACATAGCGGTGCCCGGAAATGTACGTTGATGCGAGATAGCCCAGATCAATCCACCGATTGATGGTCGCACGCGACGCGTAGCCACGCTTGACCGCCTCCGAGACACTGATGAGCTTGTGCCCAGCCTCGGCGGGATCGGACAAAACAGTCTTCATGAAAATAGCCGCCTCTCAGAATCCGCGTCCGCGCAAAGCGGACTTGCTGGATTCCGAGCGACCGGCGACTCACGGAACGCACCCGGCGGGTGCTTCGGACGCTTTTGGTGTCAGAACTTAGCGACGGCTTCTGAAACGGTCGATACGTAACGAGGTAACACGTTCATTCCCCGGCGTCCTAAGTCAAGTATACGCCTCTCAATTCTTCCTGCCAATGCTCAAGGCACATCTTTTTTCAACTGTCTCAACTGTCTCACCAGCGGAAACGCTCCGTTACACCCTCCCGTCATAATAATCGGCCTCCCACTTGGTCACGGACTGGCGGGAGACGCCGAGCAGCATGGCGAGCTGCTCCTGGGTCATGTTGCGCGTGGCGCGGAGGTGCTGGAGGTTGTCGCGAAAGCTCATGGTCTGCCCTTCGTCGGGGTGTGCGCTGTCTGCCGGCACCTTTAGTCTGCGGGCGCGCACGGCGCAATTCTACCAACCGACGGTAAGCAATTTGTCCGATTTTGCGGCAACCAGAGGGCGCCCGCCGGTTGCGCGCCGCAGGTAGAGGGGCTTGTCGGCCACGCGAACTTCTCGCTAATCAATCGAGTGTGCATGAACCGAGAAAAACGCCCCGTCTTGAGCCTCATTTCTTCGATTCCTGCACGCTCGACGAACAGAACAACCCCCAAATGATACGAAGGGACTGTCCCTTCGTAATACATGGACGAGTGGGCACCGCTCGGAGAGGTCGAGAAGAGCGCCGCACCACCGAGCTCGCCGAGCGCGAGACGTGCCAACGTCAAACGGCGGCGCACGCCCGCGCCTGCGCCAATCGGAACAGGCTAACTACCGGGCATTCATTGGACGGTGACGGGGCGTGACGGACGCGAACTGGCATTCTTCTTGTCATGGGCACGCACGTAGGCAACGTACCAGTCGGGCGCCGCGGGGGCGCGGCTGGACTCAATCTTGGGGAAGAGATCGCGCGGAGCGGCTCCCACAGCGTTGACGGCAACGCCATAGACCAGCTGCTCGCCCCACAGCGCGGCGTCGGTAAGGCGCGCGTCGCACATACTCGTGAGCTCAACGATGTAACGCTTGAACGCATGGCAGCGCACGAGCAGCGCGTGGCCTTCGACTGTGTAGACCTCGCGCGGCCGCGAGTACGCGACCATCATGGCAAGCCCCGGCAGTCCAAAGAGAATCATGGGCAGCACATCAAAGCCCACGAACAGGAAAGCCACGAGCGCATAGAAGGCGAGAAGCACGACAGCAAGCCAGAAGAGCGACGGCGATACCCCCTCGACGAGGTGGCGCTCCTGCACGTCGCGCGTCGCCTTGCCCGATAGGCAGTGGCTCTGTCGCGTGAGGTAGGCGGGAAACTCCCGCCACGCCTCCGCTAGCTCCTCTGCTGTGATGCTCGTGCGACCGTCAACAAAGACAAAGTCAAGCGTCATGCGCTCGTACTCCGTAAGGCGCTTCGTGGACACGTTGGGAGCAAGCGAGACGCGGACGGTCTCGCGCTCGAGACCAGCTGCGCGTTGGGCGAGCGTCTTGGCCGCGTGCGTCTCGTCCATCCGATCGTTGATCCTCAGGCGACACCACGCCGTGGGAACGCGCTCGATACGCACGACGCCCTTGTGGTCTAGGGAGAGTAGGGTCGCTGTGACTCCGGAGCGCACGAAATCCTCGTCCATCACGCGCGCCAGAAACATTGGCTCGTCGGTGCTGGAAGGCTCGCACAGATGGCCGTCGCGGATGTCCGAGCTGTCGACATGCGCAAAGCGCGCGGTCCGAAAGACGTACCATGACGAGGGCGAGCACGTACGGCAGGATGATGTAATAGAGGAAGTTGGTGATGACGCTCATCTTGGCTCCCTAGCTGTCACTCATGCGATCGTCCTCGTGGACCGCCACTTCAAAGAGTTTCTCGAGCGCACGCAGCGGCGAGGGAAGGCCCTCTGCCGGCTCAGTGAGAAACCACTCGATGTCTTCGTCGCCCGAGCGACGCGCGAGCTCGGCTACGACCTCATCGCGGAGCCCAAACGCCAACGCAAAGCGAAGCGTTCGATCGACACGCTTCGCCGATCCCGGAAGTGCCTCGCCCGAGCGGTAGCGCTGCACAATCCAGCGGCGATGCGCGTCAGCGCGAGCGAGCACGTCTTGGAGCTTGTCGGCGTTAACGCTCGTCCCAAACGAGCCCTGCGTAAAGATCAGGGCTACGAACCCACCAATCACGACTGCAATGGCAGAGAGTCCGGGCAGCGTCGTGAACGCAATGAAGCACGACCCCACAATCATCTGCGCTAGCATGAGGACGACAGTCGCGTTGCCGCTACCACCGTCCTTCTCGGAAAGATAACCCGCCCTGAGAACCTGGTCACCAGCGCACCTAGTAAAGTCGTGCACAGGGCCGCATGCGTCGTCGGGTTTTTTCACGTAGCGCGCGATTGCCCCACCGACCGTCTTGTCGAGCGAGCCCGCCGGCAGACAGACGCGCGTAGTCGCGGAGGCGAGGCCCGCCTTCGACAGTATGCCTTGGTCGAGCACGTCAAAGCGGTATGCCCCCTCTGCCGGGGAACTCGTTGGTCTCATGGAGAGACTACCGTCGCGAAGCAGGGAGAGCACCGAGAGCGCAAAGACCCGACCGCCGACCTGACCGCAAAACGGAACCCCTAGCACCTCCGGCTTCATGCTCTCGGGAAGCTCGTCAAGCAAATCGCCCGAGAAGAGTGTTGCCCTAGGAATCCGCTCCTCAACACGATTCCGACGCACCGCACAAATACGCGCAACGAGCAGGGCAACGAGCGGAATGCCAAGAAACACCCCGACAAAGGCAATGTTGACGAGATCCTGCGAGATCGGGACGCCCGCAATGCTCATATGCCCGAACAGCGCCTCAATGCCCAACGCTCCCACCCCCTTCTTAGGGGCATGATGGCAGGCCAACGTCAGCGAGAAGTAAGGTGTGACAAGGGGCGTCACGCCAAGGGCGCACAACAGTCATGCGTCCCTCCTGTCACACCTAGCAGCCGATGAGTTCCGCAGCTGCCGTCGTGCACATCGCCTTGCGCACGTCAAAGGGGCAGCGCCCCTCGCAAGCGCGGCACGCGAAGCAGTCCGCCGGCGTGGCGCCGAGCGCGCTCACACCACACATTACGTTCTGCTTGCAAAGTTGACTTGTCTTTTTTTGCAAAGCTCGCTATTCTAGAGATGCAAAGCGCGCTTGTCATCTCTGTCAGACGCAACGCGAGAGGAGTGATGCCATGCGAACGCGCATCCGCGAGCTGCGCCGCGAGCGCAAGATGAGCCAGGCCGAGCTCGCCGAGGCAGTGGGTACCACGCGGCAGACCATAACCTCCATCGAGGTCGAGAAGTACACCGCCTCCCTACCTCTCGCCTACAAGATCGCCCGCTACTTTGGCCTTGCAATCGAAGACGTCTTTGACTTTTCTGAGATAGACGAGGAGCTGTGATCGCCATGAAGAAGACCGTCGAAACCCTGAGCGCCGACATCCGCCGCCGCCTGCGTCGCGAGGGCGTCTCGCTCGCCATCATCCTGGCCGCGATTGCCATCATCGCCGCCATGGCCGTCGCCGGCATCTTCCCCGCTGGGGGAGACGACTACGTCACGAGCTTTGCCTCGGGCTTCCTGATCGGGCTTCTTGCCTTTGCCGCAGGGTTCACTGTAAAGCAGATTCGCAAGCTCCGGGGAGCCCTCTCAGACGACACCGCGCTGCGCGCCCTTCTTGCCGCAGAGAACGACGAGCTCGAGGCATACCTGGCACGCGAGGTGTCCCGAACCTTCGTCCATCTCATCCCACCGCTCTCCGCCGTCATCGTGGTCGTGACCGCGCTCGTTGGCCGCGAGGCCATGCTCTCCGCCGTGGGCACACTGCTCTTTCTGTGCACGGCGCTGCTGGTCGTGAGGTTCGTCTACAAGCGCCGCCTCATGGGCCCCGAGACGGAGTAGAGAAGCGTCACGCGCACTGGCGGAACTTCTCGTTCGCGCGTCCGAAAACTCCTGAGGTTGCCATGCGAGCCTCTCTGCGGGCAACCTCTTCTCAACCAACAAGGTTCTCCGCGCCCTTGCAAGCGCACGGAAAAAGACCAGTTCAAAGACTGTCGACAACTACATCGACGCGCTCGAGAAAGCCTATGTCATCTCGGAGGCGCCTCAGACGGGACTTCAGGGCAAGGAGCTGCGCTCGCCCCTGCGGAAGTTCTATCCCGTTGACCAGGGCCTTAGGAACCTCGTGACGCGCTTCTCGGCGGACAGCATCGACTTCCAGCTGAAAAACGTCATCCACAACGAACTCGTTCGACGTGGCCATTCCGTTGAGGTGGAAACATTCAGAGCGGGCAAGGTCGATTTTGTGGCGAGAAAGGACGAGACCGTCTACGTCCAGGTTTGCGAGACGATGATCGACCCCGCCACGCGCGAGCGCGAGCTGGATCCGCTCCGCGCCATCACAGACGCGTTCCCCAAGTGCGTGATTACCCTCGACCGATACGGCCCCGGTACCACCAGCGACGGGATCAAAGTGCTGGGCGCAATCGACTGGCTGCTCGGACGCAACGAGACGGACTACTTTTTTTCTCCTGGGTAGACTGACAACAACGGCACGACCGAGGAGGTGCCCCATGAAGAAGCGTCTCGTCAGGGCCGCGATCGTCTACGGCGCAGTCTGGCTCGCATGTCTTGCGTTCTACTGGGGCAGCCTCGCGACGGGCGCACTCGGCGGGGGCGGAATCATGGGCTACGTGATTCTGACGCTCGGCATTGCCCTGCCGATTGCCGGTGTCGTGGCGGCGTTCCAGGTCGGCCGCATGACTGAGCTGGGCCGGTGGCGTCTCGCCGCGCCGGTCGCAATCGCCGCGCTCTACGTGCTCCACACCGTGACGACGTTCAAACTCTCGAGCGCCCTCGATCTCACCAACATCGCGCCGGCCGATTTGGTCACCTTCATATACGGCCTCGTCCCCGCCGCAATCGGCCTCGCTGTCGGCTGGGGCATGTCACTGCGTAGCCGCTGATCCGGAGCCCCCGCGTTCTGCTCGTCCACCAATTCGCCGAGGCGGAGCAACTACGGAAAACGGCGCTCGCTGAGGCCAACTTTTCCGTAATTCCTCCGTCTCGGTGACGGGAATGGTGACGCGCCCGCAGCTACGCGTGGCGGAGCTGGCGCCGGCAGGCCAGGTACACGACAAGCGCGGCCGGCACGCAGAGCATGAGCATAGGGTAGAAGAGTTCCACGTCGAGCGAACCAAAGAGCGCGCCGCCCAGCATGGGGCCAAGCGACATCCCCAGGTCGAGCCCGATGTAGTAGGTGCCGTTGGCAAGTCCCTCGGCATCCGGGCGCGCGAGCTTCAAAGCCGTGGACTGGCAGACCGAGCTCATGACGCCGTAGCCGCCGGCAAGGCCGAGCGCGGCCACCATGAGCAGGGCGTCATTGGCGGCCACGGCGAGCGCGCCGATGCCCACCGCAGCCGAGACCGACGCCGCGCCCACAAAGAACGGGAAGGGCCTCGTGTCAAAGAGGTCGCGCAGGGCCACGCGCAGCACGAGCAGGATGACGGCATAGGCCGGGAAGAACAGGCCCACGCTCACCGCAAGCCCGCGCGCGGCCACGTAATTCACGAGAAACGACTGCGTGGCGCAGTAGGGAATCGCAAAGAGCATGATGATGAGCGCCACCGGAACCACGCGCGGCTCCACGAGGCACGGGCGGGCAGCGGAAGCGCGGCCCTTCTCGGCCCCAGCGTCCTTCTCGGCCTCCGCCCTCTTCTCGCCCGACGCAGCGCGCGGCGGCAGGCCCCGGTCACCCACAAACTGCACGAGCACCATGATCGCGGTCGAGAAGAGCGCTGCCACCACAAAGGCCGGTCGGTAGCCCACGCTCCCCAGAAGCGCCACGCCGAGCGCCGGCGCCACCGCCATGCCGAGCGCGTTCATGGTGCCGTAGATGCCCATGCCCGAGCCCACGCGCCCGGGTGGCAGGAGGCTGCAGAACCACGTGGACATGGAGACCGAACAGCACGAGAACCCCACGCCGTTGACCACGCGCGCGACCACGACCACGGTCGGATTCGGTGCCATCACGTAGAGCGCGCAGGCGAGCGCCATGCAGGCTGCGCCCGCGAGGGAGAGTCGATAGCGGCTCACGCGGTCCGCCAGCCCGCCGAGCAGCGGCCGGCACACGAGAGAGACCACGTTCATGAGGCCACCCACGACGCCCATGAGCGCTGCGCTCCCGCCGAGACTGCCCGTGAACCCCGTGATGAGCGGCGTCACGAGCATGGGGCTCGAGAAGTAGCAGAAGCCCGCCGCCAGAAGCAGCAGCGTGTCGCGAGAGAGAATCGACTCGCGCGCACCCGCAGGCACCGCAGCCCGCCCGGTCCTTCTCGCCATTGCGGCCGCCCCCTAGAACGTGACGTTGCCGAACTCGGAGAGGTGCAGGCCCTCGTTGTGCTCCTCGGCCCAGCTGAGGTTCCACGGGCTCGTGAAGAGGAGCAGCTTGCCGCCGCGCATGTCCTCCACGCGCAGGGTCTCGCGCGTGAGGTTGAGCCTGGCCACGTCGACCTCGCCGTCCTTCTCGTCAATCCAGCGGATGAGGCTGTAGGGCAAGGGCGAGCGGCGCACCTCGACGTGGTACTCGCTCTTGAGGCGCTGCTCCAGGACCTCGAACTGCAGCACGCCCACCACGCCCACGATGACGCGCTCCATGCCGGCGCCGAACTCGCGGAAGATCTGGATGGCGCCCTCCTGGGCGAGCTCCTCCATGCCCTTCACGAACTGCTTGCGCTTGAGGGTGTCCACCTGCTCGATGCGCGCGAAGTGCTCCGGCGCGAAGGTGGGGATGCCCGCAAACTGCACGCGGCGGCCCACCTTGCAGAGCGTGTCGCCGATCGAGAAGATCCCGGGGTCGAAGAGGCCCACGATGTCGCCGGCGCACGCCTCGTCCACCGTGGCGCGGTCGTCAGCCATCATCGCCGTGCCCGTGGCCAGCTTGATCTTGCGGTCGCCCTGCACGTGGAAGGCGTCCATGCCGCGCACGAAGCGCCCCGAGCAGATGCGCAGGAAGGCGATGCGGTCGCGGTGGTTCTTGTCCATGTTGGCCTGGATCTTGAAGACGAAGCCCGAGAAGTCCGGGTCCGTGGCCTCCACGGGCTCGCCCGTGAGCGCATCCGTGTGCGCGCCGGGAGCCGGCGAGAGGCGTAGGAAATCGCGCAGGAACGGCTCCACGCCAAAGTTGGTAAGCGCCGAGCCAAAGAAGACCGGCGTGAGCTTGCCCGTGCGCACGGCCTCGAGGTCGAACTCGTGGTCCGCGCCGTCCAGAAGCTCGATGTCGTCCATGAGGGCGCGGTGGTTCTCCTCGCCGATGAGCTCGTCGAGGGCGGCGTCGCCAAGCTCCGCCTCTACCTCGGCCACGCGCTTGGTGGCGTTGGCGCGGCCGTCGCCCTCGAAGGCGAGCACGTGGCGGCTCGCGCGGTCGAAGACGCCGCGGAACGTCCGCCCGTTGCCGATGGGCCAGTTCATGGGGTAGGTGCCGATGCCGAGCACGCTCTCGATCTCCTCCATGAGGTCAAAGGGGTCGCGAGTCTCGTGGTCGAGCTTGTTCACGAAGGTGAAGATGGGGATGCCGCGCAGCGCGCAGACCTTGAAGAGCTTGACGGTCTGTGCCTCCACGCCCTTGGCGCCGTCGATCACCATGACGGCGGAGTCCGCGGCCATAAGCGTGCGGTAGGTGTCCTCGGAGAAGTCCTGGTGGCCAGGGGTGTCCAGGATGTTCACGCAGTGGCCCTCGTAGGTGAACTGCAGGACGGAGGAGGTGACGGAGATGCCGCGTGCCTTCTCGATGTCCATCCAGTCGGAGACCGCGTGCTTGGCGCTGGCCTTGCCCTTGACCGAGCCGGCGCTCTGGATGGTGCCGGTGTAGAGCAAGAGCTTCTCCGTGAGCGTGGTCTTGCCCGCGTCCGGGTGCGAGATGATGGCAAAGGTGCGGCGAGAAGAGATCTCCTCCTCAAGGCTTGGCATGCGCTTCCTCCCGAATGTGGAAAAGTGACTGTCCCTTTTCCACATCTGTTGCTGTGGTTTGAGCGCAGCTATTGTAGCGGGAATCGCCATGTCGCACGCAGGACAGCGACAGAGCCTCAAGCCCGTCGTGCTTAGCACCAGCTCACGGGCCATGTAAGGAACATTTGACAGCGCCGGGCCGCCTTGCGGGGCACCATGTCGGCCACCTTTGATGGTACGCTCTCCCCCACGGTGGCACGTTCTTCTCGGCACGGGTCGAGCCAGACATGCGAAGGGAGGCGGCATGGAGCTGGGAAGTCACATCAAGGCGCGGCGCGCGGAGCTCGGCATCTCGCAGGACGAGCTGGCGGGGCGCATCTACGTGAGTCGCCAGACAATCTCGTCCTGGGAGAACGACAAGACCTACCCCGACGTCCAGAGCCTGCTGCTCCTCTCGCAGGTCTTTGGCACGACCATCGACGAGCTCGTGAGAGGAGACGTGGACACCATGAAGGAGACAATCGAGAAGGACGTGAAGCTGCTCAGGCGCCTGGGCAACGTGATGCTGGCATTCATCGTGCTGATGGTGCTCGCCCTGGTCTGGTGGGTGTGCCAGATGACCGTGTGGGACCTCTCGATTCTGCAGACGCTGCCCACCCTGGCGCTGGTGATCGTGCTCTGGGGCATCGCCCTGTTTGCCGCACGATGGGCCGACCGCATCAAGAGGGAGCATGACCTCGTCACCTACCAGGAGGTCCTCGCCTTCTGGAACGGCGAACCCGTGGACCGCGACACCGAGCGCGGCCGGCGCGAGCGCCTCATCCCCCGCTGGATGAAGGTCGTCCGCATCGTAGGCTGGGCGCTCCTTGGGATGGCGGTGGGATTCTTCATCGGCTACGGGATCGCCTGGCTCACGGAGACGCTGCTCGGGTAAGTGAGTCAAAGGGGACAGTCACTTTTGACCCATGTGCGCGGGGACATGCCCGTGAAGTCGGAGAAGGCGTGGCAGAAGGCTGAGGGGCTTGGATAGCCGAGAAGGACGGCGACCTCGGAGACGCTACGATTCCCGTCCTCGAGGAGTCGGCACGCGCGCTCCATCCGCAGCTGGCGCGCATATGCGCCCACGCTCTGTCCCGTCTCGCGCCTGAACGCGTCGCAGAGCCGCGACCGGCTCACGTAGAGCCTGCGCGCGAGCGCGTCGACGGAAGGTGGTGCGTCACCCTCCTCGACCGCAGCCGACAGGAGCCTCCTCGCGTGACTCACCAGCATGCAATCGTCTTGGCTGGCGTTCCTCCCGTCTGCCGCCAGAGACGCCACGAGGGAGGTGACGGTCGAGAGAAGCCCGAGCGACCCACCGGGGCCGAGCGGAGGACTCGCGGGTATGTTGGCGAGCGCATGGCGAATCGCCCCCTTGGCCTTGGGGCCCCAGGAGCCTTCAAACGCCGAGAAGAGCCCACCGAACTCCCCCGGATAGCTGCGGTCCAGCTCGTCGAAGAAGTCGGGCAGCAAGATGACGGAGCGAGAGCGATAGGCGTGGCCGGCAAGCAGGTGGCTTGAGAGCGAGCGGGGGCCGTGCTCGACGAACGTGGCGACCTCGTCCCGCAGACGGTAGCCATCGCAGCCAAGAAGGCGCATCGGCAGCCCGCAGTCCCGAGAGCACGCCACCGCGTCGTCTCCCATCGTGCAGGCACAGGCGTACGGCCCGAGCGACCCCTCGAAGAGTGGCATGTCCTCAAGCGGGATGACGTCGTGGCAGAGCACGAGGCAGTACGGCATAGGCGCACAAAGCCACATCGAGCCTGTCGCCACGGAGCCGCGCGTCTCGCCCACCCAGATGCCGCCCCGACGCTCGAGGCGCACGCCAAGCTGCTCGACCTGCGGCTCGAAGAGCGCAACGAGCTCGCGGGGAATGTCTCCCATGCCCGTCATCTTGAGGGTTCGTCCATCTCCCTTGAGGAATCGTCCAAAGTTAGTTAACCGTAGCTAACAAGTAACGACTCCCATGATACGGTGCGGCGGAATGCCAATCAAGACACGAGGGCAAGGAGGCTTCGATGTCTGACTCTCAAGCAACCAAGGCGAGCGACGCCCGCGGCAAGGGCGCCGTGAGCCGTCTGCTCGCCTTTGCCGGTCCGCGCAAGACGCTCACGTACCTGGGCTGCGCGCTCTCGGCCGTCTCTATGCTCGTGAGCTTTGGCCCGTACGTCTGCATCTGGCTCGTGGCGCGCGACCTCATCGCCGTGGCCCCCGACTGGGGTGCGGCAACCGAAATCGCCGCGTACGGCTGGTGGGCGTTCGGCCTTGCGGCCGCGAGCATCCTCATCTACTTCGCCGGCCTCATGTGCACGCACCTCGCGGCCTTCCGCTGTGCGTCCAACATGCGCAAGCGCACCACGGACCACCTCATGCACGCGAGCCTCGGCTATTTCGACACGCACGCGAGCGGCGCGCTTCGCCGCGTCGTGGACGGCTGCGCCGCCGAGACCGAGGGGCTTCTCGCCCATAAGCTCCCTGACACCGCAGGCAGCATTGCCATGATCTTGGGCATGCTGGTGCTGTTCTTCGTCTTTGACTGGCGACTCGGCCTCGCGTGCCTTGTCGCGGTGATCATCTCACTCGGCTGCATGTTCTACATGATGGGCGGGCGCGGCATGGACTTCATGACGCGCTACATGGAGTCGCTCGTCAAGATGAACAAGACCGGCACCGAGTACGTGCGCGGCATCCCTGTGGTCAAGGTGTTCCAGCAGACGGTCTACAGCTTCCGCGCGTTCCATGACGCCATCGAGGAGTTCACACGGCTCGCGCAGGACTACGCCGTCAAGTGGTGCCAGACGCCGCAGTCGCTCTCGCTCACCATCATCAACGGAGTCGCGATCTTCCTCGTGCCGGCGGCGATCCTCGTCGCGCCCGGAGAGGGGGACTTCGCGCGCTTTCTGGCCAACTTCGCGTTCTACGCGATCTTCTCGGCGGTGATCCCCACCGCCATGACGCGCGTGATGTTCATGTCCGAGGCGTTCCAGTCTGCTGCAGACGCGGTCTCGCGCGTCGAGGAGGTGCTGGCCGCGCCCGTAATCTCCGCCCCCGCCGCGCCGCGCACGCCCGCGGGTAACGCCATTCGCTTCGAGGACGTGAGCTTTACCTACGAGGGCGCGGACGCCCCGGCGCTCGACCACGTGAGCTTTGAGGTGCCCGCCGGCGCGACGGTG
>ENA-OPBO01001800-OPBO01001800.1-human-gut-metagenome-genome-assembly--contig:-NODE-1800-length-14129-cov-3.321799_pt1 | contig 14129 bp, 8 predicted proteins | sample MGYA00241071_ERZ501458 | MGnify/ENA primary metagenome ERZ501458 (study PRJEB25962, sample SAMEA2042509) | human gut metagenome | biome: human gut; feature: human-associated habitat; material: faeces...
CATTGCAGTGGCGGCAGGAGATGCCGCCTGTCCGGCGGAGGGCTTTATTGCCCCCGGCGTTCCGGAAAACGAGGACGGGGATTTCCGTACGGTCGGCGGCTCCGTGGTGGAGACGGACCCGGAGAAATACCAGTCGTCCTGTCTGGAGGCCCAGAAGCTGCTCAACGCCGCGGCAGGCGGCGCGCCTACCGGACTGGAGTATTTATATGTGGACGAGGGAACGGCCGGTGATGTGGCCCAGGAGGTGTGCGGAGAGTGGTCCCGGGCACTGGGAGTGGATGTGACCCCTAAGGCCGTGACAGCAGAGGAACTGGAGACGGCGCTGCGCACCGGAGAATACGATCTGGCGGCAGGGACCTTTCAGCCCCTGGGCAACGACGCGGAGTGTTTCCTGCGCCCCTGGGTCACCGACGGGGAGGAGAATGTGCTGGGCTATGCCAACAGCGCCTATGACACGCTGATGTCCATCATCGCCAGCGCATCCGACAGCGCGGCCCGCATGGGCTGTCTGCACGATGCGGAGGAGCTGCTGCTGGGGGATTATGCCCTGGCACCGCTGTATACCACTGTCACCGCCGACCAGCTGCGGGAGAATCTCACCGGGGTCTGCCGGGATGCGCGGGGCTGGTTCAGCTTTGCCTCTGTGGCAGTCCGGACAGCGTAACTGTCTGCAAAGAAGAGATGAATGGCAGGCGCGCAGGTTTGCGTGCCTGCTTTTCCGCGCCGGAGAGCAGCAATGACCGGCGGAAAGAACCAAGGAAAGGGTGGGTGATCCCATGGTGGTGGGCCGTTTTGCCCCGTCCCCCAGCGGACGGATTCATCTGGGCAATATTTTCTGCTGCCTTCTAGCCTGGCTCAGCGCCCGGCAGAAGGGAGGACGGGTAGTGCTGCGGATCGAAGATCTGGACACGGCCCGCTGTCCCCGGCGGTATGCCCGGCAGATGATCGAGGACCTGCGCTGGCTGGGGCTTTCATGGGACGAGGGGCCCGATGTAGGCGGCCCGGACGGACCGTATTTTCAGAGTGAGCGGACGGCGCTGTATCAGGCGGCGCTGGAGCGGCTGGAGGCCATGGGGCTGGTCTATCCCTGCTTTTGCACCCGGGCGGAGCTGCATGCCGCCAGTGCGCCCCACCGGGAGGACGGCCAGGTGATCTACCCCGGTACCTGCCGGGGGTTATCCCCGGCACAGGCGGCCGCCAGAGCCCGCGAGACGGGCAGAACCCCGGCCCTGCGGATACGGGTGCCGGACCGTGAGACGGGCTTTACAGACGGCCATATGGGCCGCTATGAAGAGAATCTAGCCCGGGACTGCGGGGATTTTTTGCTGCGCCGCTCCGACGGCATGTTTGCTTATCAGCTGGCGGTAGTGGTGGATGACGCCGCCATGGGGGTGACGGAGGTGGTCCGGGGGGCGGACCTGCTGGATTCCACGCCCCGGCAGCTGCTGCTCTATGAGCTGCTGGGCTGGAAGGCACCGTCATTTTATCACCTGCCGCTGCTGCTCTCGTCCGACGGGCGTCGGCTGAGCAAGCGGAACGCGGACGCGGGACTGGAGGTTTTGCGGGGCCGGGTGACGGCGGATGAGGTACTGGGGAAGCTGGCCTGGCTGGCGGGCTTTCACTCCTCGGCAGCGCCCTGCACCGCAGAGCAGCTGGTGGGGGAGTTCAACTGGGAGAAGGTGCCCCGGGAGGATATCCGCCTGCCGGAGGGGCTGTTCTGAGTCCACCGGGCAAAACTGAGATCCGTAATAGCAAGAAGGTCGCAGGCGTTGCCTGCGGCCTTTTGCCTGCCTTAGGCATGCAAAGCAAGTTTTTAAAATCTTTTTCCACAAAGTTTCCAAAATTTCTGATTAAAAGCGAAAGAAACCCCTCCTGGGTTTCTTTCGCAGCTATCTTCCTTCCCATTATTTCAAAGCCCCACTTTGTACAGCTGTTGTCGGCGGACCTCCGGATTTTCGGAGGTCCGCCGCTTTCCGTTTTCGGTCAGTTTGCCCGGATTTTTGGGAAAACCGGACGGGAGCTGTAAAAAAGTTATAAAGATCTTACATTTTTTTGATTTCCAGGGGGTTTTCCTTGCAAAAGTCCACCGCCTCTTATATAATAATTCCGCGAATTTTTCACGAAACCGGATAGAATGCGACTGCCGGTGGAACAGGAGGAAAAAGGACTATGAGAGGTGTACACAGCGCGGTGGATGATATCCGCCGGAATATCTTTACCGAGGTAGCCCGTCTTGCCTATGAGGGCGGCGATCTGAACCGGGTGGATATGATCCCCTACAAGATCGTTCCCGGCGAGGTGGCAAAGCATCGCCACGACGTGTTTTTGGAGCGGGCCATCGTGCAGGAGCGGGTCCGTCTGGCCTTGGGCATGAGCCTGCAGCCCGCCGGTGAGCAGTCCCCGGTCAGCGCCCAGATCCAGGAGGCCGCCACGGACCAGAAGTATTTTGAGGAGCCTTTGGTCAATATCATTCCCTTCGCCTGCAATGCCTGCCCGCCCAAGCAGATCCGCATCACGGACAGCTGCCAGGGCTGCATCTCCCACCCCTGCATGAACGTCTGCCCCAAGGACGCCATTTATCTCGATGAGAACAAGCACTGCCACATCGATCAGAGCAAGTGCATCAAGTGCGGCAAGTGCTTCAACCAGTGCCCCTACCGGGCCATCAGCAAGATCGAGCGTCCCTGCGCCGCCGCCTGCGGCATGGACGCCATCGAGTCTGACGAGCTGGGCCGGGCCAAGATCAACTATGACAAGTGTGTCTCCTGCGGCATGTGCCTGGTGAACTGCCCCTTCGCCGCCATCGCCGACAAGAGTCAGATCTTCCAGGTCATCAATGCCATGCAGCGCAACGACGAGGTCATCGCCTGCGTGGCCCCCGCCTTCGTGGGCCAGTTCGGCAAGGACGCCACCCCCGCAAAGCTCAAGGCCGCCATGCGCATCCTGGGCTTTACCGATGTGGTGGAGGTTGCCATCGGCGCGGACCTCTGCACCGTGGAGGAGGCCCACGACTTCCTGGAGAGCGTTCCTGCGAAGCAGCCCTTCATGGGCACGTCCTGCTGCCCCGCCTGGTCCGTGATGGCCAAGAAGCTCTTCCCCCAGTTCAAGGATTATATCTCCATGGCCCTGACCCCCATGGTCATCACCGCCCGCATGGTGAAAAAGGACCATCCCAACGCCCGCATCTGCTTCATCGGCCCCTGCGCCGCCAAGAAACTGGAGGCCAACCGCAGATCCGTCCGTTCCGACGTGGACTACGTCCTCACCTTTGAGGAGCTCCAGGGCATGTTCGACGCCAAGGAGATCAACTTCGCCGAGATCGAGGGCGATCCCGCCGACGACATGAGCGAGGGAACCGGCATGGGCCGGGGCTTTGCCGTGGGCGGCGGTGTGCCCGCCGCTGTGGTGGAGGCCATCAGCCACATCGACCCGGACCGGCAGGTCCCCATCGAGTACGGTGACGGACTGCGGGAGTGCAAGAAGATGCTGATGATGGCCAAGGCCGGCAAGCGGGACGGTTATCTGCTGGAAGGTATGGCTTGTCCCGGCGGCTGCGTGGCCGGCGCCGGCACCATCACCCCGGTGAAGGAGAGTGCCGCCAATGTGGACCGGTTCAAGAAGGCCGCCCCTGAGCTCAGCTGCACCAACAGCCCCTTCGTCAGCCGGCTGAAGGAAGTGGAAGAATAAAGGCCATACGGCCGGACATTGTGTCAAACAATGTCCGGCCGTATTTCTTTTTGTATAAAAGTTTTACGAAAAATTGTGCAAGTCGACATTAAACGCGAAAATATTACGTACGCTGGAGAAAAAAACAAAGTTTTTTCCTAGAGCACCGAATATTTTTCTATCGTTTTTTCGCTTTTGGAGGATTAGAATAAAAGCAACATCGGGTCAGGAGTATTCCTTCCGGGAAAGAAACCGGCCCTAAAATTAACAGGAGGAACAAAGATGAAGAAGTTTCTTGCACTCATCCTGGCTCTCGTCATGAGCCTGTCCCTGGTGGCCTGCGGCAGCGAGGAGACCACGGACGACGGAGCGACTGACGGCGATACCGCAGCCAGTGAGCTGAACGTCGGCGTGTTCTATTACAACTATTCCGATGCGTACATCACCACCGTCCGCAATGCCATGGACGGCCTGCTGGAAGAGGCCGGCATCACTTACAACAACTATGACGGCGCTGGCAACCAGGCAACCCAGCTGGACCAGATCAACACCGCCATTTCCAACGGCGCCAACCTTCTGGTGGTCAACATCGTGGAGACCTCTTCTCCCGACGCTGCCCAGCAGGCCTGCGATGCCGCCAAGAACGCCGGCATCCCCATCATCTTCTTCAACCGCGAGGTTGAAAACAGCGTGGTCGACAGCTATGAGAACTGCGCTTTCGTCGGCACCGACGCCGCCGAGGCCGGCCACATGCAGGGCGAGATGATCGGCAACTTCCTGCTGGAGAACTACGATGCGGTTGACCTCAACGGCGACGGCACCATCTCCTACGTCCTGTTCAAGGGCCAGGAGGGCAACAAGGAAGCCGAGTACCGCACTCAGTATTCCGTGGAGGACGCCGATGCCATCCTGACCGAGGCCGGCAAGCCCGCTCTGTCCTTCTATGACGCCAACAACACCTCCAAGTACCTGGTGGACACCACCGGCAACTGGTCCTCTCAGGCTGCTACCGACTACATGAACACCATCCTGGCCGCTTACTCTGAGGCCAGCGGAAACATGGTGGAGCTGGTCATCGCCAACAACGACGGCATGGCCGAGGGTGCCATCGCTGCTCTGCAGGCCGCCGGCTACAACACCGGTGAGGAAGGCAGCACCACCATTCCCGTCTACGGCGTGGACGCCATGGACTCCGCTGTCCAGAAGATCGAGAACGGCCAGATGACCGGTACCGTCAAGCAGGACGCCGAGGGCATGGCCAGCACCATCATGACCCTGGTGAACAACATCAACACCGGCGCCGCCCTGATGGACAACACCGCTGACTTCGTGGTGGACAGCGACTGCGCCAAGATCCGTGTGCCTTACGCCATGGTCACTTCCGAGGAAGCTGCGGCCTGATTGGCAGGCAGCGCCCCAGTCTGAACTATGAGCAGAGCGCGGGGCTGTCGATCATCGACAGCCCCGCCTTTTCACACATGGAGCAGGAGCCCCTGCCTGAGCGGCATTCTCCGTGCCGCTCAGGCGGAAGCTCCCCCATTCAAGTATGTGCAAAGGAGGAGAAAACGATATGGATCAGCCGGCATTGCTGGAAATGAAAAACATCTGCAAGTCGTTTCCCGGCGTCAAAGCCCTGGACAATGTCTCCCTGACCGTCCGGCCCGGCACCGTCCACGCCCTGATGGGAGAGAACGGCGCGGGCAAATCCACGCTGATGAAGTGCCTCTTCGGCATTTATTCCAAGGACAGCGGCACCATCACCCTGGAGGGGAAGGAAGTCAACTTCAAAAGCTCCAAGGAGGCCATGGAAAACGGCGTCGCCATGGTGCATCAGGAGCTCAACCAGGCCCTGACCCGCACGGTCACCGACAACCTCTGGCTGGGCCGCTACCCCAAGGTGGGCGGCATCATGGTCAGCGAGAGCATCATGCGCAAGCGCACCAAGGAGATCTTCGACCAGCTGGAGGTTCATGTGGACCCCAGAGCCATCATGTCCACCATGCCCGTTTCCCAGCGGCAGATGGTGGAGATCGCCAAGGCCGTCAGCTATGACGCCAAGGTCATCGTCTTCGACGAACCCACTTCCTCCCTGACGGAGACCGAGGTGGAGCACCTGTTCCGCATCATCAACATGCTGCGGGACAAGGGCTGCGGCATTATTTACATCTCCCACAAGATGGAGGAGATCCTCCGCATCAGTGATGAGGTCACCATCATGCGGGACGGCCAGTATGTGGCCACCAAGCCCGCCAAGGACCTGACCATGGAGGAGATCATCCGTTTGATGGTGGGCCGTGAGCTCACCAACCGCTTCCCCCCCAAGGAGAATGTCCCCGGTGAGACTATCCTGGAGGTAGAGCACCTCTCCGGCAAGTACACCCGCCTCAAGGAGGCCTCCTTCCAGCTGCGCGCCGGTGAGATCCTGGGCATCGCGGGCCTGGATGGCTCCGGCCGCACCGAGGTGCTGGAAAACCTCTTCGGCGCCATGACCAAGGCCAGCGGAACCATCCGTCTCCACGGCAAGGAGATCAAAAACCGCAATCCCCGGGAGTCCATCAAAAACGGCTTCGCCCTGCTGACGGAGGAGCGCCGGGCCACCGGCATCTTCGGCATCCGGGACATTCTGGACAACACCGTCATCTCCAACCTGAAACATTACCTCATCGGCGGCATCTGCCTCTCCAACAAGAAGATGCGTGAGGATACGGACTGGGCCATCAAGGCCATGCGCATCAAAACGCCCAGCCAGAAAACCCAGATCCGCTCCCTCTCCGGCGGCAACCAGCAGAAGGTCATCATTGGCCGGTGGCTGCTCACCAAGCCGGAGGTGCTGCTGCTGGACGAGCCCACCCGCGGCATCGACGTGGGCGCCAAGTACGAGATCTATGAGCTGATCATCAACCTGGCCAAGGAAGGCAAGGGCGTTATCATGGTGTCCTCCGAGATGCCGGAGCTGCTGGGCGTGTGTGACCGGATTCTGGTCATGTCCGGCGGCCAGCTGGCCGGCGAAGTGGATGCCAAGACTACCAGCCAGGAGGAGATCTTGACCCTGGCTGCCAAATACGTGTAAAAGAGGGGGAAATCACCAATGAGTAAGGAATCCAAGACCATGGAACGGGAGGCTCAGGTGAAGGCCCGGGCAAAAGAGCCCTGGACCGCGCGCCGTGTGGGCGACCTGATCCTCAATAACGCCCTGATCATCATCATGGTGATCGCGGTCATTTACATCGCCATCGTCAACAAGAACTTCATGAAGCCCGCGTCCATTATCAACATCCTGGCCCAGACCTGCGCCTATCTGCCGGTGGCCCTGGGTGTCGGCGGATGCATCGTGCTGACCGGTACCGACCTGAGCGCCGGCCGCATCGTGGGCCTGACCGCCTGTATCTCCGCCTCTTTGCTGCAGTCTGTGGACGCCGCCAGCAAGATGTGGGTGAACCTGACCCCGCCCAACGTGATCCTGGTGCTGATCCTGGCCATGGTTATCGGCGGTGCCATCGGCGCCTTCAACGGCTTCTTCGTGGCCAAGTTCAAGCTGCATCCCTTCATCGTCACCCTGGCCAGCCAGCTGATCGTCTATACCTTCCTGCTGCTGTATGTGAAGGCCGGCAACAACAACGGCATGGCCATCTCCGGTCTGGACAAGTCCTATTCCAACTTCATCACCGGCTCCCTGCCCTTCGCCAAGATCGACGGCACCCCCATCCCCAACTACGTGTGGATCGCCGTGATCTGCACCATCGTGATGTGGTTCATCTGGAACAAGACCACCTTCGGCAAGAACATGTTCGCTCTGGGCGCCAATGAAGAGGCCGCTCGGGTCTCCGGCGTCAACGTGTTTGCCACCACGCTGATGGTCTTTGCCCTGGCCGGCGCCATGTACGCCGTCACCGGTTTCATCGAGGGTGCCCGCGTGGCCTCCAACACCGCCAACACCGGCCTCAACTACGAGTCCGACGCCATCGCGGCCTGCGTCATCGGCGGCGTCTCCTTCGTCGGCGGCATCGGCAAGATCCGCGGCGTTATGGTGGGCGTGCTCATGCTGCGGCTGATTTTTATCGGCCTGAGTATGATGAAGGTGGACCCCAACCTACAGTACCTCATCAAGGGCGGCATCATCCTCTTTGCCTGCGCCCTGGATATGCGCAAGTATCTGGTCAAGAAGTGAGAAACCGGGGGACTGCACTCCCCCTCTTCCCCGCCGTCCTGCGCGGCGGCGGGGGCGGTATCTCCGCCCGCACGCGGGCGGACCCGGGGCTTTTGCTCCCGGACCCCTGGGGGGCACGCACTGGCTGCGCGCCCCCTCTTTTTGTTCCCATTCCGGGGGCAATGTGCTATACTGACGGAGAAAAGGATGTGAGAAAGACATGGGCCTCTATAAGGTGCTGCTGGTGGACGACGAGGAGGACATCCGGGTGGGAATCAGCCGGAAAATGGACTGGAACGGTCTGGGATTTGAATTGGTGGGCGAGGCGGAAAACGGCCGCGACGCCCTGGAACTGGCGGAGTCCGTGCAGCCGGATGTGGTCCTGACGGATATCAAAATGCCCTTCATGGATGGGCTGGAGCTGTGCAGTATTTTGACCAAGCGGCTGCCGGGGTCCAAGTTTGTGGTGTTCTCCGGCTTTGACGATTTTGAGTACGCCAAGCAGGCGGTGCGGATGAACGTCTCGGAGTATATCCTCAAGCCCATCAACGCCGCAGAGCTCTCCGGGGTGCTGCAAAAGCTCAAGGAGCAGCTGGACGCCGAGCGGACGGAGCGGCAGAACCAGGAGACCCTGCGCCAGCGCTATGAGGAGAGCCTGCCGGTACTGCGCAGCCTCTTTCTCTCCCGGCTGCTGGAGGGCCGGGTGGACCGGACGGAGGAGCTGGCGGCCCGGTACGACGTGGACCTCTCCGGCCCGTCTCTGGCGGCGGCCCTGGTCCATATCCATGCCCCCCAGGAGCGGCGGGAGCTGCTCTCCCTCTCCGTGCAGCAGCTCTTCGAGGAAAATCTCTCGCTGCCCGGATGTGTGTGCCGTCCCTTCTTGTATAAGGAGACGGTGGCCCTGCTGGCCTCGCTGCACAGCGAGGTTTCCATCTACGACTTCATCACCGCCGTGGGCCGGGTCTGCGCCCTTTCAGAGCGGTATCTGGGCGTCAAGCTGACGGTGGGCGTAGGGACCCCCTGCGCCACGCCGGAGGAACTGCCCAAGTCCGCCGCCGGCGCCCGCAGCGCCCTGGACTACCGTGGACTGGTGGGTAAGGGCGGCACCATCTACATCGGCGACCTGGAACCGGACGCCGGGGTCCGGCCCGCCTTCGACGAAAACGACGAGCGGGCGGTGACCGCCGCCGTGAAGCTGGGCAGCGCCCAGGAGGTCCGGGATGTGGCCCGGCAGCTGACGGACAAGCTCCGGGCTTCGGGGCAGTCCATGGCCCAGTGCAACCTCTTCTTTCTGGAGCTTTTGACCTGCCTTTTGAAGCTGACCCGGAGCGCCGGACTGGAGCTGTCGGAGGTGTTCGGCTCCGGGTTCACCGGAACCGTCCAGGCTACGGATTTTGACTCGCCTCAGGCTCTGGAGGACTGGTGTGTGGAGCGGTGCCTGCGCATCCAGGAGCTGATCCGCCGCAGGCGGACTGACTCCGCCGGCGAGCTGGTGGAGCGGGCCAAGCGGTTCATCAACGACCATTACGCCGAAAGTGATCTCTCCGTGGAGCGGCTGTGCGCCCATCTGCACCTGAGCCCGGCGTACTTTTCCACCCTCTTCAAGCGGGAGGTGGGCATGAGCTTCACCGCCTATGTGACGGTGGTGCGGATGGAGGCGGCGGCCACGGCCCTGCGCACCACGGAGGAAAAGACTTATCTCATTGCCCGCAAGTGCGGCTATGACGACCCCAACTATTTCAGCTATGTCTTCAAACGCCATTTCGGCGTGACCCCCACGAAGTACCGCGCCGGTGCCTGAGCACCGGAACGGACCACCTTTTTTGAGAGGAGGCCTCCCTGTGCTCGGACCGTTTCGCAGGTGGTGGCGGGAGTTTTACCGCCGCAGCAGCATCCAGGGCATCTTGTCCCTGTCCTTCACCGCCGTGGCGGTGGTGGGCATGATCTTCATGGGCCTGGCGCTGTTTTTCCGCTTCTCCGCCAACACCAACACCCAGATGGCGGAAAACAGCCAGCGGGTGCTGGCTCAGGTGAATCTCAATCTGGATGCCTACCTGCGCCGGATGATGCGGCTGTCCGACACGGCCTATTACTCCGTCATCAAGGATGCGGACCTGGCGGAGGAGGATCTGTCAGAGGATCTGGACCTGCTCTACGAGAACAACCGGGACGCCCTGGTGTCCATCGCACTGTTCTCCGAGGAGGGGGAGCTGATCGCCTCCACGCCGCTGGTGGGGCTCAAAAACAGCGTCAATCCGGAGAAGGAGTCCTGGTTCACCACCGCCATGGAGCGGATCGAAAACCTCCACTTTTCCACGCCCCATGTGCAAAACCTCTTTGAGGACCCGGATTACCAGTATCGCTGGGTGGTGTCCCTCAGCCGGCAGGTGGAGCTGACCCGGGCCGGTTCCATTGAGAGCGGCGTGCTGCTGGTGGACATGAGCTTCGGCGGCATCGAGCAGATCTGCAAGGATGTGGACCTGTCCTCCACCGGCTACCTCTACCTCATTGACGGGGACGGGGAGATCATCTATCATCCCCGCCAGCAGCTGATCTACGCGGGACTGCTGGAGGAAAACAACCGCACCGCCGCTGGCTATACCGACGGCAGCCACCAGGAGACCTTCGGCGGCGCCCGCCGTGAGGTGACGGTGAAGACCGTGGGCTACACCGGCTGGAAACTGGTGGGCGTGGTGCCCTCGGAAAACCTGTGGGACAACTACGGGCAGCTGGTGCTGTTCTTCCTCTTCGTGGTGCTCTTCTCCGTCTTTTTGCTGGTATTTGTGAACCTGCGCCTCTCCGAGTGGATCACCGCCCCGGTGAAAAAGCTGGACCGGGCGGTCAAGGAATTGGAGGCCGGCGGCACGGAGGCCGACTTCGATGTGGGCGGCCCCGGCGAGGTGGAGCATCTGAGCCACTCCATCCGCTCCATGGTCTCCACCATGCGCCACCTGATGGACGACATCATCCAGCAGGAGGAGCAAAAGCGCCGCAGCGAGCTGGAGGTGCTTCAGTCCCAGATCAACCCCCACTTCCTGTACAACACTCTGGACAGCGTTATCTGGCTGACGGAAAACGGCCGCACCGACGACGCGGTGGTGATGCTCACCTCCCTGGCCCGCTTCTTCCGCATCTCTTTGAGCCGGGGCAGCAGCATCATCCCCATCCGGGACGAGCTGGAGCACGCCCGGCACTATCTCACCATTCAGAAGATGCGCTACAAGAACAAGTTCTCCGCCACCATCACGGCGGAGGACGGCGTGGAGAGCCTTTATACCATTAAGCTCATCGTCCAGCCCATCCTGGAAAACGCCATTTACCACGGCATGGCCTACGCCGACGGGGACGGGGAGATCTCCGTCCGGGCCTTCCGGGACGGGGAAGACGTACTCATCGAGGTCTCCGACAACGGCCCTGGCATGCCGGAGGAAGTGGTGGCCAATCTCCTCAATCCCAACGGCCCTGCCGCTGCGGCGGGGGCCAAGGGCTCCGGCATCGGCTTCCGGAATGTGCACCAGCGCATCCGGCTGACCTTCGGGGCGGACTATGGCCTGACCATCCTCAGCGAGCCGGATGACGGCACCACCGTCCGGATCCGCCTGCCGGCGCTGGACGAGGAGGCGGCCCGCCGCTACCGGAAGGAGGGAGAGGCATGAAACGGAAGGTGATCTGGCAGCTGGTGGTGCCCCTGCTGGGACTGTGTGTGCTGTTTTTGCTGCTGGCGATGGAACCCACGGATGTCCAGACCCGGCAGGAGCCGGTGGAGATCTCCGTGATTTTGCGGGAGACGGAGGGCGGCACCTGGTCCGTCACCCGCCAGGGGATGGAACAGGCGGCACTGGACCTGAATGTGGAGCTGCGGATGCTGACCCTCAGTCAGGAAAATGACGCCCAGGAGCAGCGGGAGCTGCTGGAGCGGGAGACGGACAACGGCGCGGATGGGCTGCTGCTGATCCCCGCTGACCGGGACGTGCTGGCGCAAACCGTGGAGGATGTGACCAACGCCATACCGGTGGTGACCATGGAGACGGACATGTCCGAGGACGGTGCCGCCGCCTGTGTCAGTGTGGATAACACCGCCCTGGGGCGGATGCTGGGGGAGATCGCCATCAACGGCGCACCAGAGGGATCTTCCGTGCTGCTGCTCAGCGGCGTGCCGGATGCCACCGGCATCTCTGACCGGATGGACGCAGCGGCGGAGGTTCTGGAGGCGGCGGGGCGCCGGGTCTACCGCTGTACGCTGCGCAAAGAGGAAAATCTGGAGTCTGTGCTGGCGGGTGAGCTGGCCGCCTGGTCTCCAGCGGCGGTGGTGGTGGCGGACACCACCACGCTGGAACGGACCGCCGGGCTGCTGCGGGAGCAGACGTCTGCTCCGCTGCTGTACGGCGCCGGTTCCAGCGCCGCCATTGCGGCCTTTTTGGAACAGGGCACCGTCACGGCGGTGGTGGCCCGTAACGAATTTGCTGCCGGATACCTGGCGGTGGAGGCGCTGGTGGACGCCATTTCCAAAAATGGCTCTCAGGAGGTCCCGCCGCTGTCGTTTTCCGTGGTGCGCAAGGAGAACATGTATGAGCCGGAGCATCAAAAGCTGTTGTTCCCGGTGACCCGGTGAGGATGGAAGGAGGCGTGGCATGAAAAAAGCCGCTGTGGCGGCCGCGGCCGCAGTGCTGGTGGTGCTGGTACTGCTGGTCGGCTGCGGAAAAGAGCGGGAGACGCCTACCGTCCGCATCGGTGTGGCGCTCTATCAGCAGGAGGACACCTTCCTCTCCACCGTAGTGCAGAACCTGGAGCAGCTGGCCCGGACGGAGGAGCAGGAACGGGGCATCAAGATCAATCTCAACGTGACGGACGCCCGGGGCAGTCAGTCCGCCCAGAACGAGCAGGTGGACACCTTTTTGCAGCAGGGGTGCGACGTGATCTGCGTGAACCTGGTGGATCGCACCGCTGCCGCCGTCATCGTGGCAAGGTGGCGGAGGTCCGGGAGCTGGTCCGGGCCATGGACGCGGACGTGCCGGTGGTGTTTTTCAACCGGGAGCCGGTGGAAGAGGACCTGGACCGCTGGGAGAACGCCTATTATGTGGGGACCCCGGCGGAGGAGGCCGGCCGGCTTCAGGGCGGCATCGTGCTGGACGCCTGGAAGAAGGACCCGGCCGCACTGGACAAAAACGGGGACGGCGTGCTCCAATATGTGATGCTGGAGGGGGAACCGGGACACCAGGATGCGCTGCTGCGGACGGAGTACAGCGTCAAGACGCTGATGACCGCAGGCGTGACCACGGAGAAGCTGGCCAATTACAACGCCGACTGGCAGCGGGGGCTGGCCACCGTGCGGATGCAGCAGTGGCTGGAGGAGTTCGGGGACCGGATCGAGCTGGTCTTTGCCAACAACGACGATATGGCCTTGGGGGCCATCGACGCCTGTTTGGCGGCCGGCATGACCCAGGAGGAGATGGAGAACAACCTGGGCACCATTGCCAAGAGCGGCTCGCTGCAGTTTAAGAAGGAGACCGAGAACGCCGACGACGCGGAACTGGACATCATCGGCCAGTTCGGCGTGGGCTTCTATTCCGCCTTTATGGTGGCGGACAAGGTGACCGTGGAGTCTAAGGCCTTTGGGGCAGATACAGCCAACTGCTGGACCTCTACCGGCGCAGACGGCTACACCTTAGAGCCTTGCGACAAGGCAGATTGCGGTACGGTGATCACCCTGCATTTGAAAGAGAACACCGAGGAAGAAAATTACGACGAGTTCCTGGAGCCGTACCGGATTCAGGGCCTGGTGAAGAAATACAGCGATTATATCCGCTATCCCATTATCATGCAGATGAGCCACCAGGTGCCGAACCCGGACAAAGAGGGCGAGACCGTGACAGAGGTGGCGGACGAGACCTTAAATTCTATGGTGCCTCTGTGGCGTAAGGCCAAAAGCGAGCTGAAGCCGGAGGACTACAATGCATTTTACAAGCAGCGCTTTGGCGACTATGAGGACCCGGTGGATGTGATGCACTTTAAGACCGAGGGTCAAGCCACCTTTGACGCCCTGCTGTATATCCCTAAGAACCCGCCTTTTGACTACTACACCAAGGAGTTTGAAAAAGGGCTGGCGCTATACTCCAACGGTGTGCTGATCATGGATCGCTGCGAAGATCTGCTGCCGGATTATTTCAGCTTTGTCAAGGGTCTGGTGGACTCCGAAGATCTGTCCCTGAACATTTCCAGAGAAATGCTCCAGCACACCCGGGTGCTGAAGGTCATCTCCACCAACCTGGAGAAGAAGGTGAAGGCCGAGCTCCTCAAGCTCCAGAAGGACGACGCC
>ENA-OPBO01001810-OPBO01001810.1-human-gut-metagenome-genome-assembly--contig:-NODE-1810-length-14054-cov-4.790414_pt1 | contig 14054 bp, 12 predicted proteins | sample MGYA00241071_ERZ501458 | MGnify/ENA primary metagenome ERZ501458 (study PRJEB25962, sample SAMEA2042509) | human gut metagenome | biome: human gut; feature: human-associated habitat; material: faeces...
GCCGGCAGGTGCTCCACACCCGCCTCTATACTACGGCAGACCTCAGAGAGCACATTCTCTCCGCCCTGTTCATTTCCACCGCGATATTGCTGTGGAAAGGGACGGTGTCACACAGAATGGTCCGCCGTGATGTCCGCCGTGCAGTTGGCGTGATGGGCTGGCTCATCGTGGGCTGGCTGCTGCTGCGCCTGTTCAAATACCAACTGCTGTCGGAAGGAACCCTGTGCCGGATGTGCTGGTATGGTTACTATATCTTCCAGCTGGCTCTGCCTGCCGCGCTGCTTTATCTGACTGAGCTCCTGGACCGCAAAGAGGGCGAAATGCGCCTTGTGCGCCCCCTGTGGCCGCCCCTTGTCTGCTATGCGTTCTCGGTGCTGCTGGTGATGACCAATGACTTGCACCAGCTGGTGTTTCGTTTTGACCCGGCCGGGGACTGGGCCTCAGACTACCGGTACGGACCGGGATATTGGATTGTTGCAGCCTTTTCACTCCTGTTTTTTGCGCTGGCCCTTGTAAAACTCTTCTGCAAAGGACGCAGGAGCAAATACTGGGGCGGCAAAGTGTTCCCACTGCTCCTCTGTGCGGGCCTGCTCGCGTATGTCGTCGCCTATATTTGCCGCATACCTCTGGCGTGGGAGAGCGATATAACGGTCTGCATCTGTATTATTTCCGTTCTGTTTTTTGAAACAGTACTCCGCGCGGGACTGATTCCGGTCAATATCCGATACCACAGGCTGTTTGCTGCTGCGCCCATCAGTCTGGCCCTGCTGGATGAGGACGGACGCACGGTTCTTTCCTCCCGCGATGCGTCTCCCATATCCCGCTCCATCTGGAGACGGCTGCTCACGGATATGGAGCACCCGCTGCTCCGGGACAAGGACACGCAGCTCCACGCGGTCGCCATCCACGGCGGCATGGCCGTGTGGCAGGAGGACCTCTCCCAGCTGAACCGGCTGCGGAAGGAAATACAGGATGTGCAGGCCCGTTTGGAGGCAGCCAATGCCCTTCTGCGTGAGGAGGGCGAGGTCAAAAGACGCCTCATGACTGCGGAAGCAAACCGGGTCCTGTTTGAACAGCTGGACCGGGATATGGAGCAGCGCGTTTCCTCGCTGGCGGGCCTCATAAAAAGCCTGCCGGAGGAGGAACGGCAGAGGGATGTGACTGCCTTCATCACCCTGTGCCTGTGCCACATAAAGCGCAGGTGCAACCTGTTCTTTCTGGCCTGTCAGGGCGAAGCCCTGCTCGGGGATGAGCTCGGCATTTACCTCGACGAGCTGGCTGAGCTGGCCCGCTATTCGGGGCTGCAGACGCTCATCCGCTGTGGGCAGAGCGGCCCCATGGAGATACGCAGCGCCTCGCTCTGCTACGACTTCGCCTTTGAGACCATATCCCTTGCGCTGAAGGCGGAGGCCTCGCCGCTGATAGGCTGGCTTGAGGCGGAGGTTGGGCGGCTGACATTCCGTTTCCTCCCGGGCAGCGACCCCGTGGAATGGCGCTTCTCGGAGGAGCTGACGGCGGCGGTGACCGGCTCGGGCGGGCAGATAGCCTGCAAGGACCTCGACGACGCCGTCGGCATCTGCCTGACCATACCCTTGGGAGGTGAGGCCCGTGACTGAGTTCTACCGTCTGCCGAATTGGGCGCTGACGGCGCTGGTCATGGCGCTCGCGCTGTGCATCGTACTGCAAACCCTGGCCATTTCCTACAGCATCCGCCGCCTGCCTGCCGGCTGGTCGCGCAGACTGGAAAACGGCATGGAGTGCGCCGTGCTTGCTGTTTTATTTATCTTCGCCGCACTGCTCGCCCAGGTGCAGTATGCGCTCTACTGCGGCTTTCTGGTGCCCGGCGCCTATGCATTTGCGCGGCAGGCCGTATTTCTGATGACAGCGGTTCTGGGCACCGCCGCGGCGGTGGCGGCTGAGCTCATCTGGCCTTTTTTCGCCGTCGGCTGGGCGGCAGTCCTGCTGCCCGCTGCTGAACTCATCATGGGGCCTGCATACCCCTTCCTTTTTCTTGCGAGTATTTTGTTTTTCCTGCTCCGCAGCGCGCACATCTGCCTGATGCGCCGCCGGGAGCTCAGGACCCAGCTCTCTTACATATCCGTAAAGGAGGCCATCGACAGCCTGCACACGGGGCTGCTGTTCTTCCGCCATGAGGGTGATATCCTGCTGTGCAACCGACGTATGGATGCACTGGCAAGGCAGATGACGGGGCGGGCTTTGCAAAACGGCGTGGAGTTCCGGCGGCTTCTGGACAGCGGCCCGCTCGGCGGCTGCGAGCGGGAGACGCTTGGTGGGCAGCAGGTGTTCCGCCTTCCGGACTCCTCCGTGTGGAGCGTATCCGCGCACGATATCCCAATGGGCTGCCGGACGCTTGTGCTGCTGACCGCCGACGACGTCACGGAGCGCTGGGACGCCGTGACGCTCCTCGCCGAGAGGAACAGGGCACTGGAAAAACGCGGACAGGAGCTTCGCCACACCATCGAAAACCTGCAGGCCATCTGTGAAGCGGAGGAGATAGCCCGGAGCAAGGGCCGGGTGCACGACCTGCTCGGGCAGCGCATAAGCCTGCTGCTCCGCGCCCTGCGGGACCACCAGCAGCCCGATGAGGCCCTGCTGATTGATTTCGCCTGCAGCCTTCCCACGGCGCTCCGTGAGGACAGGAGGCCGAGCCCCGCCCACCGCCTGGTGAGGCTGAGAGAGACGTTCCTGGGTATGGATGTGTCCGTGGAGTTCCGCGGCGAGCTGCCCGAGGATGATAACGCGGCGGACAGCTTTGCCGAGATCGCCGTGGAGTGCGTCACCAACGCCGTGCGACACGGCTATGCCACCCGAGTCCAGTTCCATTTCTTCCAGAATGACTGCTGGCGCATGACGGTGACGGACAACGGGCTGCCGCCTTCCGGGCCGGTGCGTGAGGGCGGCGGCATAGGCGGGATGCGCCGCAGGATAGACAGGCTCGGCGGCACGCTTGAGCTGCATACCGTTCCACGGTTCCGTATCGAGATCTCTGTCCCAAAGGAGGCTGTGCAGGAATGTTCAAAGTTCTGATAGTGGAGGACCATGCGTCCATGCGCGAATCGCTGACGACGGCGCTGGAGGCCGCCGGGGATTTTACCGTGGTGGGTGAAGTGCCAAACGCCGACTATGCCCTCGATTTCTGCCGGCACCTGCACCCGGACCTGGTGCTGATAGACGTGTGCACAGAGGGCGGCGCGTCCGGGCTCAAAGCGGTGGAGGCCATACGCAAAGCATATGGGGAGATCAAGATGATCGTCATGACCGCGTTTGACGAGATCACCTATATTCCACGGGCAAAAGCCGCCGGAGCCAACGGTTTCGTTTACAAGAGCCGGAGCCTGAACTATTTTCTCGAGGTGGCCCGCGAGGTAATGGCCGGCGGCAGCAGCTTCCCGGAGCCCAGGACCATACCCATGCCCCAGGGAGAGGCTCCGCTGACCGACCGGGAGATGGAAGTGCTCCGGCTGATGTGCAGACACATGACCAACAAGGAGATAGCCCGGGAACTGTTCATAAGCGAGAACACCGTTAAATACCACAAGATGAATATGCTCGGAAAGACCGGCTTCTCCAAGGCGGTGGACCTGGCCTTTTACATGATCTCCAACGGCTGGATAAATCCCTTGTACTGACGCTGCGGCTCCTGTCTCGGAGAAAAGACTACCCGCTGCGGGTAGGGCGCAGACGCGGAAAAGGCTTTACAATAGCTGATATGAAGGCATATATCCCGCGGCGGTCTCGCCCGGAGCGGGAGACCGGAAAGGAGCGCTTATGAGAACTACGTCAAAACGAGTGACCGCGCTTTTGCTGGCGCTGGCCCTGCTGCTGGCTCTTGGCGCCTGCGCGCAAACGCAGCAGACCGAAACCGACGAGCCGACAGCAAGCACCGGCGGAAGCGGCGGCAAATACGCATTGCCCACGAGAAATGACAGTGAGCCGCCGGAAAAGCAGCCCGAGCCGACACCCGAGCCGCCGGAGCAGACCGTGTTCTCGGAAGAGGCTCAAAACTCCCTGATGTGGCTGCGCGACAGGATAGATTTCCCGCAGACGATGTTCGGCGCGGCGTATCTCGACTATGTAGGCGGGCTTTTTGAGGAGGGCTTCGAGGCGGGCTTCCCTGAATGGATGTGGGAAGAGAACGAAGCGATGCTGCTGGAATACCCGTTTATTGCCGAGATAGATGCGGAACACATCCTTGGCGGTGCGGGACATCTGTACTGCATCGTGCCGGTAGATGAAAACGCGTCGGTTTCAATAAACCGCATGGAGTGGAACGAGAATACATATGCCTTCGAGGTGACCGAAGTCCTCTACCGCTCGGATACCGGCGAGCCGGTGCTGCTGTTTGCAAATCTCGACGGCATTGCCTACGAGTCAGACACGCAGGTTTTGATAACCGACAGCAGCGGGAACACCTGTGAATGGTGGCCGTCGCTCGACGCGATGGGCCGTCTTGCCCCGTGCGTGTCGGAGGATGGAGACTACCTTGCGTTCGACTTTACGGAATACGGCTGGATGGCAGCACCGCTCGACCTCGCGCCCTGGCTTGCCGAGGGCTGGTCAGGCATGACGGCGCTCGGGCTTGCCGGCTCCGAGGACTGGGGCATGGGCTGGTTCGTTGAAACGACGGCATGGGATACAGACCTCCCTGCGTACTTCAGCCTGCGGTTCTATCAGGAAGATGAAACAGGCGGAATGGTCGAACTCGATTGGTTCTACAACGATTCCGATTACGCTGATGAGAGCTGGTTCGGATACTGGACGATCGAGACCGTCCTTGACGGGCCGAGCTACGTGACCCTCGACATATCCCTTGTGGGCGGCCAAAATTACGACGAAACAGCTGACCCGATATATCTGGAGGAGACCTACCCCATGCTCATCAGCCCCAGCGGCACAGAGCTGCTGATAGCCAAAGGCGAAACCGGCATCTGCCTGCCGTTCATGTCCCGGAGCACAACAGCCTGCACCCTGACGCTGATCGAAGGATAATGTGCAAACCTGCTAATGTGTGTCAAGCACAAAAGAAGAGAAATACAGGATAAGAAATAGGCATAGCAAAAGGACCTGCAACATATTCCGGCTGCAGGCCTGGGAGGATATGACCCGTACATATAATGATGGCTGTGCTGCGGAGCAGCATGGCCATCGTTTTTCTGCATCAGGCGGTCTCTTCTAAAGCGTTAAGGTACTCTTTGACCTTTGCATAATATATGCGCAGAAATTTGGCGGAGCCGGCAACAGTATAAACGTAAAAGTGCTTTCCTTCGGCTCGCTTCTTATCCATAAAACAAAACACTGGATTAGCAGTATTCGCACGAATGAGCGTCATTGACATGATCACAAACAGCACTCTTCTAAGATGTGGAGAGCCGCGTTTGGACACATGACGGCTTTTCGAATCGAAGCTTCCTGACTGGTATGGCGAAGCGTCAACGCCTGCGTATGCAACCAGCGCCCCTTTGTGCGAGAATCGACGCACATCACCGACCTCTGCCATAAGCTGAGGGCCTGTAACCTTTCCTATGCCCTCCATGCCCATTACCAGTTCATATTCGGGCAGCATTGAAGCAAGGCGATCCATCTCTGTTCTAATCGCTTGGAGGGAGTCATAGATCGCATTCAGGCTATTTGTCGCTTGCGTTATGAGAAGCTTTGTACTATCATTTTTGGGTAGCGTGGCAACTGCATTCCTGGCAATGGCATGGATTTGTTCGGCGTCGGAAGCGCTGAACTTGTAGCCGGTTCTTTTACACCATTTTTGGAAGGTGTCTGTAAAAGCCGCCAGGGACAAAGCTGCCACGCATTCTTTATGCCAGAAGCGAAGAACAAAATCTATCCACTTCACATGGCCCTTGGAGTTACGGCTGTCATCCCGAAACAGTTTGTTGGCTCCGGGAAAGGTCTGGTCCAGAAGTGAGATCAATCCGTTTCGCAGCATCCCTGCAGTTGTTGCGGTCCTTTCATAGAGTCGGCTCTGGATTTTTAACAGCTGACGGTTCTCGTCCTCTCCAGCGTATTCCTGTAAGTCTATCCAGAAGGTAAGACCGTAGTTCGCAATTTTCATCGCGTCCGCACGGTCTGTTTTGACCTTACGAATAGAGTTGTCGCTAAAATTGTGGATAAGAATTGCGTTCACAACACTTACATAGAACCCGGCTTCTTTCAGAGTCATAGCAATTGGCCGCCAGTACATTCCGGTGTGTTCCATAATGATCCTGATCTCTCCGTCAAGTTGTCTGAGCTTCGCGACCAGCTTTTTAAGGCCTTCTGCAGTATGCTCAACATCAAACGGCAGAAGAACGACTTCCCCTCCCGGACGGCGGGCAGTGACCGTGCTTTTGTGCTTTGATACATCGATTCCAACGGCAGTTATCGTTCCTGTGTTCATAGGCAGTCCTCCCAATCAGATTCATAATCGGCGACCGCCGCAGTTCATTACCTGTTCAGCTTGCTTTGTTACACGAATGTACGGATCACTCCGATAACTCAACCTGCATCAATCGAACGCTGCAATGAAAGGGCCGGCTGACAGTTTGCACCATCGAGCGTGGTTAGCTCAAGCAATGCTTCGAAAGGCCGATTACCCTCTCATTGTAGCTTTGGTAAGAACCGCTGAACAGCACATTCTTTAACATGCTGCTTTTGGGGTCAAGCATATTGTAGCAAGCAATGTCCGTGTCCGGACACTCCCGAAAAGTGTTCGGTGGATTTCACCCCATGCTCACTAAACTTAAGCACTCCCGGCCAAACGGCCGGGAGTGCTTTTCGGCGGCTCATACTTTCGTATGCTTGTTTTGCCAAGGTATTCACAGCAGCGCAGTAATGGCAGAAGTTGCTATTTCATCATTTTCCACTCACTCTCATAGTGTTGTTTCATGCCCTCTACTCTGATTCGCCATAATCTCTGTATCGCTGACACTTGGTTCTTTAAAGCCATGCTCTTGAGACTTCGTCGTCAGCTTTCCCTTTGCAAAGCCTGCATTCCCAGCCAAGTCCGAAATGCAGCGCCCAGGACATGATCGCTTTTTGCAGTTCGCTGCCTTCGGCTATATTGGCATTGCTGTGTCCCCTTGCCTGAGCTATTTTCCTATTCCTCAACTCAATGGCTGCAATGGGCTTGCCATATGAAAGCACCTCATAAATAGTATCCGTTTCATATTCATGCAGGCAGTTATTTAGTTCTCGCCCAGCCTTTTGAAGATCTGCTCCACTTCGCATTGCAGTAAAATAAAGCCCGCCGAATTGTCCATCAAACAGGCCGTGATCCCCATTTGGAAGAGAGAAGCCTCCCGTAAGCAAATCGCTGCGCGGAAAAGTCTCAAAATGTTTGCCCCAGCACTTTTGCTCAAACCTTCTGGCTGCCGGACTGAGCGCCGAATAGCATGAAACATAGTCGCTCAGCTCGTACACGTGTGTTTGCAAAACTTTCATCAGCATATTGAGCGAGCGGCGGTTTATATAGTCGAGCATGAAAAGCTCCGCTGCCTCAGCGTAGTTTACAAGCACCGCCAGCAGATCCCATATCCATTCTTTCCTGAGCATGCAGCAGAAAAGGTCAATGTTATTTATAACGCGCCACAGCAAAGCAAGCTCCGGCAAATAGAATGCAAAGCCGGGTTCATGGAACACAGCCCGGCGTATTGACTTCACAGGAGGCAATCCAGCTTCTTCATAAAGCGCCGGAAGCGCAGCTGCAAAACGCAGGTGCCTCGCCCGGCGCTTGAAGCCAACGCCAAGGCCGTCTGCTCTCAAGCTGTATGGTATCGCGTCATAGAACTTTCTCGGCCAGCCCTGGAAGCAGCAGAGTTCCACAAAGCGCCCAGGTTTGAGTTCGCCGCAAGCGAAGGCCAGCTCTCCAAAGCGTTGCACAAACGCCGCGCTCAGCTCTCCGCGCAGCGACCCGTTCTCAGATAGCCGCCGGTAAACAGCGCTGCCTCTCCACGGCTCGGCGCCGAAACTGACATCCCGTATTCTGCCTCCGTTTCGATATACTGCCCGGCAGCGTTGAAAATTCAGCTCCAGCTCCTCTCTGTCAACAACAACGATGATTTTCCTGCGTTCTTCTTTGATGAGCTCCACATTCAAGCCCCCTTCTCGCCTGCATTATACTATTGCGCATGGGACAAGAATGGTTCATCAACGGCTCATACCTTATAAGCCCTGGCATTTATATTTTTCTATGCCTGCCGCCAAGTCGCGGGAAATGTTCTCTCTGAGCTTCGGCGGAGAGATAACTTCAACGTAGTTCAAGTATTGCAGCGCCCAATATCTCATTGCCTCTGTGCTGGTCGTCACAGTAACACGAATGCGGCCTTTTTCAGGGCGGATGCGCGCGGCAGAGCCGAACCAGTCGGTCACCTGGTCGGCAATAGCCTCGTCTGCGTAAAACACCACTTCCTCCGACGCATCTGTGAACATATACGGTCGTTCAAGCGAGAACGCAGAAAAATCCATGCCCTGCTCCGGCGGTGTCAGGGGTTCGTCCAAAATTTCGACGCACGTAATGCGTTCCAACCGATAGAATGTGAGACTTCCATAGCGCTCATTGCGTGCGGCAAGGTAATATCTCTGATTATGCAGCAAGAGCTGGTATGGGCTCACCCTGTGCCTCTTCGTCTTGCGCGGCTTGCCGTCGACCCCATACCTGCTGTAGTCAAAGCTGAGCTGCTTTCGGGCAGTTATAGCCTCATCTACCAGCTCAATATTCAAGAACAGTTCCTGATTATCGGCCTTGACAGCACATGGAAACGTACGCAAATGCCTGATGTGCGGATCAAAGTCCGGGCCTCCCAGGTCTGTAAGCTTTTCGATCAAAGCCTTTGACTGAGAGCTGTTGATATACCTGCTGGATATCACTCCGTCGATCAGCGCCCGCAGCTCTCCCGGCTCGAACTCGCGTTCTCTTAGGTAACATCCGCCACGCACAGAAACTATATCATAGCCGGCTTCGCGCAGAACTGAGATATTGCGGCTCACGGCCTTGCGTTCCATTGTGATCCCGTACCTTTGTTCGAGCTCATGAGCGATGTCGGAGTGTGTAAGCGGATGCCCTTCACAGCTAAGTTTTTGCAGCAGCTGAAGAATACGCAAAAGGGCAAGTTTTTTGGGCTCTCTGCTCATGATATCATGGCCTCATCAATGGAGCCGATGCCGGCGTCGAGGAGCATACGGCACAGTTCTCCGCCATCAATGAGCCGGACATTTTTAACACGGGCGAGCTCATGCGCATCATCGTCGAACTTTGCCGTGCTGACAGCCCAGGAGACGGGGGTATACCCGTCCTCATCTATTGTTTCGGTGTAAGCCGCTATCTGCTCTACCGCCTTCTTTCCGGACACGTCCTCATGCTTTTTGACCTGTATGTAGAAGCGCACCCTGAGGGTTGCGAACTCGGCTATGACATCCGCGTCTCCGCCTTCGGGCTTGTCACCGGCATTCTTGGCCGGAATATATACATACGATGCGCCAAGCGAGCGCATATACCATTCCACTATCCGCTCAAGCTTACCTGGCGTTACCCATTTTAGCAGTATCTCCTTGAGCTCCCCGGAAAGCCCATCGATGATCCTGTCATGTATCATGACCGGGCCTTCTGCTTCGAGCGCCGCTCTTATGTCACGCTCCAGCTCGTCCAGTCTCGTGGTGGTGCCTCGGTATTTCAAGCGCGACTGCAGAGCGCCCGATGCCCACGACCGGGGTACTTCTTTAAGGCACTTCACCGGAATGACAAAGCCTATGTCATAGTCTTCCGCCTCGGCTTCTTCTGCGCGGCGCATCTCTCCGGTCACCTCGCATATCTGCATAGATCCGCCATAGAGCGGCACCACCACCATGTCTCCCGGCCGCATCTGCGCAAAATACCACAGCGCCCAGCGTGAGCGTCTGGTCTCGCCGCTTCGGCCCATTATTTCATCGAATTCTGCACTGCCAATACCAGCGGTTATGCCGCTGTCCGCGAAGCAGCGCCACCCTGTCGAAAGCAGGCCGGAATCCAACAGTTCCTTCATTTTTTCCCATTCATGAGAAATACGATGCAGCCAGCAGCCCATTTTATAATCCTCCTAATTTTTACTGGATACATTATATCAGCGTGCCAGATGCCTGTCAACGAACTGCCGCGTCACTCCAACAGTAATGTGACCTTTTTGGTACACAGGCTGTGCGCTACAGGAGTGGTCCTGTTCTGCATATTTATATTAGCAACTCACACATTTGCATCAAGCTCACAATATCACATCAAGTCCAAACATATGTTATTCAACAAGAACCAACTTTCTTAGAACAAGTAGCTGCAAATTCTTCGCAGTTTGCTTCCTTTAACAAAATGCCAGATAGCATACCTATAGAATTAATATTGATTCACACGTTCTGTAGATGTGCAAATTTGTGGGCATGGGCTTTGAATTAGAAAGTATAACAGAGCTAAAATAGTAATAGGCCCTTTAAAGATGTCTGCCAGGACGAACTCCGCATAGTGCTGCCGGTTATTAGGTGTCCGAGAATCGAGTGTTGAAAACGCAACGAGGCGGATGGTATATTCCAACCGCCTCGTTTTCACAAATGATAAACTAATTCAGCGTACCCTTTGCCGATTTCCCGGGGAGTCGTGAAACACGACTCCCCCCTATGTGCACAACCAGTTGCACTACTGCTACCGTATTACGCCGTAGCCATATGAAATCTCATTGCGTACAAACGGGGGTGTACCGTTCCGGTACACCCCCGCCCCGGTGACGATGGGTGACGATGGTGACGATGTTTTGACACCCCTATTTTCATCGTCACCACCGTCACCATCGTCACCTTTGCAGCGTCAGCGTGATGTGACTGCCGGCCTTGGTGCGCACATTTTTGTAGCTCACCTTGAAGTCACTCAGCAGCCGTCCCGCTTTTACGTTCAGCCGCTTGGCCAGCGCGTTGGGCTGCATGTCCAGCGCCAGGTGCGAGAGCAGCTCCGTGGCGCTGCCTTGCCAGGTCGGGCGCTCTTCCGTCACAAGTGCCGCCGCCTTCTCCAGCCGCGGGTCCGGCGGCTCGCGGTACGGCTCCTTGTCCGCGTGGTCGAAACACCAGAGCAGGCGTTCCTCGTCGCGCACGAGGTGGATGCGCTGGTCGGGCTGGTCGCGGCCGGAGACGCTGAGTGTCGCCGCGTTGTCCGTGCGGTTCTCCTTGCTCAGCACGAAAGCGCCGTCGGCACAGCCGTAGATGCCCGTTGTGCCGGAGATTCTGTCAAACTCGTCGTTCGCCGCAGACTTTCGCGTGTGGTGGACGATGAGCAGGCAGAGCCCAAACTTGTCCGCAAGCTGTTTGAGCTGGCCGATGATCTGGTAGTCGTCCCTGTAGCTGTAGGCCTCTCCGCTCAGCTCGCGCACCTTTTGCAGCGTGTCGATGATGAGCCGCGTGTCCGGGTGCTCGCGCACGAACTTCTCAAGCTGTGCGTCGAGGCCGTTGCCGAGCTGCTTCGCGCTTATGGCAAAGTGCAGTTTCTCCGCGCCCTCCACACCGAACATCCGGTACATTCTCCTTTGCAGCCGCTCGTATCCGTCCTCGAGCGCGAGGTAGAGCACTGTGCCCTGGTGGACTTCGCAGTCCCAGAGCTTTTGTCCGGTGGCGACGTGGTAGGCAAGCTGCGCCATAAGGAACGCCTTGCCCACCTTCGGCGCGCCCGCGAATATGACCGTCGGCAGATACGCCGGGTCGTTCATCCGGCGTAATTTCACCGCCTGATCTACGAAAATCCGGTGGTTCTCAGAATGAAAACCACCGGATTTTATTCGTCCAAATCATCCTCAAAGGAGTACTCATTGAGCTCCTCGAAGTCCAAAAACTCTGCCAAAGTCATGTTGAATGCCAAAGCGATTTTGTGGAGAGTTTTCACTCTGGGGTTCTTTGTCAGACCGCGCACGATGTTATCGAGTGTCGACTGCTTGACGTCACTCATGGTCGCAAGTTTGTTGATTGCGATCCCGCGCTCTCTGCATAGTTTGCGGATTCGTTTTACATACAGCTCCGAATATTCCATGTCCAAGCCTCGCCATTATCATTACCCATTTGCGGGTTACTATGATGATAACAACGGACTTGGCCGCAATTACCCGTATTCGGGTTGACGCGCAAGTTATATATGACGTAAAATCGAATTACCCGAATGCGGGTAGATTCGAGGTTGGCATATGGCTGTATGTACTTTCTTTGGCCATCGTAACTGCCCGATGTCTGTGAAGCCGAAGCTGCGGGCGGTGTTGGTGGAATTGATAGAGCGTCGAGGCGCAGATACATTCTATGTGGGCAGGCAGGGCGGCTTTGACAGCATGGCGATGTCAGTCCTTCGTGAACTGGCCGAAATCTATCCTCACATTTCATATGCCGTTGTGCTTGAACGGTTGCCCTACAAGCAAGAGAACTCGTCCCTGGACTTCTCTCTCACTATGTTCCCGGAGGGCATTGAGTTTGCTCCACCCCGCTTTTCCATTTCACGGCGCAACGAGTGGATGTTGACGCGATCTGACTTCGTGGTGACCTACATAACCCACGACTGGGGTGGGGCGGCTAGGTTCGCTGAGAAAGCCATGAGGCAGGGCAAAACGGTCATAAATCTGGCGTAGGAGTCAACACACACTTTGACCAAGAGTTGCAGAGAAGGCAGCGCACCGGTCTCCGACCTTGCAGAGGTGTATTTGCAGCGAGCAAGCGGCTAGGCCTTTCTTATAATCAAAAGAATAAAGGAGGAGTTCTATGCCGGGAAAACGCTCCAACGGTGAGGGCGCTCTGCGCAAGCGCAGCAGCGGTCTCTGGGAGTGTATGATTATGACGGGCTTTCAGCCCAACGGAAAGAGAGAATACAAGAGCTTCTATGCCAGAACGCGAAAGGAAGTATTACAGAAAGTCAGGGACTACCGGGCTGCGGTCGAAGCGGGTCTCGACATGACGAAGAAGGAGCTGAAGTTCGGCGAGTGGGCTCAGTCGTGGTATGAGGGATACAAGGATCAGGTCTCGCCCACGACCTATGAGAGCTACGGCTACACGCTCAAGACCCTCAACAGGGCCTTCGGCTCAAAGCCCCTCAGGAGCATACGCGCCGCAGACGTCGAGGCCTTCCTGCGCGATCTTACGAAGGACGGTACGCACCAGTCGCAGGCATCCAAGTGCCGTGGCATGATGTTCCAGATCATGCGCAAGGCCCAGGCAAACGACCTCATCCTCAAGAACCCGGTCGAGCTCGCGGACAAGACGCGGCACGCGCCCCGGAAAAGCAAAAAGGACTCCTTCACAGCGGAAGAAGTCCGAAAGCTGTTCAAGTACCTGCCTCACGACAAGACGGGCGACAGCATAAGGCTGCTGCTCCTCACGGGTATGCGCTCTCAGGAGCTGCTCGCGCTGGAGGCCAGTCACATTGAGCCCGACGGCTCGTGCATACATATCCGCCAGGCGGTGAAGCAGGTCAAGGGCACGGTGTTCGTAGGCGGCACGAAGAGCGCCAACAGCGTCCGCGATGTGCCGATACCCGAGGCCTACCGCGACATGGTCGCGAGTCTGCGCAAGTACTGCAAGCCCTACCTATGGACCGGCAAAGGCGTCTATAAGCCCTGCAACCCGACGCATTTCCGCGACAAGTTCGCCGAAGCGCTGAAGTCGGTCCCGGGCGTCAGGCCGCTCACACCGCACTCCTGCCGGCACACCTTTGTCAGCCAGCTGCAGGCCCAGGGCGTCCCCATGGAGACGATACAGTCCCTCGCTGGACACGCCGAGATGGACATGACGGAGCACTACCTCCACGTCCAGGACAACGTCAAAGCCACCGCCGTGGAAAGCCTTTCAAAGCTGATCGGGGCGTAGCAAATCGTCGCAACGAGTCCATTACTTTCAAACGCAATTCTGGTACAGTTCTGGTACGCATTCTGGTACGAAGCTTGCAAAACGATAGATTTTGGGATAAAGATAAAGAAAAAGTCCTGAAATCTCACGATTTCAGGACTTTTTCTGGTGGAGATAAGCGGGATCGAACCGCTGACCTCTTGAATGCCATTCAAGCGCTC
>ENA-OPBO01001820-OPBO01001820.1-human-gut-metagenome-genome-assembly--contig:-NODE-1820-length-13982-cov-2.453292_pt1 | contig 13982 bp, 10 predicted proteins | sample MGYA00241071_ERZ501458 | MGnify/ENA primary metagenome ERZ501458 (study PRJEB25962, sample SAMEA2042509) | human gut metagenome | biome: human gut; feature: human-associated habitat; material: faeces...
CTGGTGTTCCATTTTTCGTTGGCCCGGTGGCTGAGGATGGCGCCAATGCGGCCTACGATCTCCCCATCCCGGTAAGCCAGGAAGCATTGGGCGTCGCAGTAGGAAAAGGCGGGATTCGCCTTGGGATCCCAGTCGCTCAGATCGTCCCCATAGGTGGCGGGGACGAAATTGGGATTATCTTTATACAATTGGTTCGGAAAGTCTACAAAGCGCCGGCGATCGGCTTTGCTTTCCACCCGTTTTACGGTGACCATGCCTTGCAATACCCCCCTTAGGTATACAACAGAATGGAATCATTATAACAGCTTCTTGTAAACAAAGCAAAATCATTGGGGAATTTTAAGAAAAACTTATGTTTTTTGCTATCCGCGACAACCTACCTCTTTAGCTGAGCGGCATAAAAACCCCGGCCGGCGGCAGGGCCGCGGGCGGGGCGCAGAAAACGTGAAATCAGCGTTCTACATAGGTGGTGTGGAGCAGAGTATGGGCCTTGTGACTGCCGGGCTTCTCCAGGAATTCCGCGTAGAGCTTGTGGATGGAGGGGTTCTGGTGGCTCTTGCGGATGGGCATAGCCCGGTCGCATGCATAGGTGGCCTTGGCACGGGCTTCCCTGGGATCAATCTGGTAGCGGGTGCGGGCGTTGACGATGGGTTGGCCGCCGCCGGTGACGCAGCCGCCCGGGCAGCCCATCACCTCTATGAAATGATATGTCTTTTCGCCCGCGCGTATGGCGTTGAGCAGCTTTGCGGCGTTGGCCGTGCCGTGAACTATGGCAACGTTTATATCCGTACCGTTCACGTTTACGGTGGCCTCCTTTATGCCCTCAAGCCCGCGCACGTCCGCATATTTAAGCCGCGGCATATTCTCCCCCGTCAGCACGTCCACAACCGTGCGCAGCGCCGCCTCCATAACGCCGCCCGTCACGCCGAATATTACCGCCGCGCCCGTGGATTCGCCCAGCATATCGTCGAACTCCTCCTCCGGCAGGTGCACAAAGTCCAGCCCCGCCTGGCGTATCATACGGGCAAGCTCCCGCGTGGTAAGGTTCGCGTCCACGTCGCGATAGCCGTCCCGCCCGAACTCCGGCCGCGCTATTTCAAACTTCTTGGCCGTGCAGGGCATTACGCTCACAACGTAAATGTCGCGCGGGTCAAGGTCGTTCTGCTTGGCAAAATATGTTTTTGTTACCGCGCCCTGCATCTGGTTGGGACTCTTGCAGGTGGAAAGATTGGGTATAAAGTCCGGATAGAACGTTTCGCAGTATTTTATCCAGCCCGGGCTGCAGCTTGTTATCATGGGCAGCACGCCGCCGCTGTTTATTCTGTTGAGCAGCTCCGTACCTTCTTCCATTATGGTAAGATCCGCCGCGAAGTCAACGTCAAACACCTTGTCCGCACCCAAGCGGCGTATTGCGGCCACCATTTTGCCGGTGCAGCGCGTGCCTATGGGCAGGCCGAATTCCTCGCCTATGGCAACGCGAACAGCGGGAGCCGTCTGGAACACAACGTATTTATCGGGATCGTTCAGCGCGGCCCATACTTCCTTGGTGGCGTCCTTTTCTGTAAGCGCGCCCGTGGGGCACGCGGCTATGCACTGGCCGCAGTTGATGCAGGCAACATCGTTAAGGCTTTTGCCGAATTCGGAGCCTATCTGCGTCTTAAAGCCGCGGTTCTGCATTCCTATGGCAAACACGCCCTGTGTTTTGGCGCAGGCGGCCACGCAGCGGCGGCACAGTATGCATTTATTGTTGTCCCTTACTATGCTGGGGCTTAGTTCATCAATGGTCTTTATTATGCGCTCGCCTGGGAACTCGATATCCTCTATGCCCATTTCGTTGGCAAGGGATTGCAGTTCGCAGGTCTGATTGCGCTTGCAGGTGAGACAGGAGCGGTCATGATCGCTTAAAATAAGCTCCAGCACCGCGCGGCGCGCCTCCAGCACCTTGGGCGTGGAGGTCTTTATTTCAAGCCCTTCGCTCACGGGCAGCACGCAGCTTGCCTGAAGCTTGCCGGTTTTTGCGTCCTCAACAAGGCACATGCGGCACGCGCCTATATTGTTGATGTCCTTCAGATTGCAAAGCGTGGGTATCTTTATTCCCTGCGCCATGCATGCTTCAAGCACGGTTGCATTCGGCTCCGCCTGGACTGTTCTTCCGTCGATTTTGAGTGTTACCATCTTTCAAAACCCTTTCTGTTTTTTTCTGTATGCTCTTTTCATACGTTGGGGTTCAATGCGCGATATCATTACGCACATTATAACCATAACACAAATGATATGCTTAGTCAATCGGAAATGACAGAAAGATGACGAAGGTTGGTGGGGAGCGTTTTGGTCAGTGCAAGTTCGACACAATAAGCCTGCCCTGAAAGGGGAGGTGGATGCGAGTGTAACGAGCAGACGGAGGGAGTCATAAGCAGTTCACATCCCTTGCTTGTTTAACTCCCTCAGTCTCGCCTACGGCTCGACAGCTCCCTCGACAGGGAGGCTTTTGGGTGCATTTTATCAGCTTTTCCTTGTAATTCCGCATTGCCGCGCCGATATGCAGGCAAATTATTGCCTTCATCTCATTTTCATGATATATTTGAAAGCTAAATTACCACAAGGAGTCCGCCATGCAAAAGCTGCTTATTGTTGACGGGAGCAATCTGCTGTTCCAAATGTTCTATGGTATGCCCGCGCGCATAGTGGGCAAAAGCGGACGGCCCGTGCACGGAACTATTGGCTTTGTGGGCGCGCTTATGAAAATAATACGCATGGTGCGGCCCACGCACGCCGTTGTGCTGTTCGATGGGGAGCATGAAAACCCGCGCGCCGCGCTTGACCCCGCATATAAGGCCAACCGCGTGGATTACAGCCAAATGGGGGAGGACGACACGCCGTTTTCCCAGCTGGCGGACATATACTTGGCGCTTGATTTCATAAGCATAAAGCATACCGAAACCACGGACTGCGAAACGGATGACATTGTAGCGGCATATGTGTTCAGTCGAACGAATGATAGCGAAATAGTCATTTCATCGTTCGACAGCGACTATTTTCAGCTTATCTCCACCAATGTGAGCGTGCTTAGATACCGCGGCAAAAGCAGCGTGCTTTGCGGCGAAGAATATATATTGGAAAAGTTCGGCATAGGCGCGGACAAATATGCTGACATGAAGGCCCTTTGCGGCGACGCATCAGACAATATCCGCGGCGTGCCCCGCGTAGGTCAAAAAACAGCGGCGCGGCTGATAAACGAATTCGGCTCGCTTGACGGCATAATGCAAAACGCGGACCGCATAAAGCAGCCCGCGCTGAGGGAATCAATATTGATAAACTTAGACAGGCTCCTGCTCAACCGGCAGCTTATAACGCTCACAGGCGGCGCGGCATTGCCGTTTGAAACGGAAGAGCTTGAGTTCATAATGCCCGAATTTACATCGGTTCAGGCGCTAAAGGCGCTCGGCATCATTTAGCCGCAATGGCTATCAGCTCCCGCGCGTCGCTTATTTCATAATCCGGCCTTATGTCGTGCTGCTGCATGTATTGCCTCAGCTCCACGTCCCGCGCGTATTCGGCCGCCGTCCAGCTTGTTATGGCAAGCAGCTTGTTCTTATAATCCTCGTTTTCGCACTTCCTGTGCATCCATACTGCCGTAACGCCAGCCATTTTGGCCATGTACATGTCCTTCGTAAGGTTATCGCCAAGGTACATTACTTCGCTCTTATCATAGCCCTCGCCCGTGCATATGCGCTCAATTACAGCAACGTCCGGCTTTTTTGTCTGCACCGTGCGTACCTTTTCGCTCACGGCGTATGCGCTCTTGAATTGGCTTTCAAACGTGTACACATGCTTAAAGTACGGCTCTATGCCCAGCTTCATAAGCCTGTAAAACCCGTTTTCTTTGGAGGATTCCGTATAGGCTATGAGCGTCACGCCCATTTCCGTCAGCGCGCGCAGCATTTCCTCCACGCCCGGCAAAAGGTGCAGATGGCTTTCCCTGACGGAATTGAACACGTTGAACGCGGGCCTTAGCGCCGCCTTCAGCTCCTCCGCCGGGGCATTGTTATAGTATGCCTTTATGCTGGGCAGTTCAAGCGTTGCATAAGGGTATTCAACCGAGCCGAGCCGCTGATGCGCCGCCATGTATTCATTCAGCAGCTTTTTTTCGTCTATGCCCGTCATGCGGGCTATCTCGTCCGCCATGGCGTAAAATGCGGGCACGAAAAAGCCCGTCCAATCGTATAAAGTATCGTCAAGGTCGCTTATAAGCAACTTTATCATAGGTGTTTTCACCGTCCCGAATTATTAGTGCAGCTTGCATATTACCCTATCCCCACCGATAAGTCAACAGCTCCGCGCGCGATATAAGTAAAAGCGAAAGCAAATGTTGTTGCATGTTTTTATCAAACATTGTACAATTATGTATGATTGCGCGGCTCATGTATATGCTGCGCCTGTTTTAACGAAAGCGGCGGCATTTCGCCGCGGAAACGGAGAGAAGCCCATGTTCGATTTGCAGAAGGCAAGCATGCTCAAGCGTGCGTCCGCCTGGCTGCTGGACGTTATTCTGCTAAGCGTACTCGCAACCGGGTTCGCGCTTTTGCTTTCCGCCGCGTTCGGTTACGATAATTATAACGATAATTTACAGCGATACTATACGGAATACGAACAGCTGTATGGCATTGATTTTAATATTTCGGATGAAGAATATCTTGCGCTCGGTGAAGAGGATCGGCTCCGTTATGCTGATGCATATGCAAAGCTTAACGATGATGCCGATGTCAGCCGGGCGTTTTCTATTATAATTCAGCTTTCGCTTGCAATAATGTCGCTTTCGGTATTGCTTGCGTATATGGCGCTGGAGTTCGCAATACCCGTACTGTGGCTGAAGAATGGGCAGACCATTGGCAAAAAGATATTCGGCCTTGCCGTAATGCGGACCGACTCCGTGCGCGTGAAGCCCATAGCCATGCTAATACGCACACTGCTTGGCAAATACACAATCGAAACAATGGCCCCGCTGCTGATAATATTCCTTATATTGTTCGGCAGTCTCGGCATGGTTGGGCTCATAATGCTTGCGGCGCTGGCGCTGCTGCAAATCGTGCTTATCGCGGCAACGCGCACCAATTCCGCAATACATGATATATTGGCGCAAACGGTAGTTGTGGATATGGAAAGCCAAATGATATTCGATTCCGCCCGGGAGCGCGAAGCGCGGCGCAGGGAATACGCCGAAGCGGACAGCGCACGATGGGGTCAATAAACAAGGGTAAACCAAGATATACAAAATAAACTAAAAAGGATCGAGGACGAAAACGATGAAAGTTGAACTGCGCAACGTGACCAAGGCTTTCCCCAGCCGCAACAAGAAATCGGGCGAGGAGGTAATAGCCGTAAACGACTGCAGCTTTACCATTCCCGACGGGAAGCTGATAGGCCTGCTCGGTCCTTCCGGCTGCGGCAAAAGCACCACGCTCTATATGATATGCGGCCTGCAGAAGCCCACAAAGGGGCAGATATTCTTCGGCGAGGACGACGTTACCGGCCTTGCGCCGGAAAACAGGGGCGTTGGCCTTGTGTTCCAGAACTATGCGCTTTATCCGCACCTTACCGTTAAGCAGAACATACTTTTCCCGCTGCAAAACCTCAAGGGAGCGGACAAGCTGAGCAAGGAAGAAATGCTCAAGCGCGCCTATGAAACGGCAAAGCTTGTGCAGATAGACGAACTGATGGACCGCAAGCCCAGCGAGCTTTCCGGCGGCCAGCAGCAGCGCGTTGCAATAGCGCGGGCGCTGGTCAAAATGCCGCGCGTGCGGCGGCTTGACGAGCCGCTTTCAAACCTTGACGCAAGGCTCAGGCTCCAAACCCGCGAGGAAATACGCCGCATACAGCGCGAAACCAAGATAACCACCGTTTTCGTTACCCATGACCAGGACGAGGCCATGAGCATATCCGACTTTATAGTGGTCATGAAGGCGGGCGTTGTGCAGCAGATTGGCAAGCCGCAGGCCGTTTATGACGATCCGGACAATCTGTTCGTTGCCAAGTTCCTCGGCACCCCGCCCATAAACGTTTTCAACGGCTCCGTAAAAGGCGGCAAGGTATATATCGGCGAAGAAGCCGTGCTCAGCGTGAACGGCGTTAACGACGGCGAAGTTTACGTCGGCATCCGCCCCGAAGGCTTTATCCTGGACGAAAACGGCCCGCTCGGCTGCAAGCTTATAAACGTTGAAGTAATGGGCAGGGACGTGAGCGTTGTATCCTCCAACCCCGCCTCGCTCAACCCCACCATCCGCTCCATAATCAATGCGGACGCGGGCGTGGATCACGATGCGGAAACCGTGCGTTTCTCCGTAAAGCCGCATAAGCTTTTCCTCTTCGACAAGGAAAGCGAAAAGCGCATACGCTTCGAGGTAAAATAAAAAAATGGTAGAAGGCAAGCAAAAATGGAAGGCGTGGCTGTACCTTGCCCCGGCGATAGTATTATTGCTGGTGTTCACGGTGTGGCCCATAATAAACACGGTGCGCATGGCCTTTCTTGAAGGGTACAGCGGGCTGAAGGTCGCCGGCGGCGAAAGCTTCGCGTTCGGCGTGGGCAACTTCGTTAAGGTAATAAAGTATCAAAAGTTTTTAAGTTGCCTTAAAAACACGGTGCTGCTGTGCGTGCTTACCGTGCCCATATCAAGCCTGCTCGCGCTGCTGGTGGCGGTGTTCCTCAACTCCATCAAGTGGCTGCAAAAGCCGCTGCAAACCATATTCTTCCTGCCCTATGTTACCAACTCCATCGCCATAGGCATGGTGTTCGCCGCAATGTTCAACATTGTCGGCAGTTTTTACGGCACGGAGAACGAAATAATCGTTACCGCCGGAATAATAAACAACATAATTGAATTCTTCGGCGGCAAGGCCGTGAACTGGATAAACTACGGCTCCTCCTACGCGGCGAATATTACCGTTATGGTAATATACATCGTTTGGAACGCGCTGCCGTTCAAAATACTTATACTGCTGGGCGGCCTGCAGAGCATCAATAAGCAGTATTACGACGCCGCCAAGGTGGACGGCACATCCCGCCGCCGCATATTCGCGCGCATAACCGTGCCGCTGCTTTCCCCCATGCTTGCCTATGTTGTGATAACCGGCTTCATAGGCGGCTTTAAGGAATACACCAGCATAATAGGCATATTCGGCGAGGCTATGGGCCCTGCGGACGCCGCAGGCAGGCTGAACACTATGGTAGGCTTTATATACGACGCTTTATCCACCAATAATCAGGGCCGCGCCAGCGCAGCCGCGCTGATACTTTTCGGCATAATACTGGCGGTAACGCTAATCAACCTTCAGGTCAGCAAAAAGCGCGTGCATTATTGAGGTAAAATATGGCTAAAGAAACGATAAAAACAATGCATGAGCGGGATATTTCCGCCGAGCGCACCCGCTCAAGGGCGGTTGGCATAATTGCAAAGGCGTTCTGCTATGCGTTCCTTATATTCATGGCGCTGGTGGTGCTGTTCCCGTTTTACTGGATGATAAATTCATCTCTCAAAAGCCTTGAGGAATACCGCCAAAGCGTGCCCACGTTCTGGCCGCAGAAGGTGCTGTGGTCAAACTATGCGGAGGCCTTCACCGCCGCAAGCCTGGGCCGGCTGTTCTTCAATACGGCCTATGTGGGCATAGTATCCACCATACTTTCGCTTGTTATAACAATTCTGTCCGCGTTCGCGTTTGCAAGGCTGGAGTTCAGGGGAAAGAACCTGCTTTTCTCCGCGCTGCTTGCAACAATGATGATACCGGGTGAGCTTTTTACAATAACCAATTACAGCACCGTTACCAACCTTGGCTGGATGAACACATACACGGTGCTTATAGTCCCCTTTTTGGTAAGCGTGTTCTATATTTATCTGCTCAGGCAAAACTTTTTGCAGATACCCAATGAACTCTACCTTGCCGCTAAGGTGGACGGCACAAGCGATTTCAAGTACCTTTGCAAGGTAATGATACCGTTGTCGCTGCCTACGCTCATCTCCATAACAATACTCAAGATGATGGGCGCATGGAATTCATATATATGGCCGCGCCTCGTTGCCAACGACGATGCGCACAGGCTCATAACCAACGGCCTTAGGAATGCATTCACCGATACCACGGGGGACGTTAACTACCCCGTGCAGATGGCAGCGGTAGCACTGGTGTCCGCGCCGCTGTTCCTGGTGTTCATATTCCTCAGGAAATATATTATGAAGGGCGTAAGCCGAAGCGGCATAAAAGGCTAAATAAATTTATGCTAAGCATAAAGAAAGGCAAGGAAAACAAAAAATGACAAAACGTATCCTGGCAACCATGTTGGCGGTACTTATGGTATTCAGCGCGCTGATGCTGGCTGCCTGCACCAACAGCACCCCCGCCAACACCGGCGATCAGCAGACCGCCGAACCCATCACTACCGACAACGCCGGTACCCCTGCCGGCAACGATCAGCAGACGGCCGAGCCTGTGAGCGAAGGCAACTTCACCGTCCCCGAAGCCGGTTACGACGGAAGCGAAGTCAACCTGACCTTCTATCACACCATGGGCACCAACCTGAGCGATGTGCTGAACCTTTACATCGAGGAGTTCAACAAGCTCTATCCCAATATTCACATCACCGCCGAAAAGATCGGCAGCTATGACGACGTGCGCGACCAGATAAGCACCGAGATCACCGTTGGCAATCAGCCCAACATAGCCTATTGCTATCCCGACCATGTTGCGCTTTACAATCTGGCCGGCGCTGTTGCCACGCTTGACGGCCTTATCAACAGCCAGATCGAGGTTGCCCGCGCGGACGGCACCGCCGAAATACTCGGCCTGACCGACGAGCAGAAGGCGGACTTCATCCCCGGTTACTATGCCGAAGGTACCCAGTTTGGCGACGGCCTCATGTACACCATGCCGTTCTCCAAGTCCACCGAGGTACTTTACTACAACAAGACCTTCTTTGACGCCAACGGCCTTACCGTCCCCACCACCTGGGAAGAGATGGAAGCTACCTGCGCCAAGATAAAGGAAATCGACCCCAACTCCATTCCCCTTGGTTACGACAGCGAGAGCAACTGGTTCATCACCATGTGCGAGCAGTACGGCTCCGATTATACCAGCGCCTCCGGCGACCATTATCTGTTCAATAACGAAACCAACCGCGGCTTCATAAAGATGTTCCGCGAATGGTACCAGAAGGGCTACCTGACCACTCAGAAGCTCTACGGCGCCTATACCTCCGGCCTGTTCACCTCCACAGATGAGGTCAAGAGCTATATGTCCATCGGCTCCTCCGCAGGCGCGACCCATCAGCGTCCCGCGGCCGATGCAAACGGCAACTATCCTTTCGAAGTTGGCATCAGCACCATACCGCAGCTTGGCAACGGCAACAACAAGGTCATTTCCCAGGGCCCCAGCGTATGCATATTCAAAAAGGCAAACGAGCAGGAGGTCGTGGCCAGCTGGCTGTTCATCAAGTTCCTGACCACCAGCGTGGATTTCCAGGCCGAGTTCTCCATGGCCTCCGGTTATGTTCCCGTACTCAAGAGCGTTGCCGATAACGAAGCCTACGCTTCCTTCATCGCCCAGGCCGACGGCGGCAAGTATATCTCCGCCCTCAGCGCCAAGGTCTGCCTTGAGCAGGAAGATTACTATTACACCTCCCCCGCCTTCAACGGCTCCTCCACCGCGCGTGATCAGGTCGGTACCCTGCTGACCAAGTGCCTTACCGCGGACGACGGCGGCAACGTGGACGCCATGATAGAGGCTGCCTTTGCCGAGGCCGTGGACGAGTGCGAATACAACGGCTGATATAAGCCCGGTTTTTAAGGAAGTAACGTTATGAAAAAGCTTGCCCCGGCATTGGCGCTGATAATACTGGCGCTTTGCATATTCGGCTGCACGCCGCAAAAGGATAAGGACGCTTTGCCCACGCCCGTTCAAACGGACGCCGCGCAGACCGCTCCCATGAGCAGTGCGCCCGAAGCTGCGCCCTCGCCCGCTGCCGCGGCAAGCGAAAGCATTGACTATGCCGCGTCAGTGAAGCCTTCGGGCGCGGATACAGCGAAGCAGGAGGTTACGGTAAAGTCGTTCGTGGACGGCGACACCGTGCATTTCCTCGTGCCGGAAAGCATAATGCCCTCCGGCGTGCTGAAGGCCCGCTTCATCGGCATAGATACGCCGGAATCCACCGGCAAAATAGAGGAATACGGCAAGGCGGCGTCCGAATTTACAAAGGAAAAGCTGTCCCGTGCCCATTCCATAATGATCGAATCGGACGACGGGAATTGGGATTTCGACTCCACCGGCGGCAGATACCTTGTTTGGGTGTGGTATAAGGCCGAAAAAGCCGGCGAATACCGCAACCTTAATATAGAGCTGCTGCAAAACGGCCTTGCCCGCGCCTATTCTTCGGCAAACAACCGCTATGGCTCAGCCTGCACCGCGGCCATAAATCAGGCCAAGGCGAACAAGCTGAACATCTATTCAGGGCAGAAGGACCCCAATTTCTATTATGGGGACGCTGTTGAGCTTACCCTGAAGGAGCTTAGGTGCGGCATAGAAGGCTATAACGGCAAAAAGGTAGCGTTTGAGGGCGTTATAACCATAAACAGCGGAAACGGCGTGTTTATCGAGGATTATGACGCGGAAACGGACAGGTATTACGGCATAAGCGCCTATTATGGCTACGGCCTTTCGGGCGCGGGGCTTGATATACTTTCCGTGGGCAACCGGGCGCGGATAGTGGGCACCGTTCAGTATTATGAAGCGGGCGGCTACTATCAGGTATCCGGCCTAAGCTACCGGCAGATGAAGCCGGACGATCCGAATAATCTGCAAAAGCTGAGCGAGGGCAATGCGGCAGGCTATGTCAGCATAAGCGCGGATGATTTTGCTTCCGCCATGGTGAGCATAGAAACCGAAGCCGGTGCGGCGGAATATAAGCTGAGCGACATTGCCATGAACACCACCGTTGAGATGGACGGTTTAACGGTGCAAAGCGTTTACGTTGCCGAAAACGGCTGCGCAACGCTCTCCTGCACCGCCGGCGATGCCGAAGTGACGGTAAGGCTTGAGCCGCTTAAAGTAAACGGTGAGGCTTTTGACCCAAATACCCTTTCCGGAAAAACGATAGACGTGCGCGCAGCCGTGGACATGTATGACAATGCGCCGCAGCTGCACGTATTCACGGCGGAAGGTATTTCCATACACTAAAAATAAACCTGAAAAGAGGGAGAAAACATGAAAAGGATAGTAGCATACATAATTGCGCTGGCGCTGTTCGCAGCGGCGTTTGCCGGCTGCTCCGCCCCCGTGGACGAGCCTGCCCCCACGGTAGAGCCCAGCAACGAACCCACAGAGACCGTTGAGCCCAGCGCCGAACCCGTTGTTGACAACACTCAGGCGCTTGAGAACGCCGCGGCTTACATAAAGCTGATGTATAAAAAGAGCGCGGTAAAGACCCCCGCCGATTATCAGGTAGTTGGTTTTGCCGTGGTTGACGGCGTATCCTATCAGATACAGTGGACCGTTGAAATCACCGGCGGCGCTGAGGATGCCGTAGTCGTTGGCGAACTGGGCGAGGACAAGATGGTCACCATCGATGTTAACGAAGCCTGCGCCGAGGATTCCGAATACACCCTTACCGCCACCATAGCGGACGAAAACGGCACTTCCGTTTCCGAAAGCTTTGCCCACATGGTTCCCAAGGGATTCGATCTTGGCACCGCCAGCTATGACGAAATAGTCTCCGCCGGCTACGAGCTGGAAGAGGGCGCGGCGCTTGGAGGCACCCAGCGCCTGTTCGGCACCGTTGTGTCTATCGACACTCCGTTCAGCGCCGAATACAACAACATCACCGTTACCATAGCCGTAAAGGGCATGGAGGAATACCCCGTGCAGTGCTTCCGCCTTGCCGGCGAGGGCGCGGATGCCTTGGCCGTTGGCGACGAAATAACCGTTGAAGGCACCATAAAGAACTACAAGGGCACCATCGAGTTCGACGCGGGCTGCGCATACATAGGCAAGGGCGAGATACTCAACCAGGCCAAGCTGCTTGAGAATGCCTACGCGCTTGAAGAAGGCGCCGCCATGCTCAACGCCACCGCGCTCAAGGGCGTTATAACCTCCATCGATACCCCGTTCAGCGCAGAGTACAACAACGTGACCGTCACCATGGTTTGCGACGGCATAGAGGATAAGCCCGTGCAGTGCTATCGCCTCAGCGGCGAAGGCGCTGACAAGCTGGCCGTCGGCGACGAAATAGCAGTGTTCGGCATTATAAAGAACTACAAGGGCACCATTGAGTTCGACGCGGGCTGCACCCTTATCCCCGCCGACACCGTGAGCAGTGCAAAGATAGTCGCCCGCGCTTATGCCCTTGAGGAAGGCGCGCAGCTGATGGGCACCAAGACCTTGACCGGCACCATCGCCTCCATAGACACCGCCTTCAGCGCGGAATACGGCAACATAACCGTTACCATAGTTGTGGGCGGCCTGAACGACTATGCCATACAGTGCTTCCGCATGAAGGGCGAAGGCGCGGATAAGCTTGCCGTGGGCGACGTGATAACCGTCACCGGCGCCATCAAGAACTACAAGGGCACCATCGAATTCGACGCCGGCTGTACCTTCACCAAATAACAAAAGCAAATAAAGCTTAAAGGCAGCGAATACCCGGCTTTGCGGCCGGGTATTTTCGTTTATATTTAACCATTGTTGACAAGGCGTTGTGCATCGTGATAAGCTTTGGGTAATTCATGCGACAGGAACACGGGAGCGCCCCCCCAAGCAGCCATTTTGGGCTTGCCTGTCCTTGTCAACTGATGATACCATTAGTCTGCATCGGGAGAGTATATGAAAAGGATTGATTGGAGCGAGCTGCGCCCGCAGATATCCCTGGTATGGCGGCTCAGCCTGCCGGCGATACTAACGCAGATAACTACCATAGCCATGCAGTATATCGATTCCGCAATGGTCGGCGCGCTCGGCGCGAATGCGTCTGCGGCAATAGGCCTTGTTTCCACAAGCACCTGGCTGTTAAGCGGCATAACCTACGCAATAACGGCGGGCTTTTCCGTGCAGGTGGTTGCGCATCATATCGGTGCAAAGCGTGACGAGGACGCGCGCACGGTTGTTAAGCACGGCCTGATAAGCGCGCTTTTGATATCGGCCCTGCTGTGCGCATTGGGCGCCGTTATAAGCGATCCTCTGCCCGTATGGCTTGGCGGCAGCGAAACAATACACCGCGATGCATCGCTGTATTTCCTTGTATTCGCGCTGGAGCTGCCGTTTTTGCAGCTCAATTCGCTCGCCTCATCGTTTTTGCAGTGCAGCGGGGACATGGTAACGCCCAGCATACTTACGGCCGCAATGTGCATTTTAGACATTATATTCAATGCGATTTTCATTCCCAAATACGGCGTATTGGGCGCGGGCATAGGCACGGCGCTTGCCTGCGCGGTGGTATGCCTTGTAATGCTGTGGTGCTGCTGCGGCAGGGATAAGCACCTTAAATTGAACAGGGCCGACAAGAGCCGGTTCGATTCTTCCATACTTAAAAAGGCGTTGAAGATCGGCCTGCCCGTGGCGGTTCAGGAGGTTGCCACAAGCGGGGCAATGGTAATAACCACAATGATAATAGCTCCGCTTGGCGAAATTGCAATAGCCGCAAACTCCTTCGCCGTAACTGCGGAGGGGCTATGCTACATGCCCGGCTACGGAATAGGCTCCGCTGCCGCAACGGTCGTAGGCCGCAGCGTGGGCGCGGGCGAGGATGAGCTTGCCCGCCGCTATGGCAACATATGCATTGGCATGGGCGCAACCATAATGGGCGTATTGGGGCTGATAATGATGTTCATATGCCCGCTGCTGTTCGCCATGCTCACGCCCGATCCCGCCGTGCGCGAGCTTTCCGCGCAGGTGCTTAGGATAGAGCTGCTTGCCGAGCCGCTTTTCGGCGCGTCGATAGTTGCCGCGGG
>ENA-OPBO01001834-OPBO01001834.1-human-gut-metagenome-genome-assembly--contig:-NODE-1834-length-13893-cov-8.356338_pt1 | contig 13893 bp, 16 predicted proteins | sample MGYA00241071_ERZ501458 | MGnify/ENA primary metagenome ERZ501458 (study PRJEB25962, sample SAMEA2042509) | human gut metagenome | biome: human gut; feature: human-associated habitat; material: faeces...
ACGGTATCAGCTCATAGTAGGCGAATACCTCATTGTCCTTGTTCCAGACAAGGTTGTTGTCGATATATTTAATCGGGAACATACATCACACTCCTAACTGCCGTGACGGGTTCGCTGAACACTTCCTTTTCCAGCTTCACGGCTTTTCCTGCATAGGTCACTTTTGGTCGCAGGACAAACGTAATCTGCGATTTCAAGAAGCTGTAAGGCTTCTTGCCGTCAAAGGTCTTTTGGCTCATAAACCATGTGAGGGCGACGGGAATACCGAAGTATTTCAGAAATGCCCCCTCGATAAACGATAACGGCGGTAAGTCCCCTAAGATAATGACGGCAAACTCCGTGATGACAAACCACGTTATCTGGGTAAAGGTAACAGGAAACGGGAGAGTAAAGTCATTGATTGCATACAAGACCTTCTCCACGTTCCAGATACCTGTGTAGCTCTTAATCTTCTTCAATTCGTTTCAGCTCCTTTCATTGTTTTTGCCGTGTTCCTCACGGCATAGAGGTATCCCCTTGCGGGATTTCGTTGTAATGGAAAAGGACAGCCATTTTCAGACTGTCCTTGATAGAAAAAGCTGACAGTAGCGACCTTGCCTGTCGCTGATCTGCCAGCTCTAATATGGTATCTCGCATATCCCACGGCTTGTTTCAATGAATGTCCCCTCTATGGACAAGTCCCTGCCGTATGCTTCATAGTCGATATAGTTCTGTAACGGTAGCGGTATCTGTCCCAATACCTGTAACTCATCAATGAAGTAATAGGCAACGTCGGTCATATCCTCGCAATTAGGATAATAATAAATCTCGTCCTTATGCTCGTAGACTTCTTCCAGACTTCCATAGTAGGAAACAAACTCGTCCAGAGCGTCCGTGATATAGTCGGGAAGCTCACAAATCATGTCGTACATCTCGTTGAGTTCTTGAATGGAGATATACTCCCCGATTTCAATAGGGAAGTTGTCGGTATCATGGACAGCGTATTCCTCATAGTAGCTGTTCAGCCCGATACGCTCCGCAACATCTTCCTCGTCGATAGGGAAAGAGAACCAGTCCCCGACAAGTTTGCCCTCGTTGTACTTGCCAAGATTAGCGATATACACCCTCATGTCGTCAACCACAGGCACACACCTCTTTTCTATGGAAGCTCATAAATACCGTGGTCGGTTTCCACAAAGCGTCCGTTATCGTCAAGGTACTGCCCGTAGGCTTCATAATCGAAATAGCGGGTGACGTTCTCACTAAGGGAAGTAAAGTCTGGGTCGTTGTTCAGAATGTGGCGGGCAACGTCCGTCATGTTCCTGCACCATGAATAATGAATGATGTTGTTTCTGTATCGGTGCAGTTCGTCTAGGTCAGTGAAATAGCACATCAGCTCCCCGTAGTCCTCTTTCAAGTCAGAGGGCAGGCTTTCATAGGTATGGTACAGGTCGTCGAGTTTTTCAATGGTGGTATCTTCCTGCACTTCATCAGCAAAGGGAAGCTCCTTGCCCGTGATAGAGTAATAGTCTGTATCTATATCAATTCCCAGCAGTTCTTCCACCTGTTCTGTGTCGATAGGCAGGGTGAACCAAAAGGCTCGTATCTCGCCGTCTGTCGGCTCTCTGGCTTCAATCTGCACACGCATTTCTTCCATGTTTCATCACGTCCTTTCTTTGTAACGCTTCCTGTATGACGGTGTAAGGCACACCGAATACATAGCGTGAAAAATCTTCCAACTGTTTCTTAGGGTAGTCGGACAGGCAAAGGCGTTTCATCTCAAACCAGACCGCACGCTTGTAGTAGGGCAGGTCGGAGAGATACGGACACCCGATTTTTGCCTGCATATCCGTAAAAATATCTTTCAATCAACCACTCCAATCTGAAATTTGAGTATAGAAAAAGCGGTTGATCTCCAAAGGAGTAACCGCTTTTAACGATAGGCTACGCTCCAATGATACGGTTGAACAGCTCTAACAGCACGTCCTTGACACCGCCTGCATTGAATACCAGCCCGACGGCGATTAAGGCAATCACAAGGAAGCCGATTAACTTAGAAAACTCTCTCTTAAATCCTAAGTAGATACCGATTACCACGATTGCCATTAACACAAGGCTCTGTGCGTTGCTTAAAAACCAGTTGTACAAATTTTGTCCGAAATTCATTCTTTATCAATCCTTTCTTTCTTGATTTCTTCCATTTCTTCATCAGCCATTTTGCTGACCTGTGCGATACACATAAGGACGACACCGATACCCATTCCCAGCGATACCAGCACTAAGTCCTTGACAAGTTCTGCCATAATCCAAATTCTCCTTTAGTCTGTGATAAGTTCCTCTGCGTCCGCTGTCTGCTGTTTGATTATCTGCAAGTGCTTTTCCGTCAGCTTTGCGTTGTCCTCAATCTCTTTCAGATAGCTCGTACTGTTGCCAGCGTCTATCTTTTTCAGCATTTTTAAGGTCGGGGCGACCTGTCGGCTTATCCAGCCCAGCGTCCTTTCCAATGTGTAAGGCTCTGGGTCTGTCGTCAGTTTGACAGGCGGGCGGTCTTTCCCGATAAACCACGCCCAGCGGTCATTGAGCTTCCAGTCTGTCTTTCGCTTCTCTGGCTCTCTGTCCACGAAGCGGATATAGTGATTGATGATAGAAAATGCCGTCTGTTCTGCGTCATAATGGGTCAGCAGTTCACGGACGGCATAATAAGCTCTTTCATCTTTCAATCGTATCTCGAAGCGGTTCTTTATGGGTGCTTCCTCAAGCGGTATTCCCAGCTTTGCGTACTGTTCGTAGTTCTTCTCATAACAGCAGAAGTAGACTTCCGATTTCAAAGAGCCGATATACAGCGTGTGTCCCATGCCCGCCTTGTCCTGCTCGTTGTGCTTCACCAGCTCGCCCGAAGCATAGGACTTGAAAGAACGGAACAGGGAAACACATTCCTCACGGTTGCATTTGGCGGTCAGATCTGGAATATCCAGTATGCCCGCCCTGTCGTTAATCGCAAGGTCAAGGCGTTTCATCACACCGCCCTCAATCAGAGCGTCCATGAGGAAGTCATACCAGCTACGCCCCTGTGCCAGCAGATAACTTTCAAACTGGCGACAGCCTTTTCCTTTCAGCTCCAAAAGTGTGCCTTTTTCCTCGTCCTGCGAGGTGTAGACGAACACATCACCCAGATAGTAATGCTCGGTGTATTTGTAGTGTCCGTAGTCCTCATGGAGCATATAGTCAATGTTGAGCTTCAATATATCTCTGATAACGTGCTGTATATCCAGCGTGGGGAAACGGATACGCACATAGTCGAACAGCAGGAACATGGGAGCCTCGGGATTGAACTTCTCGACAGCTTCCATGAGCTTTTCCTGCATATCGTCCGTGAGCGTTACCTTTCCAGCTTCGATACGGTTTAGGTGTTCACGGCTGATACCAGCCATGATTGCAAGCCTTGTCTGGGACACGCCGTAAGATAGGCGTTTCTCTTTCAAGGCGGTTATAAAGGTGCTTTCATTCAGCCTGCATACCCCCAATCGTGAAAGTGTGATATTTTCCGCCGATTGTCACAGTCAGCCATGAGTGAGCGAAAACCCTTATACCAAGCGGGATTTCCAGACTTTTTGACCGTAGTTTCCAGCGGAATTGTGCCCCTCTGTTAGATACCGAGGGGCTTCTTTCGTGGAGCAGGGCAAGCCCTGCTCCACAGGACGGCTTACACGGTCTGGTTCGCTTCGCTGACCGTTCCAGCCGTCAGTGGTTCAGTCTATCCTTGTCATGCCCGTATAAACTACGATAACGTCGGTATCGGCAGAAAGGCATTTTCTGACAATATCCTTGTCAATCTCGTATTCATGGTATATCTGTCTGAAAAACTCCTTATCCACCACAAGAAACGTAAAGCGGTAGTCAAACCCATGAATGGAAAGCCATTCGTCCAGCACCACGGAAAAGAGCAACGGAAGTTTCAATCTCCCAAGCCCTGCTTCTGTCAGAATATCTTCCATGCGTGCATGATAGGCTTCTGTCGGAAATTCCTCGCATTTATCATCAGTCGTGCCAGCGACACTTTCCAAGTCCGCAAGAAAGCGGTCAAAGTCTACGCAGACACCCTCGACGTGCAAATCTATGTTAGGGTCGCTGTACCCCATTTCTAAAAGTCCCATGTATTTTTCAATTCTCCTTTCGTTCATCTGGTATGGCTTGCCTTGCCAGTGCAAGAGAGCCGATAGTCTGTAAAAAATCATGCCCCTTTGGTACAAGGGGAGTGTAAAACTCTGATATGACGCTCGTACCCACGTCACAATAGCCACGCCCTTTGATACGCTTCTGGAAGAACTGTTTCTTTACGTCGCTTCCGAAAAGCATACCATAGCCTAGCTCACTGATACGCCCCAAGCCCACACGGAAATTGAAGTTATCTCTGATACCGTCTGAAAAATATTTTGCGTCGGGACGCTGGCAGGCGACAATGAGGAAATACCCCGCCTGTCTGCCAAGCATGACGATTTTCTTTAGCTGGCTTAAAAGGCTTATGCTTTCCTTTGTCCCCAGCATTTCCAAGAACGCCACATACTCGTCAAAGATAAGGAAGCAGGGCGGTAAGCCCAGATAGGCGTAGTTTTCACCCGTCTTGTAGTCTGGGTGGTGCTTCATTTCCTCGCTTCGCTGTATCATGCCCTCATAGAACGCATTGACGCACTCTATCATATCTTCTTTGGTGTGGTACACGTTATCCATGACCGTACCCAAGTCCGCAAGGTCAGCGTTCTTAGGGTCTAAGATGTAAAGCTGGGCGTTGGTCTGCAAGAGGGCTTCAATGATTGTCAGCAGGAAATAGGTCTTTCCACCGCCAGTCCCGCCACAGATAAGGGCGTGAGGGAGTGCGTCGTATTCCCATGTAAGGTTCTTCATCAGACGCAAGCCCCCGTTTTCAGCCCTTACCTCGTCAATCGTGATACGGTTCGCTATCATGTCATAAAGTAAAACGTATTCGATGTAGCCGTCATGGAGCGTCTTGTCGGTCAGCTCACAGTAAAGCCCGCTTTCCAGTTTATCTTCCAGTCTAAGGAGCTGGTCTTGATACTTCCCCAAAGAGATTTCACAGCGGATATGAAGCAGTCCCGTTTCCATTTGATAATAGATTTTAGGAAACCAGGCAATTTTTTCCCTTGATCTGCCTTGCAGGTCAGTGAAAAAACCGCTGTCCTGTACGGTCTGTGCTTCATACCACTTGTTGTCCAGTATCATGCGGGAGAGCTTTTGACGGTGTAATAGCTTCTTGAAGCTGTCATAGCGAAAGCGGTAATAAAGAAAAGCGACCAATGTACAAACACCAGTCGCTATCCCTATGGTTATGAAGTTGTATGTAGAAAGCGTCAGCCCATTATCAAGTAAACTGAAATGTTCCCAATCGGTACGCATGAGCTGTCCCATGTTCAATAGCAGGAGAACCGCCACGAACAGGAGCAGGAGCGTACCCGCACAGAAGCGGTACACAAGGTTCTTATCGCTGGCTCTGATACGCTTTCCCTTATATTTCAAAATGTTCATAAACACCCCTTTCTGGATATGGAAAAAGCGGTCAATCGTAAAGACTAACCGCTTTTGTAACTACTTTATTCAATTTTTAATATAGATTTAATTTCTGGAATAGTTTTCTTTTGCTCACGCAATTCTTTGATATAAGAAATTCGTTCAATACTTTCTACACGTTTATAACGTCTTGTCAGATTTTCTTCCGCCTGCTCGAAAGGGAGCATACCTTCTTCCGTATAGAACTTCAATGTACTGTATCTTACATCTGTGAGTCTTACTAATTCACCGATAGTTACATACTCTGAATTTTTTATTACCTCCATACTTCTTTGCCTTGACATATGAACTTCTCCATTAGCTATAAGCTACAATTAAAACACTCATCATTGTAATCATGTATTCCACAGTATTTACAATATCTTTAATTGATTTTCCTGTATCAGAATTTGTTATTTCTTTTAATTTCTTCTTAATCTCTTTTTGTTCATATTCAGAGAAGTAGATTTTTAACAGCTTGCTCTTATCTAAGAGGATAATCAGCGAAGCAATATCTTCCGTCACCTCAACATCTTCTAAAAATTCTGCCCTTATCATATCAACAACATAATGAACAGCATTTGAATTTGGAATATAGGCATTTTTATTTCCGAATATGCCTGCACAGGTCACCTCAACCAAATCTAAATCTTTTAAAGAAGCACCTATGGAATTAACCAGTTCATAGCCTCTATCTTTAAATGAATAGTTATATGCTTCTAATACTTTTTCCAGCTTTACAGGCTTTTGCTGATTTACAAAGTCATATAGAGGTTTTAAATAGAGTCTTTCTTCTGGAAGATTATTCATCACAGTAACTTTCTTTTTATCAATTTTAATACAGCCCTCTAATTGCAATTCTAATAAACCAGACGCTATAAGACAAATCAACTTTTCTGAACCAAATCCAGAAATTTTTCCTTTGGAATTTACCGCACAAATCAAATATTCTTGTGTAATAGATAAATCTTTCATTTTGAGTTCTCCTTTCTAGTTATTACTTACTACTTACTGCTTACGATTTAATATTACACTATCATGTGCGGTAAGTCAAGAGAACGTATTATTTTTTCTGCTGTCCCTGCGGAGCGTGGTTCTGCGGATTGCCTGCGGGCTGACCGCCTTTATTTTTCAGCACAATGTCGTCTGCCTTGATGTACCACTCCACGTCTGCCCCTCGGTAGTTGGCGTTTGCCACGGTATCGGCAATAGGATTGATAAGCTCCACCTCGGCATTGTACGGATAGTCCTTGACAGGGATTTCCGCTGGGATAGATACCTGTATCGTGCGTTCCTGCTGACTGCACTTCAAATCATAGGTTCTACGCTTGATTTCCTCGCTGGTCGTCCCGTCCTCATTTTCTACACGCACCTCATGTCTAAGGGCAGAGAATTTCAGCACTCCAAAAGTCTTTTCCTTATCTAACACAATTCCATTTGCTAATCTCATAATCTGTTATCCCCCTTTACTTGCTTTCCTCGACTGGAAGCATATCGTCAGCGTTTAAAATGTAGTTGGTGTAGCCACGACCTCGCACGTTCTTTCCCTCGGCGGTAATCTTAGGATTGACGAGCTTTACTTTCTGCTCATACTTGAAACGCTTCTCCCCAGCCTTTGCGGGAAGCACCACGATAATGTCGTCGGCTCTCTGAATGTCGGAATACAGGTTATAGCTTCTTGTCACGGGGACAAAGCGACCATTGACACGCTGTTGCTCCACGTCATTTTCTCCTGCAAACTCCAAATTTCCAAATGTCTGTGCCATGTCAGGCACGATATATTTTAATTTCATGTGTTCTACCTCATTTCTTTCTGTGATTGATATGTGGGGAGCTACACTCCCCACGCCCCTAGTGGACTGTTCTTTTCCGTTGATCTGCAAGCAGAAGAACAGAAAAGGAACAGTTTAGATTTTTATTTCCTGTTACAAATCCATACGGCGGAGAACGGGATTTCTTCATCATCATAAGCAGACCACCCGATTAGGAACGTCTACGCTTGAAGAAGTATGTTCCTGCCACGCCTGCACCAGAAAGAACAAGAAGCCCTAAGAATAAGGCAATGTTTGTATTATCACCTGTCTTTGGAGCGTCCGTTGTCTTGCTCGGTGTATCTGGTGTGGTCGGCTGTTCCGGCTCTGTTGGTTCTTCTGGCGTTTCTGGTACTTCTGTGATTGTCACCGTCTGCCCGTCGTCCTCAATGTCCTTATGCTCTGTAACCTTTGTCGGTTCGCCTGGATTGCTCAAATCGTATAATTCCTCAAAGGTTACAAGCTCTTTCCCGCCCAGCTCGGAAGCGTCGAAAGTAAAGGAAATCTGGACTTCCATGCTTTCACTGTCGGCAGTAAAAGTATAGTCATTCTCGACACGCTCTCCGTTGATGATAAGTTCTGCGTTTTCGTCCTTAATCATCTGCCAGCCTACAAGCTGATACTTTGTGCCGATTTCCAATCCGTCAAGGGTAACAGTATCAATGATTGTCACGTCTTTTCCAGCTTCAATCTCTTTCTTTCCGTCCTCGCTGGTCGCTGTGGTATGGATAGAGATGATACGCTCCGTGATAAGCACCGTCTGTCCCTCGTCGTCAATGTCCTTGTGTTCCGCCACCTTTACAGGCTCGTCCTCATTGGAAAGGTCGTAAAGTTCCTCAAAGGTTACAAGGTTCTGACCGCCCAGAGAAGAAGCGTTGAACGTATATTCCATTTCAATCTTCATTTCTTCGCTGTCGGCTGTGAATGTGTAATCACTTTCCACACGCTGTCCGTCGATAAGAAGCTCGGCGTTTTCCTCTTTCAACATTTGCCAGCCTTTCAACTGATACTTTGTTCCTTTTTCCAGCCCGTCAAGGGTAACTGTGTCAATGATTGTTACCTCTTTGCCAGCCACGATAGACTTTTCTCCGTCCTTGCCTGTGGCTGTGGTATGGATAGAGATTTCTTTCTCGTATTCATCTGTAAGTGTCCCTAAGTCAACGGTCACATTGTTTCTGGACACCACGATTTCAAACGGCGGGATAAGCTCAAAGCCTTTGTTGCCCTCACAGCGTAATTCCTCAATGATATAGGTATCGTAAATCAAAGCACCCTTGCTGTCGTCTGGCTCACTTGTTCCAAACCAGATACCGTCCTCGCTGGTCTTTCCTGCATTGGTGTTGTGCTTGTGAGAAGCCCAGTCAGAAGAAGTGGAGAACTGCCCGTTATCATCTGTCACGATAATGTGGCTCTCACCTGTGGTCTTGCTTGTGATCCTAAACGGAACTCCCGCAAGACGCTGGTGTGTGCCAGCTCCAATCTTGACACCCTCTAGGTCGCCACGCTTCACTTGATTGTAAATGGAAGTGTCCTCGCCCGTAAGGTCAACGATTTTTCCGTCCTCTGTGATTTCAAATTCAATCGGTTCTGCACCGTCCGTCAAATAGCCCTCTGGTGCTTTGCTTTCCTCGATACGGTATTTTCCATAAGGTAAGAGGTCAGCGGAAGTAGAAGCCACGCCCTCAATGTCGGTAAGGATTGTCTTTACCACTTCGCCTTTATTGTAGAGCTTGCCCTCGACAAGTACGGCGTTGTCATTTAAGGAAATGATTTCAAATTCAGTGTCTTTCAAGGTCGCACTTCCTTGACCTTTGGTATCGCTGGTTTCCAAATCTCGTTTCTGGATTTTCACACCGCCACGGATAACCTTGTCTGATACGGAAAACTGGTTGCTTCCAGACAGTACAGCAATATCGCCGTCCTCGGTAATCTGTGTAAGGTACATTCCCTTAATCTGTTCCTCGCTACCGTCAGCCTGCATATATGCACCGTCAAGAAGATAGCCGTTAGGTGCTTTCGTTTCCTCAACGGTCAGCGTTCCTAAAGGAAGCACGTTCTTTCCGTCCTGTGTATAGAAGCTGTCCCCAGATACCTTGTATTCATCAGAAAGGCGGGAAACGTAATGGATAGTGCCGTCGCTGTCCTTTTCAGCGATTGTCTTTGTCACCCATGTTTTTGTCGGCTCGCTAGGGAGATTGTCAGCGGTATAGTGTCCCGCATAGAATTTCCATGTGAACTCCGCACCCTCTAGGGAAGCGTCGCCCTGTGGAGCGTCTTTCTGTGTTTCCATGTCAATCTTGAAAAGCTCGATAAGGGTATCTGTAACCTTTGGCGTATCGGATACGTTCAAGGTCGCTGTCTTGCCAGCTTCAACATTTAAGGAATACACTGTATTGTCCACCTTGTAGCCAGCAGGAGCGGAAAGCTCTTTGATGTAGACTGTACCAGCCTTTACTTCCACGGTATCAGTGTTCCCGCTGTTATCAGTCGTAAGGGTGGCAAGCTGTTTTGTGCAGTCCTTATCAGAATAGACACCATAAGTCGCACCAGCGATAGAGTAAAGCCCGTTCCCGTCGGTAATGCTGGCATTACTGGAAGTCTTTTTAAGGGTGGCATTTCCTACGGCAAGTTTCGCCCAAAACTGTCCAATGTCCTGTCCCTCGCCAGAGTAGATATAACCGCCACATTCATAGCGTCCCTTGTTCTCGCTGGCAAAGGCTTTCGCCCCAGCGTACACCTCGTCCTGTATCGCTTTTGGGATTTCATCATAGGAAGCTCTGACGTTATCGCATTGCCAGCCCAGATGAACACTCAATCTCTGCCATACGACGCACTGTTTCAAAAGGTAAATATGCTGACTGCTCAATCCGCTGTGGCTCTGCACATACTGATTGACATACTCGATTGAGAGGGCAACATCTGAAATCTGGTCGTAGCTCATGCGTGTGCTTGCGTCGGCTCTGGTCTTGTAGCCGTTGCGGAAGTTAGTGTTAATATCCACGCAGAAAGCGTCCTCGCCCTCAACGGTCATGTGTCCCTCATTGAATGTCGAACCGATAGAACCGTCATTCATTACTTTTTCAACGATACCGACACGCTCGGCACTTTCCGTCCAGTATTGCTTCTCGGAAGCGTGGACTGCCGTTGTCGGCAAAGCGGTAACGATAGTCGCAAAGGCAAGGAAGCCCGTGGCTAATCGCTTCAATATCTTTTTCATAGCTTTTAAAATTCTCCTTTCGTTTGGATATAGAAAAAGCCGTCCATTTCTGAACGGCTGGAAATAGAAAAGGAACGTCAATATCGGCGTTCCATAATCTACTTGCGATATTCAATTTTTAGTTTATCAATACTGATGTGCTGTACCATATCTTTGCAAATCTGGGATTTCTAACGTATCAAGGCTCATTCAATGGTAGTAAAATCGTAGTAATTTGAAGTATTTCAACCCTTGAAAATGCTGATAGATACAGTGTTTTAGCGGACAATCAGATTTTTAGTTGTTTTTTAAAATAAAAAAAGTATAGACTGAGTGTGCTTTTGAGGGGAACGAAAAGATGGTTATCACAGGAACAAAATCCTATGTACAGATTGAAGATGATGAAGGGAATATCGCAAGGTTCAGCGGGGAAACCTGCCTCGGGGGATTTTACGCGTATGCGGAGGATGTGTCCTGGATCCGGCATACGGGAGAAGCAGCCGATGAAGATAGGATTGACCTGATCTATAAAGCGACTCAATACGGGAAAAATAATGGTATAGAAGTGCTTTTTTTCGAGAGCAATGGCAAAGTGATGTTTGAGACAGAGCTTAGACTGAAGACAGAAGTTTACCTGTGCAAAACCTATTTTGTCTTTATGGGGGCAGTGGTTTTGCCCCTGTTTTTTTCTGTTTTGTTTATAGTGATACTGGGTGTGGCAAGCCCCGCCTTTAATGCCGCTCTCAGTATCGGGGCTGCGCTGGCTGCCGCGCCTTTTCTTATCTATGGGATTCTGGTGTGGCGGTTCCGGATTGTTGCTGAGGGAGAGTTCGTAACTGTCAGGCCTGGATTTGGAAGAAGATATGGCTTTCATGTGGATGAAATAACTAGGATCGTTCGAAAAACGAAGATGGATATGGGGTGGGAAGAAGTAAAAAAGATAAAGATATATGCAAAACATAAGCATGTGTCGCTGAATCACAGTATGATAGGGATTGATGAAATGGATGCGTTTCTTATGCGGCATGTTGCCCCTATGAAATTTATAAATACCTGTGAGAAATCTTGAAAGGGCTGGCAAGGAGAAAGGAGAGGCGCTGCAAAAAGACCAAAGAAGAATACAGGAAAAGGATGGACGAAGATAACGAATGGGCGCCGGGATGGGATGCCATCGAGGCGGAATTTGACCGGTTATATCCTGGGAAGGAACCCGCTCATTATGGTACGGAGATTCACGCGAGAGCAATATTTGGCGGGGATAATTATCTTGACGGATATTCCCTTTATGATTCGGGAGAAGGTTATCAGCATATAGTCACATTTGGAATGAGCGAACTTTATACCGATGAAGAAGCTTTTGGAGGCGAATACAGCAGATGGGGCTATGAGATGACGATAAAGCTGAAGGAAGAAAAAGCGGAAGACTGTCTCTGGGCGCTGGATATGCTGTCCAATCTTGCCCGGTATACTTATACAAGCGAGCGGTTCTTTGAAGCCGGAGAGTGTGTGCCAGGAAACGGGACGTCCCTTCATATCGGGACGGATTCCGCCATCACAGCGCTTATTACCGTGAACGATACTTCGGCCCAGACACTGGATACGGTACATGGACAGGTTGAATTTATCCAGTTTGTGGGAATAACGGAAACGGAACTGGATGCGATCCGGAAAGACCGGAACAATCTTCCGGTTCTGGTGGAAAGGATGAAGAATGATAATCCGGAACTAATAACGGATATGAAGAGAACATTTTCTTATCTGTAAGAACCTAAGGGTAAGGAGGGGCGGAGGCGCTGTAAGGTGAAGATTACAGGGACAAAATCTTACATACAGATTGAAGAGGAAAATGGAAATGTTGCCAGATTTGACGGGGAAGCCTGTCTGGGGAATTTTATGCATATGCCAGCCCCGTCCGATGGGTCCGCCACAGGGGTGAGACGACCGAGGGGGACCGGATCTATCTTGCGTTTTGTGTGGGCTCCCTTATATTTGCCAGTCCGTTTCTCTTCTGCGGCATATGGATGCAGAAAAAATCATCACCAGACGGCGCTAAACTGCAGCTAAACTACCAGTCGGGGAAAGGAAACCGGCAGTCGGTTGAGTTCCATAAGCAGGGAATGTTAACATGCAGTCATCAAAGCAAAGGAGTGAACACATATGAGACAACAGACATTTGGAACGATGATCGCAGCGCTTCGAAAGGAACAGGGAATGACCCAGCTTGAGCTTGCGGAGAAAATGGGAGTTACAGACAAGGCAGTGTCAAAATGGGAGCGGGATCTGTCCTTTCCTGATGTAAACAGCCTTCCCAAACTGGCAGAGATCTTTCATGTCTCTGTAGATGAACTGATGCAGGTGAAAACGGATACAAAGGGAAAGGGAGAAGAGAAGCAAAAAACCGCTGAGATCGTGGATCTTGCATTAAAAGGCGTTGCCCTGGCGATGGGAGTTGCGGTTGTGGTTCTTTCCATTCTTAATGAGATGGAAAGTGACAGCGCCGTCCGCATGCTTGGAATTGGGCTGGCCTGTCTGGCGGTCGCACAGCTGGCGCAGAAGAAAGATGGCAGGGAATAGATTTGTCTATTCTGCCATCTTGTTTTTTAAGAGCTTATCCACTATAATGAACAAACAATCAATGGGAGGGTTCTTCTTCCCGCAAAGGGCCGGATCTTCCGGCCGTCCATTTTATATCCGGCGGTTTCCGCCATTTATTTCCAGACCTTTTTTGAGCTCACTTAAAGGTTGCAACGGTTTGTTTTGTTTTCTATAATGAAAGGAGAAAATCAATGATGCAACAATTTCATACTCAGGAATATCCCACTGCGAACCGCAACTACAAGGATCGCCTGTTTCGCTTTGTGTTTAAGAACAAGAAGGACCTTCTGGATCTATATAATGCGATCAACGGGACGGACTATGACAATCCGGAAGAACTGGAGGTCAACACCCTGGAAAATGTGCTGTACCTTTCCATGAAGAACGATTTGTCTTTCCTGATCGATGCGGAGCTGAACCTGTATGAGCACCAGAGCACTTATAATCCCAATATGCCTATGCGGGGACTTCTGTATTTCGCAGGTGTTTACAACAGACATATTTCCAGCCGTGAGATCAATATTTACAGTAGTTCACCCAAGGAATTTCCCTTTCCCCAGCATATCGTGTTCTACAATGGAACCCAGGAGGAACCGGACCGGAAGATTTTAAAACTGTCAGATCTCTTCCAGCGGCCAACCGGGGAGAAAGAGCCCTGTCTGGAATGTCAGACTCTGATGTTGAATATCAACTACGGGCATAACCGGGAATTGATGAAAAAATGCAGGCGTCTGGAGGAATACGCTATCT
>ENA-OPBO01001841-OPBO01001841.1-human-gut-metagenome-genome-assembly--contig:-NODE-1841-length-13842-cov-4.939798_pt1 | contig 13842 bp, 11 predicted proteins | sample MGYA00241071_ERZ501458 | MGnify/ENA primary metagenome ERZ501458 (study PRJEB25962, sample SAMEA2042509) | human gut metagenome | biome: human gut; feature: human-associated habitat; material: faeces...
GGCGTCCGCCTCGCCCTGGGCGTCGCCGGCGCCCTCGCCGCCCGTCATGAGCAGCCTGCCCATGAGGTCGGCGGCCTCGCGGTCGTTCCCGCCGATGGTGTGGGCGTAGACGTCCATCGTCATGCTCGACACCTCGTGGCCGAGCCGCCCCTGCACGCTCTTGGGGTCGATGCCGTTGCCGATCAGGAAGGTCGCCTGCGTGTGCCTCAGCTCGTGGAAGTCGTAGCCCACGTAGCGCCTCCGCTTGCGCCCGCCCTCCTCGGGCTCCTCGATCCTGCCGAGGCCGTGCTCGACGAAGTAGCCGCGCTGCCACGCCGAGAAGTTGTCCGGGTCGTGGAGCCCGAAGGCGTCGTCGGAGCACACCGGGGTGTCGGGAGCCTGGGCGAGCCCCTGGACCTGCATCCTGCGGGCCTGCACCGCCCTCCAGGTCCTCAGGTAGGCGACCGTTCCGTCGTCGACGGCGATCCACCTCGACCGCTTGTTCTTGGTCTCGCGCAGCTTCTTGTCGCGCGTGTACTGGTACTTGATGTAGATGCGGCGGTTCTCGAAGTCGACGTAGCGCCACGTGAGGCCGAGCGCCTCGCCGCGCCTCACCCCGGTCGCGAGCGCGAGCCACACGGCGACGCGGCGTCCGTCGAAGCCCTCCGACCTGAGCGCCTGGCACAGCGCTATGGCCTCGTCGAGCGTGAGGGGAGTGCGCTCGGCGGAGCGCGGGCGCGACACGTCCACGTCGCGGCACGGGTTGTGCTTGACGAGGTGCTCCTTGACGGCGAGGTCCATGACCTGGCTGAGGACGGCGTTGAGCTTGTGGACGCCGCGCTGCGACACGCCGTGGTCCTCGCGCATGCTCGAGTAGACCATGTTGAGCAGCGAGAGCGAGAGGTCCGAGACGAGGATCCCGCCGAACCAGCGCTCCACCTTCCTGAGCTCGCACTCGTCGGTCGCGTGCGTGAGGGGCGAGAGGTCCTTGAGGAGCTTGCGCTGCTCGTGCCACCTCCACCCGAGCTCGGGCACCGTCAGGTTCTCGGGGTTCGCAAACCCCTCCTCGAGCTCGCGCCGGTACTCCTCGAGCGCCCTCCTCGCGTCCGACTTCGTCCCGTGCACCGTCCTCTTGGGGGACCTCAGGTACCTTCCGGTCTCGGGGTCCCTCCCGAGGTGGTGCCTGATGCGGTAGACCTTGCCGCGCTCGATCTCCTCGATCTCGCCGCAGCCCGTCACCTTCGGCATGGCCGCCTCCCTTGTGCTCTCGGCGGCCCATGGTGTGGAAGAAGGGCCGCCTGGTTCGTCCGGAGACGCGGAGCGCCCCCTTGAGGGAGGGACGAGTCGCCCGCCCTCCCTCGCGGCGAATTCTAGCAAGGGGGGAATTTGTTAGCCTTGGCTAACGGATTTGGGGGGAATCGGGGGGAATCGAGCAAGGTACGCCGTTTTTCGCCGTTGCGCGAGAGATAACGAGATTGACTCAAAACCGCAGGTAGACTGTACAAAAGAAACACAATCCGATAACATGGTTGTACGTCGTTGAGAGCTCGGTCTTGGGCTCATAACCCGAAGGTCGTAGGTTCAAATCCTGCCCCCGCGACCATGCAAAGTTAGCCCGGAGGTCATGCGATCTCCGGGCTTTTTGTTCGCGGTCACGCAGCGCCGTCGGACGGCCCAGACGCCCCCCGAATTAACGCGCACTCGCGCACGTTCTTCTCGCGTTTTCCCAGTTGGGCGACGCGCGAGGCTGCGCGAGTGCGCACTCATGAATCGGCGCCTGCGGGTACTCCGGCCGCCACCTCTCCGCTAGTTGGACGATGCGGGCAGGTACGGGTGCATCGCCTGGGCGAGGTTGGCCAAGTTGCGCGTCTGAATGTACACGCGACCACTGCCGGTGAAGGAGTTCACCAGGCCCTCGCCGGTGGTGAAGCCAAACATGCCGCTTGCCACCTCGATGTGGTAGTCAAGACTGGCATCCCAGGCAACCACGTGCTCGTTGTCGACCACCAGGGGCTCGTCGGGTGTCACGTCAAGCGCCAGGAGGTCCCCAAACGCTGAGACCAACAAGCTGCCCGCGCCGCTCATCTCCATGACAAAGAGACCGCCCGTGTTGCCGAAGAACGCCTTGGCGATGCCCTGGTTGACCATCGTGTACTCGACGGTCTCATCGCAGGCGAGAAACGCCCCGGTGTTGAGGCGATACTGGTGGGCACCGTCAATGCCAAGCTCCACGATCTTGCCGGGAATGGGCGGAGCCACGGCAATCTCGCCGTCTGGGGAGGTGCCGGTTGCCGTGGTGACGAACATGGACTCTCCGCTGGTGATGGAGCGGCCGATGGCGCTGAAGACGCCGCCGAGACCCTTCTTCTTGGTGTTGAGCCCTCCCGTGATCTCAACCCCGCGCGAGTACACCATGCTGCCGCTCTCGGTCCGCACGGACTCTCCTGGCCCAAGCGAGATGCGGGCAATCGGGCAGTCGGAATCACCGGTCAGAACGAATCTCATAGGGTCTCCTCTCGTTGCCGTACGGCCCATCATGCCCCGAGTATAGCCGCACGATGCGGGCCGCTCGGCTCGTAGCGACTGCCTCGCTGCGAAAAATGGGGTTATGGCAGCCAAAAGTCCCTCGGCGTTGCGACGATGGGGGTTATGGCAGAAAACCCACTGCCAGAACCCCCGATTCGACAACGCGCGCCAAAGAAACGCCAGATGGCGAGAAGAACGTCCTGCCACAACACCGTCTTCGACAACGCCGCTTGCCGTCAGACTGCCACGACCCCGTTTTTGAAAACGGCAGGCGACGGGCGACGGGCGGCGGGCGGTGGCCCGGAAACCGAAGCCGCCGCCCGCGCGCGTTCTTCTCGCCAGGTCCTAGTACTCCGCCAGGCGTTCCTTGAACTGGTCGAGGAGGCGCTGGTTGAACTCGGGTCCTCCGTCGACGTTGGCGCTCATGAAGAGCGGCGGCTGGATACCGCGCTCGAGCAGGATGTCGATGGACTCCATGACGGCACAGTCCAGAAGCAGACAGCCCGTATAGAGCGAGGTGCCCCCCACGCGCGTGGCTAGGCCCTCGACCTCAAGCGCCGCGTCGCCAAAGGAGGACTTGTTGTCCAGCACCACGTCGGCGCACTCGAAGAGGCGCTTGCCGGACTTGGCGCGTGAGGTGCCCGCGCGGGAGACGTCCACCGCCGTCACGGCGATGACCTTGACGCCCGCCTCACGCGCGTGCATGGCAAGCTCGATGGGCAGCGGGTTGCGGCCAGAGTTAGAGATAACGACGAGGCAATCCTCGGGACGCAGGTCCAGTTTGAGCCAGAACTGGTCACCCACGCCGTCGATCATCTCGTAGATGCCCCAGGCGGGCTCGCGCACCACCTTGGTCTGGATATAGCCGCCGGCACGGCCGCAAATCTCGAGCGCGTTGGCATGACTGTGACCAGAGCCGAAAGCGCGGATGATGCCACCGCGCTCGATGGTGTCGGCGAAGATGACCGCCGCCTCGTGAACCGCGCCCTCCTGGCCGTCAAAGACCTCGTCCAGGCGGCGCAGGACCTCCGCCTTGAAACGAGCTGCCGTGTTACCCATTGCCTCTCCCTTCCTGCGACCGGAGCCCCTGAGCTCTCTATGAGGACGCGCGCCCTCCGCGCCGCCCAACAACATAAGCGCTTGGCGAGAAGAACCTGGCGCAGAGGGCGCGGCGTCGTTCCTTGACCCCGCTACTTGACCTCGACGCCGCCCACGAAGGTGGTGGCAAGCGTCATGTCGGCGTTGAAGACCGTAAGGTCGGCGTCACGGCCGGGCTTGATGAAGCCGAAGCGCTCCTCGATGTGGGCAGATCGGGCGGCAACCTCCGTCGCCATGCGGATGGCCTGCTCGGCGGTCACGATCTGCCAGTCCACCATGTTCTTGACGCCCTCGGCGAGCGTGAGCACGGAACCGGCAATCGACCCGGTGGTTCCGTCCTCGTTGAGCAGGTAGCAAAGACCGCCCTTCATCACGACGGGCAGGCCGCCGGACATGTACTCGCCCTCGGGCATGCCCCCGCAGCCCAGGCAGTCGGTGATGAGGACCGTGTGGTCCCAGCCCTTGGCGTCCACGAGCGCCTTGATGGCGCCGGGAACGACGTGGCGGCCGTCGCAGATGATCTCCGCGTAGGTGCCGTTGGTGGTCATGGCCGCGCCCACGACGCCCGGGTCGCGGTGGTGAAGGCCGCGCTGGCCGTTGTAGGTGTGGACGAAGCAGCTCGCGCCGGCGTTGACGGCCGCGAGGACCTCGTCATAGTGGGCGTCAGAGTGACCGATGGCGGTGACCACGTCGCGCTCGTCGAGGGCTGCGCAGTAGTCGCACGCACCGTCCTTCTCGGCAGCGAGCGCGCTCTTGACGATGCGCCCGCCGGCCTTCTCCTGCCACATGTCAAAGGTCTCGACGCTCGGGTCAATCAGGTAGACCGGGTTCTGGGCACCCACGTGGGCCTCGGTGAAGAACGGGCCCTCGAGGTAGATGCCGCCGATGCGCGCGCCCACGAAGTCGTCGGAGCGGCCCTCGTCCGCCTCGGCGATTGCGGCGCAGGAGTCCGCGACCTGCTCGACGGACTCGGTGAAGGTGGTGGGCAGCCAGCAGGTGGTGCCGCGGCGGGCAAGCTCGACGCTCGAGGCATTGATGCCCTCGGCGCTGCGGTCGGTGGTGGCGTGGTTGTAGAAGCCGTGAATGTGCGTGTCCACGAGGCCCGGGCCCACGATGCATCCGGTGAGGTCGCGAATCTCGCAGTCCGGCTGGTCAGCGGACCACATGCCGAACGCTCCGTCCTCGATGGTGAGGTAGCCGCCCTGCATGGTGGCGCCGGGGAGTATGAAGCGGTCGGCCTTGATAGCAAACGTGCTCATGGTTCTTCTCCTCACGGTCTGGGTTCTATGCGGCGGCGCCCGCCCGCACGGTCATGCAGGCGGGCGCCCGAGCTCTGTCGGGGGCAGGCCCCCGTTGGTGACAATTTACCCTGTCACTTTTGTCAGAAGTTGGAAAAGTGACTGTCCCTTTTCCACGTTTCCACGCTACGCCTGGAACGGGTGGATGGTGACGCCCTTGACCACGCGGTTGACGGTGCCCGTCGGCGACGGGGTGTCGGGCGTGTTGCCCACGCGCACGGAGTTCAGCAGCGACACCGTCTGCGCGACCATGATGAACGGGAGCGCGAGATAGCCCTCGGGCAGCGCGTCGTAGCCGGCGAAGGTGAAGGACTCTCCCTCGAAGACCGGGCCGCAGTCCTGCTGGACCGCGATGGTCTTCTGCGCGATCTTGTCGCCGCCGATCTCGTTCAGGATGTCGAGGTCATACTGGCGGGTGTACTCGTCGTTGTTCATGAAGACGAAGACCAGGGTCTTGTCGTCGACGAACGACTTGGGCCCGTGGCGGTAGCCCATGGAGCTGTCCCAGGAGGTGGCCACAAGGCCGTGCGCGAGCTCGAGGATCTTGAGCTGGCTCTCCTGGGCGAGGCCGACGAAGGAGCCGGAGCCGAGGTAGGTCACGCGGTTGAAGTCGCCTGCCAGGAAGGCGGCGACCTCGTCCTCGCGCGCGACGACCTCCTCGCCCATCTTGGCGATCTGCTCGACCCAGGCGGCCTTCTCGTCAAGGGTGGCGGAGTCGAAGATGAGGGTGGAGAGCAGCGTCATGCAGCTGTAGGAGCCGGTCATGGCGAAGCCCTTGTCGTTGGCGCGCGGGATGAGGAGCGTGAGCGCGCGGGGGTCGTCCGCGGACTCGACGGCGAGCTTACCCTCGGGGGCGCAGGTGATGTTGAGGAAGCGGACGTTCTTCACGAACTTGCCGGCGATCTCGACGGCGGCCAGGGACTCGGGGCTGTTGCCGGAGCGAGCGAAGGAGACGAGCAGCGTGGGCTCGTCGGGGTTCAGGAAGTCGCGCGGGGCGGAGACGATGTCAGTGGTGGCAACGGGCTTGAAGTCATAGAGCGAGACGTCGCCGGCGTGGCGCAGATACGGCGCGGCGGTGTCGCCGACATAGTCGGAGGTGCCGGCACCGGTGAAGACGACGGAGAGACGACCCTCGCCCATGGCGCGGGCGTCAGCGAGAAAGGCCTCGATGGCATCGAGGTTGGTCCTGTAGATGTTGAGGGTGTCCCTCCAGAGGTCGGGCTGCTGCGCGATCTCGGCCGTGGTGATGTCCGCGCCGAGGGCAGCGAGCTCCTCCTTGCTCTTCTCGAACATTGATCGCTCCTTTCGGGTTGGCGGGGAGTCTTCTCTCCCGTCGGGTTAGGGAAGGCCCTGACGCGTGCAAAAGTGACAGTCACCTTTGCACGCTAGGGAACGCGCTGGTGGTAGACCTTGTACTTGAACTGGTCCGCACGTGCGACGGAAAGCGTGTACTCGATGATCTCGTTGCTGGTGTTGTAGGTGGTCCGCACGAGATCGAGCACGGGCGCCCCCTCGGAGATGTCAAGCAGGTGCGCGTCGGAGGAACGCGCCACGCTCGCAAAGAACTCCTCCTCGGCGACGCGGATCTTCTCGTGGTAGACGTTCTCGATGATCTCGTAAAGCGGCATGCTCTCGAGCAGGGCGCGCTTGAGCGTCATGAACTTGCGCAGGGGCAGGTACGTCAGCTCGGCCATCATGGGGGTGGCGTCGGCGGAGCGCAGGCGCTTGAGCTTGAACAGGCGGTCCCCGAGCCGGACGCCCATGTGCTCCGCGAGGTTCTTGTCGGCGTCAATCTCCGAGAACTCGAGGATGGTGGTCTCAGGGACGCGGCCGAGCGAGCGCATGTGCTCGGTGAAGCTGTAGGACTGCATGAGGTTCGTCGCCTGCGTGGAGCGGTCGGCAACGAAGGTTCCCCTGCCGTGCTGGCGCACCACGAGGCCAAGGCGCTCGAGCTCGCTCAGGGCAAGACGGACCGTGGTGCGGGAGAGGCCGTACCTCTCGGAGAGCACGCGCTCGGACGGCAGCAGGTCGCCCGGCCGGAACTCCTGGTCGATCTTCTCGGTCAGGATGTCAACCAGCTGGTCGTAGAGCGGCTGCTTCTTCTGCCTCGACGTCATGGGTGCCTCTCCCGCCTCCTCGTCGCGCGGAGCGTCACGAGGGCTCGCTCGGTGCTAGATGCCCTCCCCCTCGTCGTCGTCCTCGTCGGAGCCGGCGTCGAGCGCCATGTGGCAGACGCCCTCCTTGCCGACCTCCACGGCCTCGGAGACGAGGTCGTCAATCGTGGAGTCGGGGGTGCGAGACATCACGATATCGATGAGCATGGGAAGGTTGGTGCCGGCCACGACGGAGATGTTGTCCTGCTCGGCGGTGATCATCATGGACTGGTTGAACGGGGTCCCGCCCATGAGGTCGCAGAAGACGAGGACGCCGTCGGTCTTCGCGCGCATTGCCTTGACCGCCTCGCGGAGGTTGTCGCCGTACGCACCGGCGGCGTCCTCCTCAAACGGGACGATCTCGAAGTCCTGCTGCGGGCCGGCGATCATGTCGAGCGCGCTCTTGAGCCCATTGGAGAAGTGGCCGTGGCCGGTGAGGATGAATCCGATCATGTTGCTCCCCTTCCTTCCTGCCGCGGGGTCCCGCGACACCATTTGGAAACTTGTTACTACCAGAATACCAACTTCTGTCTATGAGGACCGTCAGGTCGTTAGGACGCCTGCCGAATCGTGTTCGAATTCGTGAGTTCTTCAAACTGCCGCTTGTAGCGCTTCGCATGGGTCTTGTCGCCCTTGCTGGCGTACTGCCTCCACAGAAGGAAGCAGAGCTTCCCCTTGAGCTCGGGGGCGGCGCCCGGAAGCATCTTCTCCATCTGCTCGATGTAGTCGTAGCGCTTGCCGAAGACGATGTCGTAGGTGAGATGGCAGTCCTGGATGACGGCCCTGTCGGCCGCCTTGCAGGTCTTGAGCTGGGCGAGAAGCTCCTTGCAGCGCTCCTTGTTGCCCAGCTGGGTGAAGTAGTTGAACGCGACGGCGAGGGTCTGGGCCTGGCGCTTGGCGGAGTTTCTCATGCGGACGAGAAGCTCGATCATGCGCGTGGCCATCTCCTCGTCGTCCATGGCCTGGTAGCACAGGAAGCGAAGATAGTACTGACGGTAGGTGGTCAGCGTCACGCGGGCGGGAATCCTGTCGAGGGCCTCGATGGCCTCCTTGTAGTGTCCCGTCTCAAAGAACCCCTGGTACTTTGCCTCGTAGTAGTGGCGGAAGCCCTCCGAGGCGAGAAAGTACACGACGACGAGCACGAGAAATGCGATAACGCCCGGTTCCACGACGAAAAAGCCTTTCTAGGTGGAACGGGCGCGCATCTCGGGAGATAGGGCGAAGAACCGACGTGGTCCCGAGCCGTGAGATGCGCGCCCGCTCGAACGAAGCAGTGCGGTCCGTGGCGCCCGGAGCGACCGGGCGCCACGAGGCCAGAGGGTGCCTTAGCCCTTCGCGACGAGCTCGAGGGCACCGAGGACAACGCCGAGCACCAGGACGATGAAGATCGCCTTGGTGGAGGTCATGCCCTTGCGGCCGAGGAGCCAGTACACGAAGCCGACGAGCGCGGCGGGGACGAGCTTGGGGCAGATGTTGTTCAGGATGTCCTGAACGTCCAGGGGAACGCCACCGATGTTGGGGTTGATCGTGAGGACGATGCCAACGTTGGTGGAGATCAGCGCGCCGACCATGAAGACGCCCATGACCGTGGCGGCGTCAGTGATGGCGTTGAGCTTGTCGGACATGGTGGTGACGAGCTTCATGCCCTGATCGTAGGCGATGTAGGTCTGCTTGCAGCGGAACCAGTCGACCACGACGCAGGAGGCGATCCAGATGAAGATGCCCAGCGGGTTGCCGGCCATGGCCATGTTTGCGGCCAGGGCGCCGAAGATCGTCGGGAGCAGCGAGCCGAAGATGGAGTCGCCGATGGAGGCGAGCGGGCCCATGAGGCCGGTCTTCAGCGAGGCGACGGTCTCGAGGCCGTCGATGCCCTCGGTCTCCTCGATGGCGAGGTCGATGCCCGTGATGATCGTGTTGAGGAAGTTGGAGGTGTTGAAGAACGGCGAGCACTGGGTGCGGCAGGCGGTCTTCAGGGCCTCGGTGTTGTCCCCATAGATCTTGCGGAGCTGCGGAAGGATGATCCACAGGTAACCGGAGTGCTGCATACGCTCGTAGTTCCAGCCAGCCTGGAAGCCGACGAGGTTGCGAATGTTGATCTGACGAAGGTCAGCCTTCGTGAGCTTGTAGCCAGTGGTCTTAGAGCTCATCGTCGTCATCTCCCTCCGCACCAGCAGAGACAGCCGCGACGGGCGCGTTCTGGTGCTGCTGGTAGTAGATGTAGGCAAGAGCGAAGCCGATGAGAGCGACGGTCAGCATCGACAGGTTCTTGTAGCCACCGCCGACGGCAACCGCGGCGTCCTCGGGCAGCAGGCCGTTGAGGGCACCAGCGATGGTAGCGGCGTCGCCGCCAACGGTCGCGATGCTCGTGAAGGCGGTGCCGAGAAGGGCGGCAATCACGAAGCCGAGAATCAGGTAGGCGATGTGCTTCTTGACCGGCAGGTAGCGGAGCAGGATGGCAAAGCCGACGGCCGGCAGCATGCCACCGGCGACGGTGAGGCCGGTGCCGAGCCAGGCGAGGTCGCCGTTGAGGGCGGTGGTGATGGCCTCAACCAGCGGCTGGCCGAAGGCGAGGGCCAGGAAGACCGGGATCATGCGGGAGAGGCACCAGGAGACAGCGCCCATCCAGTAGTGGATGTTGTAGGCGTTCCAGTTCATCTTCTCGACGTCGGCGTCGCAGGCGTGACCCCAGAAGGTGTTGGCCATACGACCGAGGATGTCGGTGTAGACGAGGATGGCGGCGACGGGCACGCCGAGGGCGGCAAGGGCCTGCTCCGGGTCCATGCCAGCGCTGACGGCAAAGGCCGTGGCGATGAGGGTGCCGGAGTTGGCGTCGATGCGGGAGGCGCCGCCGAAGGTGCCAACGCCGAGGATGGTGAGCTGCATGCTACCACCGATGAAAAGACCAGTTGCCATGTCGCCCATGATGAGGCCCGTGATGAAACCGGAGAACACTGCGGAGCCGGCGCTGGAGTACCAGTGCAGCTCGTCCATGATCTGGAAGCCCGCATAGAGCGTAAGCAGAAGAATCTGCCACCACTGAATCATGGTTCTTTTCCTCCTTCTAACAACTCGAATCAAACGTACGAATCACGCTATATGGCTGCGGTGCATCTCCCCTCACCGCGTAGCGTCTAAGGCCTAGGGCTTGAAGGGCTCCGGGCTGTTCTGCGGGGTGAGCTGGATGACCATGGGGATGCCCATGGCAGCGAGCTCATTGAGGGCGTCGACGTCGTCCTGGCCGCAGTTGATGTTGCGGTTGTAGGTCTTGACGATGTTCATCGAGGTGATGTTGCCGAGGATGATCTCGTCAAACTTCACGCCGGCCTTGGCGAGCTTGAGATAGACCTCGGGCTTTTTGACGACGATGAACAGACGCTGGGCGTCGTACTTGCCGGCGAGGATGTTGGCCGCGGCCTTCTCGACGGGAAGCACCGAGAGCTTGCAGGTGGCAGGGGTTGCCATGCGCAGGACCTGCTTCTGGACGGCGTCCTCGGCCACCTGGTCATCGACGACCATGAAGCGGCTGACCTGGCGGGCGTTGGCCCAGAGGTTGCCGACCTGGCCGTGGATGAGGCGGAAGTCAACACGTGCTCCAACGATCATGCTACTCAACTCCTTCTTTCTCGAGGTGGGTGATGAGGGGCGTGGAGCGCAGGGAGATGGAGTCGCTCACCGTCCCCTCGGTCTCAAACAGCACGAGCTCGTTGACTCCTGCGCGCGTCATGCCATGGGGCACGTAGAGCGTGGCAATGGGTCCGATCTCCCAGTACCTTCCCACGTTCGTCCCGTTGACAAAAGCGACGCCCTTGCCAAAGCCCGTAGTGTCTATATAGGTGTCGGCCGGCTCGTCGAGCGTGAACTCGAAGCGCGAGAAGGACGGCGTCCCCTCGGCCCAGCCAGCGGAGTAGTCGACGCGCGAGACGTCGTCGAGGCCGAGGCGGTACGCCTCCCAGCCGAGCACGAAGTGCAGGTCGACGCAGACGCCCGTGCGGATGCCCTTGCGCTGGGTGTCCGCAAGAAACTTGTGGCCGTAGTTCACGCGGCCCATGTTCTCGACAAGGACGTCGAGCTGATTGTCCTTCTCGGGGAGGGCGTAGCGGATGTCCTCGCCGATGTGCTCCTGGTACTGCGTTGCCACCGGAGCCCCGTTGACGAAGACCTGGGCGCGGTCGCGCCCGTCCACCACGCGGATGCGCTCGGGCTCGGTGGTGTCGCGCTCGACCTGCGCGCGGTAGAGGGTGTAGCCATAGCTCTGGCCCATGTCCTCCATCGTCTGCGGGTAGAGCGAGCGCACGGGCTCGGGGTCGAGCGCCGGGAGGTTCTCGAAGAGCCCCGCCCTACCGGTGAGCTCGACCTTCTCGGCGGGGACGCCGACGGCGGTCTTGACGAGCGGGTCGGCGGTCCAGTTGTCCGGGAAGAGGTCGCGCACCACGTCGCGCAGGAGGTACCACTTCTCGGTGGGGTTGCCCTCCTCGTCGAGCGGGGCGTCGTAGTCGTAGGAGGTGACCTGGTGCAGGTCGTGGGTATGGCGCGCAGAGCACCCGTTCATGAAGCCGAAGTTGGTCCCGCCGTGGAACATGTAGAGGTTGACGGAGCCACCGAGCTCGAGGAGCTCGCGCACGCTGTCTGCGAGGTCCTGGGCGTCGCGGCGGATGACGTTCTCGCCCCAGCGGTTGAACCAGCCGTCCCAGAACTCCATGCACATGAGTGGCCAGCTCTTGCCGTGCTCCTCGTGGAAGGCCTTGAGGGCGGCGAAGTTCTCCGCTGCGCGCGAGCCGAAGTTGCCGGTCGCGAGGACGTCGTCGTCGATGAGGGTGCCGGCCCTCAGGCAGCCGCGCCACGGGCCGTCAGAGGTGAAGAGCGGCACGTCGACGCCGCGGGAGGTCATGAGGTCGCGGATGGCGCGCAGGTACTCCTTGTCCTCGCAGTAGGAGCCGTACTCGTTCTCCACCTGCATCATGATGACGTTGCCGCCGCGCATGACCTGGCGCGGAACGAGAATCGGCATGAGCGCGTCGTAGTAGGAGGCCACGCGCGCGAGGAACTTGGGGTCGCGCGAGCGCGGACGCATCGAGCGGTCGGCGAGCAGCCACGCGGGCAGGCCGCCGAACTCCCACTCGGCGCAGATGAAGGGGGACGGGCGGACGATCGCCCAGAGGCCGAGCTCCGCCGCCTCGTCGAGGAAGCGCGCGAGGTCAAGGCCGCCCGTGAAGTCGAACTCGCCCGGGTGCGGCTCGTGGAGGTTCCACGGGACGTAGGTCTCAACGGTGTTGAAGCCCATCGCCTTGAGGTTGTAGAGCGAGTGGTGCCAGTCGGACGGATGCACGCGGAAGTAGTGAATGGCGCCGGAGAGAATCGTGAACGGCTTGCCGTCCAGCAGGAACTCCGTACCAATCTCAAAGGTGTGCATGCTGCTCCAAGCGTTCGAGTGATATTTGAATTCGAATTGATTAACCGTGCTTCGACCTCAAAATCCCATGCTGGCTATGATACACGACTTCCTCATAGTTATCGCGGAAATGTGGAGAACACTTTGAGTGGTAGGTTTTTCTCGCTAAGCGGCGATTTTTTATTTACGCAGGTAAAGATACGAATCTATGCTCATTTTCCTATCTTTATACCCTCTGAGCTGCACTTTAACTGGTAGTAACAACTCTAACAGTTGTCTTCTGGTCTTACTTTTGTAACACCACTATGGAATCGATATCGCGTGACGTAAGGTGAATGCAGGAGCCCCTCCCGCCAAAAGCGATGCTGCTCGAGCGACATCCGGGCGGAGGCCTATCGTGCGCTCGCGGCCTCCTCCGGAGCGACCTCGCTCGGCTCCCACGTCCCATCGAGAACGCGCGCCCACAAGGCGATCAGCCCCGCCCGGTCCGGGACGGTCGGGTCCTCCACGTCGGGCAGGCCGTCCGGCTCAGCCACGTCAGAGCGGGCGGGCCGGGCAAACGCCTCGGCGGCAAGGCACTCCTGGCACGCCTTCCCCGTCACGAAGTCGATCCAGGCGCGAGCCTGCCGGAGGTTCGCGCAGCCTGCCACGATTGCGGTGCACTCGCACGTCACGCAGGACCCCTCGCGGGGATAGACCGAATCGGGCGCGGGAGACTCGAGGAGACGGGCCTGCATGAGGCGCTGCTCTGACGTGAGCGCGACGGCGCGCTCCTCTCGCTCCGGAGCGTCGAGCACATCTCGCGCCGACACGAGGGCCCCGCCGGCCAGAAGATCTCTCGCATACTCCCACGGCGCGTCCGCGCTTTGCCCCGAGAGGCCTGAGACGATGCCCGCGAGGTGCGCGAGACCCCGCGCGCTCGTTGACGGGTCCTCCATCGCCACGGAGCCGACCACGCGCTCGTCGAGCAGCGCCTCGTAGCCTGTGACCTCGACGCCGTCCCCGGCGCCCTCCCCCACCGCTATCACGGCGACATCGCGCGTCACGGGCGTGATGCGTCCGCCGACGCTCCGGCAGCCCTCCCGCATTGCGGCGTTCTCGCCCGAGATGTATTCCTCGAGAAGGGCCTCTGACCCGGCATACCAGCTCGGGTCGGCACCCCACACCACATCGGGGGCAGGCTCGAGGGGGCTGCCCGCCCCCTCTGCGGAGTCGCCCCCATACCAGGAGAGCAGGTCCCCGTCCGAGCTGGACACGATGCGCACCGCAACGCCCGTCTCCTCAGTGAAGGCGGAGACCGCCGCGTTGACGAGCGTCTCCGAGCACGAGGTCCTGAGCACGAGCTTGCCGCCGAGCTTGCCCGCAAGGGGGTTCGTGGCGGCAGGCTCCGCGCTCACGG
>ENA-OPBO01001847-OPBO01001847.1-human-gut-metagenome-genome-assembly--contig:-NODE-1847-length-13787-cov-3.988640_pt1 | contig 13787 bp, 19 predicted proteins | sample MGYA00241071_ERZ501458 | MGnify/ENA primary metagenome ERZ501458 (study PRJEB25962, sample SAMEA2042509) | human gut metagenome | biome: human gut; feature: human-associated habitat; material: faeces...
AAAAAAGCTATATGGTCGTCCGTTTCCTGAAAAAGACGCTTTTATATCTCCCGGATATGACGCTTTTTCGGATCCGGAGCGAAAGAAAGTTAAAGCGTCGGACATTCCTCACCGACGCCGCAAAAAATGAAATGGTTTCGCGAAAAGTACGTTTCGCCGGGCGAATTTAATAAGCTTCTTCGATATATTCGTAAAAATTATAAAGTATGTTTTTACGCAAAGCCGCCCGAATTGACTTTCGAGCGGTGCGCGTACATTGAGGATAAGCTCGTTGAATGTCGCTTGTCGGCGAAAATAGCCGGCGAGGCGTGCACCTTTATAACGAGAAAAGACAGCACAAAAGCGACGCAGACGCTTAGCGGCGGCGAAGCGTACAGAATTATGTCACTATACGCGAAAGTCCCCCCAGCGGATCCGGCGATCTGCGGAAAAGCGGACGAGGGCGGATATTCCGCATCGCCGCTGCTTTATAAACGCGACGATTTCGAGGGCAAACGCGTCAAGGCTTTTGGGTATGACCTTAACGGCGCATATGCGCACGCATTATGTGGCGATATGCCAGACACAACGCGCCCAGCCGGTCCCGGCGAAGTTCAAACCGGACAAATCGGTTTTGGGTTCTATGGCGAAAATGAACGCTTTGCCGCTGTCGAAAGCGGATTTGCTCTTTTCCGCTTCCCATCTGTTCCGTCGCCTTTCCGCGAATTCGTCCGGATATGGGAAAAAAGGAAAACAGAAAGCACGGACAAAAGACAGAGAGAAAAGGCAAAACAAATTGTTAATTTCGCCGTCGGCAACCTGCAGAATCATAACCCTTTTTACCGTGCAACGGTCGTAAGCCGCGCAAACAATCTCATAAAAAGCCTTATCGACGAAAATACAATTTATTCAAACACCGATTCCATTGTATCGCTTGTTGAAAGGAAAGATTTGCCGCTTTCAAAAGAGATCGGAGGCTGGAAAATTGAAAATAAAGGCGATTTCGCTTTTATTGGATTCAACTATCAATGGAACAGGGACAAACCGCATTATCGCGGAATTCCTCGTTCCTGGTTCCCTAAAAGTTACGATATTCTTACCGACGAATTACCCACATGTGGGAATATTTACGAGCTTGACCCCGTCGAACTTCAACTAAAAAAAAGTTAATTACGCAGCCGAAGCGTTCAATTTCGGCAAGGAGTAAAAAATTATGAACAAAGTATTTTTAATCGGAAGATTGACGAAAGACCCGACCACACAACTGAAAAAAGACGGCAAAGGCAATTACACAAAGTTTTCGATTGCCGTTAACCGTTTTCCCGAAAACGTCGATTATTTCGATTGTGTGGCGTTTGACAAGACCGGCGAAGCGATAATCGCATATACGAAAAAAGGCACAAAAATCGCAATTTCCGGGCGCATCCAAATGGACAAATACACAGCTAAGGACGGCGCAACGCGCGTACAAACGCACATCGTTTGTGAAAACGTCGAATTTTTGACCGCGAAAAACGAAGAAAAGCCCGACGACGAAGAAAAGCCCGCTGCAAAGCCTCGTCCGGAAATTTACGTCGATTTGCCTTTTTAAGGAGCAAAAAAAATGAACATAACAAGAAAAGACCCTTGGCTAAATATTTCAGCGGCGAAAAATCGTGACGCTTACGATTTTATAAAAGAATATTTACGCGACAAGCGCGGCGACTATGAAAGCGCCGACGTGCGTATATTGGAGCGCCGGACATGTTCCAGTTTTGAACAATACTTTCAAATTTCGGTTTTACGCGAAAAAGGACAGCCGCGGCAGTTTTTTTCGACGCGTATTTATAATGACGCCGAAGAAAAGCGAATTCGTGACAATGTGCCGGGAATCCCGACATATTGCACGTATCCAATGTAAAAAAGAAGGTAAAGAAAAATGAATAAATCAAAAATACCTGCGGCGGCATGGGCGGAAATGCTCAAACGCAAAAATGTCGAATTTATCTCCGGGAAGTGGTTTTTGGACAAAAAAGAGATAAAAGACATTGATAAATTCGCGCTTTCGACATTCGGTTTTGAAAACGTCAAACAAAAAGACGACGCACTCGACTATTTCCGCCAAGCGTTCGGCACTTCCGGCGTTTGGTATGATCTGTCGATAATCGAAGAGGCAAAAGCAGCCGATTTGCGCCCGCTCTGCTACCCGCTTAATCAAAAACAATTAAAAATAATCAATTATTTATTGAGACATGACGAAGAAGTCTTTTTTATCCTGACAGGCGTCGGCGGCAGCGGCAAAAGTACGTTTGCAAATATTATTTGCCAAATCTTCGAAAACGACACGGCGCCGCTTAACCTGTCAGAGCTTTCGGAGCCTTTCATGCTTGCAACGGCAGCGGCTAAACGCCTTATATATAGCGACGAGATAAACAGCGACGAGATAAACGGCGGAAAAATCAAGCAATTGATTTCAAACCAGGAAATCACCGTCAACCCTAAAAACAAATCGCCATATAAGACACGCATACAAGCGGCATTCTTTTTTAACTGTAATATCCCGCCAAGACTGGATCTTGCCGATAGCGGAATGATGCGTCGAATATTGTATTACGGCATGAACGAAAAAATCAAAAAGCCGGATAAGACGTTAAACCATAGAACGTGGACGCACGACGATCTCGTTAACATCGTTGCTCATGCTCTGAGCGTCGATATGACGAACTGGCGCGATGACTTCGAGGATGACACGAGAAACTATCTCGTCAAAAATAATAGCGTGTTCATGTTTAAAGATTGCGAAAAATACCCCGAATATGTTACCAAGACGCGCGAAAGCGGCTTAAAACCTTTTAGCGAGCCTAAATGGGCAGAAATAAGAAAGCTGCTCAAAGAATGGCAATTTATCGGATATAAAAAGAAAGAAGAGCTTGTCGAAGTACCTAACCAGGAGGAATTCCCGTTTTGAAAATACAAAAAAATATAAACGCTATTCTTCGGAATTTAGGTTTTAAAGCAAAAAAAGCGTTCAACAAGTATAAAGACTCAAACGCATGGCTTGACGCCGTATATCGCAACAATAAGACGAAAATAGACGCGGCATACGCCGACATTCCAAGCAGATTGAGTAAAAAAACACTTTTCAAAAACAACGTCCGTGAGTATGTCAAACGAGGCGCCGCGAGATCTATCCCGGAAGCGCTCGCACGACTTGAACGCACGACTATATTTATGACGAAAGCGCAAATTATGTATCGCAACGCGATAGAGGGAATGCGAAATAAATTTCCAAAGCAATACAAGCTTTTCAGAGAGCTAACAAAAGACTGGAACCGGCGATATACGACGACAGATCCAAACAAGCTTTCCTGGGATAAGTATAGCAAAGTCTATATTTACGACGCGCCCCGGCGCAAAATCGCGCTGAATTATAGGAATAGTCCGGAACGTCTCGACGTGTACGTAGTTTTAGAAAAGAAAAAACAAAAAGAGGAATAGAAGAATGACAGCAATTTTAATATGCATGTTCTTTGGAAGTCTGATGATAGCTCATTGGTATATAATTTTTAGGGCAATGCAATCACTCTACGACGACAAAAAAGACGACAAAAAAGACGATAAAAAAGACGACAAAAAAGACGATAAATAGATATAAATGCGGGCGTGTTGGCTAACGTCGACGCGCACTAACCGCTTTATATATTTATCAGTGGCACCGGTATATATCGCTGTCAATCCGCGTGGTGTGAGCAGATCCGAAGAGGACCCACCCGCGGCGCGTATGCTTGCAGCGCAGTCAACCATATCGGACTGCCCCCACGATATATTTTTTATTAGACACTTTAAACCGCCTTTAAGGTAAAGGAGATCTGACTATGAGCAAAGAACAGCAGATAGAAATCGAACGCTTAAAAGCAGAGAACAAGCAGTTGCAAGAGCAATTAAACTCCGCTAATGCCGTCAAAGAGTTTGCGAGAAAGGTAAAAAATTGTAGTTATTGCGACAATGTTTTTATGGACGGGAAATGGCACAGATATGTGTTCGTTGACGATATTGACGAACTGTTAAAGGTGTATTAGAAAAGATTTTGAAAACAGACGTAAAAAGCATAATTAAAGAGAAAAACCGTGCGGAAAAGAAGCGGGAAATGCTAAACCGCGAATGGTATTCTCTTAGATCTATTCTCGGCAATCAATGGGCGTTATTTTATTTTTTGCTCGGCGGACGAGAAGCGGGAAAAAGCTATGCCGTTACAGATTTCTACGTGCGGCAATTCAAAAAATACGGAAGGCCTTTTTATTGGTTGCGTTTAACCGATGCATCGCAAAAGAAGTTGTTGAACAACAATGCAGAAAAGCTTGTTGACCCCGATTTGCGGCGCAAATATGGGTTAGATTTAGTGACAAACGGCGACGCCGTATATGAAGTCACCGAAAGAACGACAAAGGGGAAAATCGCAAAAAAAAGACTTATGGCGCGCGTCCTGGCTCTCTCTACTTTTTACAATGACAAGGGCAGCGGATTGTTTGACAAAGACTTTTTGAACGATCCGAACATGTTTTATAATATCTGTCTGGATGAAATGAACAGAGAGAAAAACGAAAAGAATTCGTTTGACATTGTTTATGCGTTCACGAACCAGCTCGAAAACCTTGTACGTTCGACGAAAAAGCGGCTGCGCGTTATTTGTATCGGCAACACGTTGGAAGAAGCAAGCGATATATTATGCGCGTTCAACTTTCTACCGGAAGAATTTGGGCGGTTTAAGCTCAAAAAAAAGCGCGCTGTGATTGAGTACATCGCGCCGACAGAAAAGTATCTCGAACGCCGAAAAGGCACGATCGCGGACATTCTCATGCCGACGGCAAGCACTTTTACGAACAAAATCGATACCGACACGTCGCTTGTAAACAAGAAACGTTTAATCGCGCCGACGTTCAGCATTGTTTTTAGAAAAGACTTGCGTTTCACAATGTGGGACAGCAATGTTATTGCCGAATATAACGGCGAAAAATGCCCTGAAATATACATGAGACCATATCTTGACGGCGTGTATTCCCAAGACCAAAAAAACGCCATAATCGCGAGATTCGACGCGCGTGCGTTCACGTTTAAGAATTTAATCACTTTTAAGAAGTTCCAAAAAGAGTTATCTCTCTTACGCCCTGTCGTAAGATAAAAGAAAGACCCCGGCAAGTGCCGGAGCCTTTCTTTTTATTCGTCTTTTTTTACAATCTCGTCGATTGCATGTTCGATTTGCTCGACGCAATCGCAGTCGGAACCGTGCTTGTTTTTAAAGTGCCGGATAATAATTATTATTACCTTTACAAGCGCGAAACCGAGCGAGAAAGCCGCAACAATGAAGTTGATTATCATAGTCCACTCGTTCATCATCGTTGCCCCGAGATAGCCGCAAATAGCATTTGCAATGCCGATTAGACCTGCCGTCAACGTCTCTTTCATTTGCCATACCTCCCTAAAAATTTCAAGCCTAAACGCGTTGCTTGCCCCTCAAACCATATACTGTCATACGGTGGCAAATAACACGCAGGGTCTCGTTCGCGTTTAATTTCGCGGTACCAATAACGCGCCGCGCTCGCGATGCCGATAAACAATTCAAAAGGTCCGAATATTAGATTCTGCACTGTATGCCCGTATTCATGGAACAAAACGGAGAGCGAAGAATCGCCAGCCACAATAACGACGGCGCCCAATGTCAGACCGCCCCAGCCTTTCCCAAAAGCAAAGACAAAGGTGTGCCCTACGCGGTAAGGCTTTTTCCCTGTAATCAGCATAAATAAGGCAGCTATGAAGCCTATTATATTCATAAGCAGTCCCCAAGTGCATTGGCCTATCCAATAGAGTACTTTCATATCATACCGCCTTTATAGTGTCTGTCCAGTGACCAGTACCACCCCATTTATAAGTGGCAGTTAGTTCACCGCTCATGCTGCTGTCACTTTTGTAATAAGACTTAACACCTTCACTACTTGCTTGAGTATATAAGATAGGATAATAATTTGAAGTATTATATACTATATAGCCGCTGCCATACACTTTGTCAGTGCCAAACTTCGCCTGCCAATTGGTAAGAGAGGTTAAGGGAGTGTTGTCGCTAGTGTAAACAGTTATATAAACTTGGGTAGCGGGGTCACACAGAGTGTAAATGTTGTGTTGATAAATTTTACCACCACTGGAAGCAGGTTCCTTACTCCACTGGTCACGCCAGAAGCTCAACGCTGTAGTAGACTCTTTTGCTTTAAATGCCCATCCTACTAATTCAGAAGGACTAATATCTTCTGCAGGGAGTTTTTCACCTATCCAAGTCATATTAGTGCCAGTAAGCGGGCAGTAATACCGACCACCGCCGCTCGTCTGATCATAAATAGTTACATCATACTCTCCTGCGGCAACAGCGTCAATAATATTAGCGCCCACATTCGGCCAAGCATAATAAGTTCTACCATAATTATTAGTAGCAGATGTTGCGTCATTAGTGTTTAATGTTATTTTAGGACGAGTAATTCCACCCCCGCCCGTTGCCGATATCGTAATGGTGTTCCCGTCTTCGGAAATTGTCACATTAGACCCGGCAACTAAGGTTATTGCACCGCTCCTTCCGTTTATGGTGGTAGCGTCTTTAACAGTTTTTGTCCAAGTCCTTGCGCCAATATTAAAAGTAATGTTCTTTTGAATAAACTTGCCGTTTTCATAACACATATGAGCATAGCCCATAGTGCCAACAGTGTGCCGGTCATCCATTCTCCAATAGATTTCGTGATTACTTTCAACTGCACAGAGCTTACTTGACGCGGCAATCTTATCAATTTGGTCTTGAGTAACAGTACCACTAGGGCCAGGTGTAATAGTAACAATCTCCATAGGAGTTGAGCTGCCACCGCCCGCTGCAGATATAACAATGTGCTTCCCGTCCGAGCTTGCGGCGATTGTAACATTCGCGCCGGGAATTATGGGTATTTTATCATCGACATCTACTTTATAAGTAGTTCCGCCGGCGTTTATTTCGCCTTGTTTTACAAGCGTTGCGCCGTCGGTTCCGTCGTAGGTCACAGCAGCCTCGCCGACTGCCAAGTCGATTGCGGTTATCTTATCCACGCCGATACCTTTTCCCGCCGGCCCTGCAATGCCTTGCGCCCCTTGCTTGCCCTGAGGCCCTTGCGGCCCGATCGGGCCTTGCTTTCCTTCATCGCCTGGGACACCGGGCGGGCCCGCGAGAGGAAAAACACCAAGAGAGCGATAAGCTCCGTTTAAGAAAACAAAATACTCATAAGGCGGTTCAAGCCCGACCGCATATACCTGATAATCTTCAGCCAACGGCGGAAGGTCGTTTATATCTGTGAGAATTGCTTGCAATTTCAAACCAAGCATTGACAGCTGCATGCGTGTCGATAAAAAGCCGACCTGTTCTTCAAGATTTCTGAATTCTTTGTCGCCGATTTTAATCATAACTTTCATCTCCATAAAGCAAAGGTAGTTCAGGCGATACGCACTTTAAGAACAGATTGTCGAATCTTTTCAAAAATCTTTCAGTAACCGTATCGTCCAAAAGTTCATAAAGGTTTGAATACGCGTTCATTTTATCTTTTTTATAAATGGTTGCGAGTTGTTCGTCTACGCCGGGAATTATCTGCAAATCGTCCGTTTGCGGCGTGGTCCCGTCGTGGTTGGCGCGGTTGTTTATCTGCGTTGTGCCTCTCTGGAGTTCGTCGTCTGTCAACGCGCGGAGTTTGCTCTGTAGTTCCGTCTTTTTTTCCCAAACCCCGCCATATTGATATATAGTTGAATAAACACAGTACTTAAAGCGCGTTGTGTCGCTACTCGCTATTATGTCGTTGCCGTGTCGTGCATAAAGCAAATAGTAAAGCGTTTTTGCGCTTTCGTTGGTTATCGTCGTCGGGATATTCGATTGCGACCATTCTGCGACGAAATTGTCTGCGGACATCCACGCGTCCGTGAATTTGACTTGCCGATATGTTCCGTAGTATGTGCCGTCATAACACTTAATCATTGTTATTTACCTCCGGTGTTTGATCGCCTTGTATTGCCCCGCTTTGGTCTTTCTCGTCGGCGGCTATACCGTCACCGTCCATGTCCATTCCGATTGCCGTTTCGGACAGTTCGCACGACATGAGCGTACCGAAAACGTTATTGCAAATGTCGCAAAAACGTTGACGAATCGAAAGCCCATCGATAAGTGCCGCTTTGCTTCTTCCTGCATTCATGCTTTGCTCGCTTTCGAGCATATGGCTTTTTTTCTGGAATAGACCGCCGCTGTCAAGTCCGTAAAGACTCAATCTGTAATTATCTATTGCCTGCATTGCAAGTAAATATTCTTCAGCCGTAAGCGGCGATTCGGGCGCTAGATCCTGGAAATCAAGCTGTCCTTGTATGGCGACATATTTGCGACCGCCGAGCGCTGCTGCGTTCATGCTGGCGTTTGCCGCAAGCACGTTGCTTGCTTCGTCAGCAGACGTCACACGCATTCCCTTAACTCCGGTGCCGTTAAATAGCGCAGTGCGCATAAGCGGGAAGCATTCGGCCATTGTTGCAAGAATCGGATCTTGCAGCACTTGCCGGGAGATTATCGTCTGCGACAACTGCTTCGAATAGTCGTGCAAAAGAACACAGCTTTTAGTAGCCATGTCATAGTTAATCTCGTCCGGAATATCGTATAAAACGTCAAGGCGAATAGTGCTTAAATAATCTGCCTGAGCCTTTAGTGCCGGGTTCTTCGCGTCATCCTCTGTCCCGGATGAATACGGAACAGGATGAATTGTCTTGAATCGTCCGTAAAAATCGATACTTCCGTCGAGGGCATACGGCATAAAGTAAAAAGAGTCAAGTTCAGGGATGTAAAAGAAACATAACTGACCACGATAATATAAAAGCCTTTCGAGTTCTTCGCTGCTCAAGTTGCAAGGCAAATTATACCATTTATAGCGATGTATTGCGTCCTGTTCGTCGAGTATTCGTAACGTTTTAAGTATATTGCCCTTAATTTCGCAAGGGTCGTTCCCTGATATTTTCAGAGGCAAGCCCGTTTTCGGGTTTATCCCCGCCGAAATTAAGAGGTTGAGGGAGTCCTCATTTATCATGTAAGGCTTATTTGCCATTCTTTTTACCTCCCATTTTAGCGAGAATTTGAGCGCGTGCGGCAGCGCCAAGCGCTGAAATCGGCGTACCGTCAGCGAGCTTTATCTCCGATTCCTTGAGTTCTTTCTCGTGCTTTTTCGTTGCCTGTGCGATCATTTGGCTTTCTTTCAAAGACAGTCTTTTTTCTTGTAAGCCAAGTTGCTTTTCTTTTAGTTCAAGTTTTTTTTCTTGCAAAGCGGTTCTCGTTTTAGCCTGCATTTCAAGCTTTGCTTGTCTTGCTTGCCGCGCTTGCTCCGACGCCTTTTTTTGCTTTGCGATCGAGTAAATGCCGGCAATCGTAGCGACTTGATTTATCGTCGAATTTATATTGCTTTGTATATTCATTTTTACCTCCGATAAAAGCCTGTTAGAAGCTCGGCGTTTAATGCCGTCAAATAGTGCGTATCTTCAGCCAGGCTGGCGCGTATAAGTTTGCCCGCTATATAGCCGCGGTCTTCTAAATCGCCATAGGACCAATGATTTTGAGCGATTTCGGCTATTGTCGTTACGAAACCTGCTCGCATACTGTTTTCCGCTATTGACTTCGCAACGGCGTTTTTCTCTTCGTCCGTGCAGGTAAAATATTCAAGTATAGGGAAAATCTTATTTGTCGCATTAAAAGCCGTAGTTCGAGCCAAGCTGTCCGGTTGCGCCTGTATATTTTGCAAGCTCAAGCGGTGAACATCTTTTGAATATCCGATCGCTTCGCGCCTTGCAAGCTCGTTGTAATATTGATCTAAGCCCGCCCCGACAAGACTAGCGCCTGCTCCGATAGCGGAACCTGCAACAGCGCCCCACGGACCAGCAGCGGCTCCCATCTGTCCGCCTTGTACTGCCCCCGAAACGACGCCGGTTGCAGCGTTCCAGCGTTCTTGAATACGTTGCTGCTCTTGCGTAAATTCGAGGTTCTTGATTTGACGGTCAAAAATATTTTGATATTGCTTATTATTCTGCTGATAAGCTATCCACGCAGAATTAGCTACTGGCAACGAGAAATCGCCTCCGCAGATCAAACCACGAGCATCTCTAAACTCCCCGCCATACAATCCACCAAATAATGGCGCTATTCTAATATAAGGGCTAATCGGCAAATAAGTAGCATCAACTTTAAACCCAGAAATGCCATTATTTGCGGCTGCCGTAAATTCAAATTGCCCATTATAATTCGGTGATACTAATCTATATTTATTACAAATACGATCTATTTTTTTATCCTCTACGCCAATAGGGTTATCTAACAGTATAGTTTTACTAAATGACGATTCAGTAACCCAATATATCTTACCAATTATCTTATCACCAACATCTTTAATGTCTGTTGTAGTATCCGATAACTTAGGTGCAAAAGGTAGTAATTGAAGATCATATAACTCTGAGGTAGAGCCTACGTTAAATGTATCACTTATAGCAGTAGCTACCTTCATATATAAATCTTTACTTCCTGAGCTATCATAAGTGCCATAAGGCATACAAAATATATCGTATGGAGCATCGTTAGGATGTGGCCTGTCTGCAGGTATTGTTGTAGAAAATCCTTTATCTGTAGATAATAATTCTAATTCTACTTTATATCTGATACCTTTAGTATGAAATGTGTATGTGGGCACTTGTCCTGTATATTCCAAAGTACCACTTAGTTTATTAGTACAAATAGATTTTATAGTAAGCGCTGTATTTTGTGCTTCGTTACCGTTTAGCGTTTCTTCGTAATTATAAGAAGTACCATTTATATGTACTCTATAATATTGATTTGCGCCTATTTGTATTATAGCTCCGTCCTGTCCTAACAGATTATTAGTATCTGTAAATGATTTTATTTCGAATCTATCCTTAATATCGCTTACCCAATCTGTACCTGTAAAAGCAGTTTTAACGTCAGAAAGCGTAGGTAGATCTCCTTCTACTACTCCGTTTATAGTTCTCCAACCTAAACCTGTAATAGCTCCTTGATCACTATTTTGTGTAATACTTCCTACTTTAATATCCCAGCTTCTATTCCAGTGAGGCGGGATAACAGATGTTTTATGCCAGTATAATGTAAACCACGTATCGCTATCTGCAGTATAACCGTTAAAATAATCTGTTACGTATTGATTATAAGGATAGTCCTGTAATGAATCGTATTTAGCAGAAGCTGTAATATCAAGAGAGCCTGTTATTGTTTTACTATCTACAGTTCTATTTAGATAACCTACAATCCAAGGGACTTGGGTCTCATCTTTAATTAATGTTTCTTTTGTCTTTATTCTGTTAACGCTAATGTCTTCTGTATTATAAATATACGGTGACGTGTCCGGTAAAATGCACCTTTCGGCGAAAAAAGCGTCATTTTCAATGCTGGGTAAACTCTCTGCGAGTAAATCACGACGAAGAGTTAATCTATATCTGTTCTTTGAGATTTCGTTTTTTTCAATAACAAACCACCGACCGAGAATTTTATCCCCGGTACAGGTAAGCATATAGTCAACTCCGGCAATGTCTTCCGACACGATTCCGGTTGTCCAGCTGTTGTCTACGCCGTCCCCGTTCGCCCACGTGTTTACGCCCGCAACCTGATATACGACATATGACAAATAAGCGCTAAGATTTTCTTCGCGCTTATAAAGTCGGTTATAATAATTGTTATATGATAATAAATATATGTCCATTAAATACCCCCACAAGGGTAGTTTTCTTTTTGTACGGGTGAAAACCTATAAATTTCCCGCTTGTAAGGAGTGTGTTGTACTGCACGCGGTGCTGGAACGCCGCGGAGTTGTTTAATTAGATTTTACCGTTATCATCGGGTAATTTTTGAGATATTCGAGCGTGTTATGTCCCCAAACCAGATAGTGGTTTTCGGTCAAACTGAGCGGGTTAAAGAAAGAGGTGCCTGCCTCGAATGCCGACATGAACGGCACAGAGTTTTTGTGCATGATTTTGTAAAGCACTTTCGGGTTTTCGGTATAAGTCTCGTTTGCGGCATAGGTTGCCTTATTCGGGAGCAAATCGCCGGGGAAAACATGCGTTACGGTTCCTGCTACCGTATAGTCTTTTTCATAAAGAGAGCGAATCGTAGTATTGGTGTCGGGAACGGTACCGCCCGTTTTATTTACTTCGCCGAAAAAGCGTGAGGGTAAAGTGTATTCGCCCATTTTATCGATAAGTCCGTCTTTGTGGAAAATCGTGGGCAAGTCAAGTTTTGTGATTTTGTTAGCCCATTTCGACGACCAAACTACGATAAGACGATCGGAATTGTACGAGCGCAGGAACTTATAGTCGTTATAATCGCGAGAAACGTCTTCCAAATCGACCAGAGTGTCTGACATGTCGGTAGCGATCGTCTGTGCCTGTAAACGATTCTGTGCTTCCGGGTTGTCAGCAACGGTGGGGAGCGTCAACGTTTTAGTCTGTTTTCCGATTGTCGATTCCGCCGTGCCGATAAACGCATTATAAAGCGTGCTGTCGTACACACGTTTAGTCGTGCGTATCCATCCAAGCATTACCGAGTTGAAAGACGAGAAGGCGTCTTCAGTGCTCCAAGCACGTTTAGTAAGATAATTATCCACCGTAAGCGCGATTTTTCTGAACACGTTTAAAACGATTGCCTGGCATTTGGGAGCGGGCGGACGATGAAGGGTAAGTAGATTTTCGGCTTCGGCGTCGTTGCCCCATACGGTAGACTTCAACGTGTCCGTAGCGTAGTAAAGTTTGGTGTCGCCGTAAAGCCCGCCGTCTACACGAGCGGCGTCTACAAGCGAAGCTTTTGTATCGTATACATTGTCTGCGAAAACCTGCTGCGAGATAATCATGTTATACAACGCAGCAAATATTTCGTTAGGGTTAAGCTGTCCAGTAAAAGCAGCCATTTTTTATTTACCTCCTAAAAGTTTCTTTTTTGGTGATTCTTTGGAGTTCCTGGGTGAAGAGTTGACTATCCCCGTCGGCATAGTCTATGCAAGACTGAAAAGCTCTTGCGACTTTCTCAGCGGCTTCGGCATCCGCGGGAGTGGGAGATATATTTACCCCATATGGCAAGAATATATCTCTCCCCGTCTCTTCCAACACAGCCTCTCGTAATTTTAAAGCCTTTTTTGCATAGTCTAAATTGTTTAGTTTGTTATCCTCGTTAAACAATTCAGCTTGCAAAGCCTTTATGTCCGTTTTCTCTGTGGCTGTCTGATGCTCGATTTGCCCGCCTTCGATTAAAGCTTTTAACAAGTCTTTTTTTTCTTTTTCCAGTGCTTCAAATTTATCACGCGGAACGCTATTTTCTTTTATCTCTTTTATCGCTTCGATATATTCGGCAGCGCTCTTGCCGGTTTCGTCTTGCGTCGATACGCTCTTATCTTCTTCGTTTTGCATTGTTCTGTTCCTCCAACTTTACAATTTAATATGTCCGTTTTTTATATTCTCTATGAGTGCAGAGAGAGCTCTGATTGTTTCGCCTGCAATCAAATTGTTTTTTTCCTTTTCGGATTCGCTTGAAATTAAAGCGTAAATCGGGATTTCAACCTTGATGCTATATGGCTTAATAAACCCGTCTTTACGCCCGTCCATATAAACATATTTGCTTGAAATTAAAATTTGAATTTGTTTTGAACATGGAAGTTCTTTCCAGGAGCAATAGTCATTATGCATTATTCATTCATCCTTAGCGCTTTAGGCTGCGCTTTGCCTGATTACGTGAGTAGTAT
>ENA-OPBO01001851-OPBO01001851.1-human-gut-metagenome-genome-assembly--contig:-NODE-1851-length-13766-cov-6.318358_pt1 | contig 13766 bp, 12 predicted proteins | sample MGYA00241071_ERZ501458 | MGnify/ENA primary metagenome ERZ501458 (study PRJEB25962, sample SAMEA2042509) | human gut metagenome | biome: human gut; feature: human-associated habitat; material: faeces...
CTTCCTATCTGGACGCTATTCCGCTGTCAAAGTGCGCAAGAAATTGTACGTTACCGGGGAGTCCTCGTTTTGGCGCGCATGGAAAGGCTACGATTTCAAAGCCCTCGATCGTCTTCAAGACCAGGGGCTTATCGCCTTTCGTAGAGCAAACAAATCCGTTGAGCTCACCGACGAGGGCTTTCTTCTTGGCGACGCCCTTGCCGCGGCATTTCGTGCCGAGATGGCGCAGACCCTCACAAATCTCTAAGGTCCTTGGGGTATTGAGGAGGACAACATGGGTCAGGAGCCATGCAGCTCACCCCATTAGCCTATGAAGCTGGCTACCATGGTGAGGCCGCTGGTACCGCCCACCTCCTGTGTGAAGTCGACGCCAAAGACGTCTGCGCCAAAAGAGGTGAGCAGAGACTGGATGAAGTAGTTGAAAGTGATGAAGATGACGAACGATTCCATCGCCGCCTTACCGGAAGCCTTGATGGTAAGGCCGAGCGGCAAGGAGATGGCAAAGAGGAGCGGCAGCTGGCTAAAGATCGCATGACCGCCATCATACAGCATGGACTAGATCTTGTACCAAAGCGCGGTGTCGCTCGCCAGCGGACCCATGATGTCCTGGCTCATGAAGATGATGGCGAGGCCAATCATGATGCCGGCAAAGGGCATGAGCATTACGGGAGGCATCATGGCCCCGCCGAAACGCTGAAGTTTCTCCATCAAGGGAATCCCCTTCTGCAGTCTTTGAACTATCGGTTAGCCCAACGCCATTCTATGGATGAGGGTGTAACTTCAGCGCCTTAAATGCTTCGGAGGATTGTCTGACGATTTTCTGGCCCACTTCCCAATATGCGGGAATTGTCCCCACGCCAAGCTATGGAAAAAGCAACAAGTGAAGATGATATCCAAACGAAACGTCCGCGCTATTCATCGTTTTCTACTTCACCTCAAACCGCCGTTTCACCTATGTCGATGCACTCGACCTCGCCGCATCTACAACCATTCAAATGCTAGGCTCAACGATAACCAAGCCTGGTCATAACTCCCGCCCACTGTCTTCCGCGACTGGCTTCCATCGGGTTTTTCGAGAGAACAACTGTGATAAACGCCCTTGACTATCCCGTTTGATACGACCATATAGTACGTAGTTGTCCCCCTCCTCGCGCATCGAGTAGTCAGGGTAGCGAGAGACGAAGTTTGCGCCCTTGGGCAGCAGCACGCTCAGCCCCCGGTCCGCAGCCCCTCGCAGACCGCCGCGCAATCCATCTCATAGCGAACGTTGCGTAGTGCGAACATGTCAGAGAAGCGCTAGCACGACTCGCGCACGTCGCCGGGGATGCCGTCGAGGGTACGGATCGCGCGCCACACGATGTCGAGGATCCCGTTGTCCCGCACCCGGGAGACAACGCCATCCCACAGGCGCCCGTTCGGCAGTCCCTTGGACTCCCGGCCCGACAGGGCACAGCCAATCAAGTGCGCGAGATAGCGCGCGACCGCGCGGTCCCCGCCCCCCGGCCATGCGCCACCAGCTCCAAACCGATGTTGGAAGCAGCATGCATAACGCACGGCACCACTACCGCCCCCCGAGAGCCCTCTTCGCCATGCCGAGGACGCACTCCGGCACAACGGCCTTCACGACCTTCTTAAATCTGTAGGAAACGCCACGCTCACGTCTCTTCCAGAGCACCTCGACCGCGTCCCAGCCGCCGTCGCGGAATGCATCGAGGTAGAGGCTTCGGTCGGCAGGGAACTCGCTCGGGTGGCGAAGCTGCGCGTTGCCCTTCGCGACGTCATCGAAAGAGACTTCGAGGAGGTCGAGATCGCCTCCAAGCCTCCCCAAGGCCTCTAGGCCGCGATCGCTATTCACGAGCAGGCAGGAGACACCCCTCCGGGTGTCGAACCTGCCGTCCTCGAGCACGTCGGGACGGTTGGCCTCGACGCCCCAGAAGTCGCCCACGGTTAGGTCACCCGGGCGTAGGCGCCCGGCGAACGGGCAATAGTAACAGCTGTCGCGCAACGTCCTCAGGCCGAGGAACAGGTCGTAGTAAGCGGACTCGTGTGCGGGGACGAGCACCTCCTCGTCCCGGGAGGCGTCCACGGCGCCGAACGGCCTGAGAAGAAGAAGAAGAAGGGAGTGGCCCCATCCCTCGCGCTTGCAGCGGAAGCGGAAGTCGACAACCCGCTTGCCGCGCTCGTGCGCAATCGAGGCCACGAGGGAGCGGAACATCGCCTCTGACGGCACACCGTGGCACACCAAGTCGACCGTCACGAGGTTCGACCAGTCGCGCCCAAGGTAACCCCTGAGACCGGAGATCTGGCAGGGGGTGCCCGAGAAGAGGACCTCCCGTCCGCTCCTGAGCTGCCGCAGAACCTCGGGGAAGCAGGTGCCCGCGTCGCTCTGGACGTATTTCGAGCCCTGCAGGACGGCGAGACGCCCCGCGTCCCCCACCATTGCATGGCGCACGCGGAGCCCCTCACCGTCGTCGGCGTAGGCAGCTCCGAAGACCACGCCGCCCGCCTCAACGACGGTGCGCGCGAGCGCGTAGAAGGCGCCCGCAGACGCGGACATCGAGCTGTCGCCCCGGTACGAGGCTGCATAGAAGGGGCCGACGGCCTCCCGGGCGTACCGGTTCTGGAACCCGCACGCCCTTCTGCACATACCGCAGTCGACGCACAGCTCACCGTCAATCTCCGGATAGACGAATCCTTCTTGGTTTTCAATCATGACTATGGCACCCCTCGGGCACCTCGCCGCACATGCGCCGCAGCCGCAGCAGTCGCTCGCGTTTGCCCAGAGCTCTTCGGTCCTCACGACTAACCCCTCCTTCCGAGAATCAACCTCACCACGCCCGGCAGCCTCCTGACGATCGGCCAGTTCGCAGGCACCGAGTATGCGAGCGCAACCACGAGGCACGCCGCGAGCAGCGGTGCGAATCCGGTGTAGAAATATCCGTAGTAAAGGAAAAAGACAACCGCCACGGCAACAAGCGCGACCAGCCGACCTCCGAGGTCTCGGTCGAGTTCAGCGTGCCTGCGCACCCTGGCGAGGCGGTACTCATTCACCGTAAAGGTGGACACGAGCGTAGCCAGCGACGCACCCCACAGGCCAATCGCGGGGATGAGGACGAAGCAAAGAGCGAGGCACTGCAGCGCGGAGACGACCGTCGTGGTCCCCATGATGCCGGTGTCCCGGTGCGCGGCAAAAATCCCGCCGTAGAACCCGGAGATGTTGCTGTAGTAGGTGGCGAGGAGCAGGATCGGCACGTAGAGCATGCCCTCCCGGTAGTCGCCGTCGACGAGCAGGCCGTACACCAGCGGCATGAGCGCCGTCATGACGAGCACCACCGCCGCCATGAACCGCCTGAGCGCCCGATAGACGGCGTTGTAGAAGGCAACCTCATCCCCCTCGCTGCCGAGAGCGCGCGCCGAGCTCTCCTTCCAAGACTGGTAGAAGAACCCGTAGACGGTGTCCATTACGTTCGGGAACTTGTAGGAGACGGCGTAAACGCCGGCCGCCCCGGCGCCCATCACGTTCATGATAATGAGGCGGTCGACCATGTTCATGATCGTCCAGGAGATCTTGTTGGGGACGAGCGGGAGCGAGTAACGCACGAGAGAAACGGCATATCGCACATCATAGGATGTAGGCTCAATATAGCGCCACGCCCTTTCCCGAACAAGGAAGGCAACCGCTGTCCCTCCCTGGGCGATAACGGTGGCGGAGAGCATCCCGACAACGCTCCAGCGAAGCAAGGCAATGAACACGACGTTCAGAACGATGGTTACGACGGACGCGACGAAGTTCATGAGGGCGTAGGAGGGCGTCTTCCCGAAGCCCCTAAGAACGGCACCTGTCATCTGCAGGAGCGCCTGAGCGACGACAAGCGCGACCACCCAGCCGAGGTTGCCCGGACGCAGGACAAACCAGGCCCCAACCATCAGGAGCGCAAAGACGACACAGCCGCACATCATGACTGCGCAGGAGCATGTAACCACACGTTTTCGATCGACTTCATTGTGACAGTCGATGAGGAAACGGAAGAGCGCCTCGTCCATGAGAACAGAAACAACCGGCACTAGAAATAGAGCTATGGTGTTAATGTAGTCAACGGTGCCGTACTCCCCAGTCGAGAGCACGGACGTGTAGAGCGGTAGGAGCAGAAACTGAACGAGCTTCGTCGCCATACCGCCGACAGCGATGATGCCGGTGTTCTTGATGAGCCTTTTTGTCTCGTTCATTACGACAACGCTCTTCTCAAGTAATCACAAGACCCCTTACGCAGCTCCCCGAGCCTTCGCTCAACCCCATTCCAATCGACGTCCGTAATCAAAGAGGAGTCCACTTTGTCCGAGCAGCGCTCTGGAATCCCGAGTTTAGCAAGCAAGTCGCGCATCCGCGAGGCACTCCCGTCGGTAGCGAACACGCGGAAGGACCGATGGAAAAGAATTGAGAAAACCGTGGAGTGGAATGAATTAGCAAGGACCACGTTCGCATGGGCGATGAGGGAGACGAACTCCTCCGGGCCGATGCCGAAGAGGTTCCGGGAGTTCGGAATGGGGAGCCTACTCTCGGAAACATAATATACCGTCATCCCAGATAAATCCGCCATAGCAATGGCGCTTTCCACAAGCTCGGGGCAATCGCGAAGGAGATAGACGAAGATATAGGGTGCCTCCTGAATGCGCTTCCCCACCATGTCGGTGTAGGCCGAAGCGTCAAGCAGAAGTGTCGGATCGAGCACAACCTCTATCTTCTTGTCCACAAGAGGCTGGAAAACAGGCACCGTCTCCTCCTCGCGCACGGAGAGGTAATCAAACTTGGACAGGAGCTCGGAAACCTTTTTCTTATCAAAGAACTCGGGCTTGAACGATGTATGTGCCAAGCTCGGCGCATAAGCAACCCTCCTCTTATCACCCGCAAATGAGAGGAAATACGGACCGACAACACCCCTAGTGCAGTCTAGATTCCAAATCTGGTCGCTCCCGCAGACAAAGATATCAAACTTATCTACAAGCGGAGTTAAGTCGGTACTTGAGGAGTATGAAGAACCGGTTAACATTAAGTATTCACTTTGGAACTTATGGAACCGGTGTCTTCGCTTCATCAGGCCATGAAGACGGAGAAGATTTTGAAGTAGCAATCTCGGATGGTTTAGAGGAAAAATCCTGTATTGGTCGAAATCATTAGATATAAAATCGATTATTTTTGAATCAAATCCCAATTCAGTTAACGTCCGTTGAAGAGCATAGGCCTGAAGCACAGAGCCGTAATTGAACGAACAGTGAAACGTGATGATTCCAATTTTCATAGATACCTCAGGAATAACCTCTTAGCGGCTAAAATTAACGCTACTTCCAGCAAAAACCGAGCGACAAAGTATGTGAGCCTTCGATAACGACCCAAAGCAAGAGTTCAGTGAGCGATTTCATGCGATTATCGGACGACAACCGATGAGCCAAGTCCCCTGCGACCCTTAATCCTCCCGATAAGCCTCATTGCGAAATAAAAAAGTTTAGGAAAATGCAAAACAAGGAGGTACTTGATCCTCAATAAACCATGGAGCGAACCCACATAGCATCGATATCGAATCAAGCTGTTACGGGCTCTGTCATACTGATAATCCATAGTGCCGTAGCGGGCAATCAGCGCTAAAACACCAATCGCATAATCAGCAAAGATGGAAAAGGCTGGCATCAGGGCCTTATTCTTAACCTCATTCCGCAGTATATCCTCTTGTACGGAAATCGCATTAACGTAATGCACCAGCGCAGTAGAGTTCACAGCAGAATCTGATCTTGTTATTAAATATCGGTATAAAGGTTTATTGATAATAGCTTGATTATCTCCTGCTTTACATACAACCCTATAGAGGAAATCTCTATCTTCGAGGAGCTTCAAAGAAGTATTAAAGCGTATGTCCGCCGAAAGGGATCTACGAAACACATGGGCATACAGATACAGAAAATCACCGCGCTGGAGCGGCCCCGCATGCTCTCCGAGACTTTGCGATGGAGCCGGAATCAAGCCAAGAATACTCCCTTGGTCGTCGACTTGTTCAACAGGAAAAGCCACAATTAAAGGCGCATATGTATGTATAGCCTCGATTATTAGTTCAATTGCCCCATTAACGACAATGTCGTCGCTATCACAGAACCAAACATATTCTCCCCTAGCTCTATCTAGACCATAATTTCGAGCAGAAGAAACGCCACTATTCGATTGATGATAAACCCTAACTCTTTGGTCGCATTGCGCATACGTATCGCAAACGACTTCGGAACCATCCGTCGATCCGTCATCGACTAATATCAATTCAAATTCGTCAGATTCATGCTGTAAAATTGAATTTATACAGTTTGCCAGATAGTTCTTTGTGTTGTAGACAGGAACTATGATTGTAAGGATAGGCCTAGATTCCCAAACATGTGATTCAAGACTCATTGAATTAAACCTAACTGCTCCTCTTTATCTGACTTACCAGGAGTATTTGAGTGACGAACTTTCTTGGAACTTGTGTTCGCCAAGAAAAGCGGAATAAGAAAGTAGTTAATTACCGTTGGGGCAAGCGCCACAACTTCAAATAAGCTAATAAAAAGGTAAGAATACATCACGGCCTTGTAGTAAGGCAAAATTCGGGAGTCCTTCCCCGCAGAACTGATTGCTCCATAGAAAAGAGCAACTAGAGCTAATGCAATGAGAAGCAGCCCTATTACACCGGTCGCAACTAGATAATATGCATAGCTATTATCTAGCCAAAGAGTATTATAGGGCGTCAGGCCTTCACCATAAGAGGTGTTCGAAACATAACCTAACCCTGTTAAGACCCGACCGCTTCTAAATAACTCAGGTAAAGCATGGTCAAATAGAGTAATTCTATTTGAATCGGCTAGCAGCGCATTGAATTGCATATTTGGAACCATGCTGAAAGCGACATATAAGACAGCAATCCCTAGTGCAAGTTTTGAGCATAACGTAATCATTATGGAGTATTTACCAGCGTAAGAGAGGGCGCCTAGAGCCCAAACCGAAATCAATACCAGCAACCCAATAATTGAACTTCTCGAAGCGCTGCATAGCAACATAACTAAAGAAATGCATAAAAGTCCGATACGAAAAAGCTGAATCAGTATACTCGGGGCCCTGGTCTCCATAGAGCGAATATACAGATAAATCATGAACATTGTTATGCATAGACCACCAAGGGTATTTGGGTGCCCGAAGCCAAACACGGATCTAACCCGCTGGTTTACATCAAAAATATCAAGCACTTTGCCTAGGTTCAAATCCTGGAAATTCGTTAATAGTTGAAACAGTAGAACGACTCCCAAGATATAAAAGCAGAGCCTCGAGAACTCCAATATGATATTTCTTAATCTAATGTACCAAGCTGTAAATACAACAACCAACAAAAACAGGACGAAGGTACGTCCGATCCCAAGATTTCTTGGCATCGCGGGATTTACCAGAACATAGCTGAATAGTACTGCGTGAACAGCTAGCAAAACGGTAAAGAGCGTAAAACAGGTGGGGAAATATGCCCCCTGCTTTAGCTCATGCAACCAAAATATAAACAGGCTCCCGACGTACACGAGCTGAATCGCGATAGTAAGAGAGCTCGACTCAACAACCTGAGATAAGACAAGTATTCTGCTAGTGAGCGTTACTGAAAAAAGCGCGTAGAACACAAAGTTGTCAACCTGAAAACGGCTTAACATTACTTTCCTCTCAGGAGAAGGGATGAAAGGCGGTAAGCGCGTCTTGATAGTAGGATTTTTCTAATACCGTCTTTGATGTCCTCAGCAGGACTAGATATCAACTGATTTAGAAGCTTACTATTGTCCAGTATTTGATCAATTTCGCGACTTGAATATCCCGACCTATAGAGTCTTGCAATATAATTTGCATATATTCGTCGCATAGACGAATATGCGGTAGTCAACCCCCCGTCTCCAAGTTCGCAATATGAGCAAAAGTTCAATATAGAATCAAACATGCGGCAATACTCTACTGAGTCACTGAGAGACGGCTTTATTTTTGTTCGACTTCCTTCTGTCTCAACGTACACATATGCAGGGACTGGGCAATATGACGCCGTCCTTGCTACCATTAGATAGTTCAAGTTAAAAATCAAATCCTCGCCCAGGCTTTGATTTTCTGGAAATGCGACATTCACAAACAACTTAGTACCATTGAAGTTATCCGTTATATCCAACTTCCTATTTATCAGGGAATTCTTATAAAGCTTTGCGCATGGAGAGTTCGCAGTGCCAGTAAGCGCCAGCTTGCGGGCGGCGTCTATTGAAGAAGGGATAGGGTTTGGGCTAACGACATGGCGTGAATCACCGCTTTCCCTAACATAGTCGAAGGTAACAAAATCCGACCCGCCACGACATGCTTTTATTGCCATCTCGACATAGCCCGGCATGACATAGTCGTCAGCATCGACAAAGGCGATATAGTCTCCCCTGCATAGCGCCATCCCGAAGTTCCGAGCGGAGCTGACACCGGCATTATTCTGATGTATCACACGTATAATATCGGAATTGCGTGAAGATAACTCCCTGCAAGCACGAAACGTACAGTCGGTAGAACCGTCATCCACGATAATGATTTCGTAACAGCCAATAAACCTTGTGTCTATCAAAGAATTGACCGCTCTGGAAATGGTTTTTTCAGCATTATAGGCTGGTATAACGACACTGAGTTCCAAGCAGATTACCTCCGATCCTTAATTGCTGCACCAACCTTGGCTGCTGCAAATACAAGCGGATAACACTTAGTCCTTATCAGGGCAAGGAACATCCGCGCACTCTTCGGCAATCTCGAGGCATCAATACCTTCTGCAGCATCGTTCCGTTCTATGCCTGCCTTAAGATGTCTGCATGAATTCATAAATCCACGGCGCGCTCTAGCCTCATGGAATATTGCCATGAACAGCCAATACGCTTTGAAGGCGTTAAGCTGATCATCAAGCCATTCTTCCTTGCCACCGAGCCTAGAAACCAAGTAGTCGATAAGAATCCTGTTATTTTCAAACCTATCTGAATCGTATGCAGTGCTGATAGATGACTCGTTAGCTTTGTTGTAACAGTAGAGAACATCATCTAGCACGATAAGAGTTTTTGAGGAATACAAGGCCTCAAAAACGTAGGCATTATCCTCTCCCATCCTTATACGTTCATCTACACAATGATGCTTAAGAAGGATTTCTCGCCTGTAAACCTTATTTGAAGGCATGGGATTAAAGATGCCGTTGCAGAATTTAATCCTCTTGTCCCAAATCATATAAGGCAAAATCTCATCATTAAGGCGTTGGTTATCGTAATACCCCGGTTTTGCGTAACAGGGAACTAGTTCCTCATGGTCGGCATATATTCGCTTTGCGCCGAAAAGAATCGCATCCGGTCGAAAAGGGCTGACGGCCTTTTCCCATAAAACCTGAAGAGCCCCTGCCTTAAGCCAGTCATCCGAGTCAACAACGACAATGTAATCACCTGTTGCAACGCGAAGTCCAGCGTTACGCGCGCTCACGAGACCACCGTTGGGCTTATGGATCACACGCACTCGGTTATCGGACTTGGCAAATCTATCGCAAATTGCCGGACAATTATCCGAGGACCCGTCATCCACCAGAACAACTTCAAAATCGATAAAGTCTTGTCCAAGTACGCTGTTTACACAACGCGAAAGCCATTTTTCCACGTTATAAACTGGTATGACAATAGAAAAAGTCGGCATATAGATATCACCTATCCACTAGGTAACTGATGCATGAAACGAATTGCTGAAACATAATTAGCGTGGAGATGTTTTGCTAATAGCCACAAACGACTTGGCAGTTAAGCCGAGCAACAATTGACCAAACCAATGAATCGCCGAAGCAACAACAATTGTTGCGACAAGAGACGCCACGATAAATGTCCCGGATGGCAGCCCCGCTGCCATGGTGATAGTTAAAGAGATAATAATTCCATGAGCAAGGTATACCTCGTACGAGATGGCACCGAGATAAGAATTGAACCGTCCGGAGACCGTGTAAATAACGTCAATGACGAGCATGAGGATGATGAGAGCTAGGCCAAGCGTTATTTTGATTACGTAATCACCAACAAATACAACAGTCTTAAATTTGACATATAGGATTCCCAATACGACCGAGACTACAAATGCGGACAGAAAGCTATCAAGTGATTTATCGAGAACAATACGATTGAAGGTGTCACGATGCCTTGCTAGAGCAATTCCCCAAATGAAGCCCCATATTTCAGTCGGCCAATGATAAATTGGACTTGCATCTCCAATAAAGTAGCTAGATAAGCTCAAGGCAACGACAATGAGCGACACAGAGACGTCACTTGCCATACAACTCGTCTTCAAAAATCGGTTAACGCCCCAAAAGGCAAAGTAACAAAACATGAGCCATATGACCCAGTTGTCTATACGAATCAATCTCAGCCATGAGACTGAATCACCCGCAAGAAACCTCTCAAATAAACCAAGAGCGTTTACGAGGAGACAAGGGATAAGCAGTTTTGGGAGTCTCCTCGCCCAGAACCCATTGAGCGCTTTAATTCCATGTTTTCTCAAACTTAGCTGGAGGCCATAGGCGCTCGTCATAAAGAAGAACGTAACGCCAACGTACGCAAAGCTCCCAACAACATTCTGAAGCGGATTCTGATACGCAGATGGAACATGAACGAGAACAATAACAAGGCACCAGAAACCTCGCAACGCGTTCGACTCTTCTTTATTGAAGAAGGAATCCTCGTCGCTTCGCTTAAGATTCCCAAAGCCAACGTAGGCTATAAGCAACAGTACGAGCCCCATCCACACCAAGGTGGGAATACCCATTACAGCGCCTCTTCAGTCTCGTACACATGCGCGTCGGCGCGACTGGCCTCAGAGAGACCATCGTTTACAGTCGCGGTCATGTCGCAGGTGGAGAGGGCGTCGAGCTCCTCCTTGGTGACCCTGCCCTCCTCGTAGTCGCAGACAATCGGCAGCTCGTGCATATCGTAGGGGTGCTTGGAGAAGAGGGCCTTCGCCTTGTGGGCGAGCACCCAGCAGGCGGGCTTCCAGATGTACTTATGCATGGCCGGGGACACCGATCCGATCATCCAGCAATTGCGGTCGCAGTGGCGGACCTTGGCGCGCACGGTCTCCGCCTCCCGGGAGTTCCAGAGCTCGTCCCAGGACTGGCGGTTGAGGTTGCCCATGACCTCCTTGTCCTTGGTGCCGTTGCAGGGCATCACGTCGCCGTAGGGGTCGATGAAGAAGGTGTCGAAGGCCATGTCACAGGGAAGCAGGCGCGGCTGGCCGTAGATGTAGTTGATGAGGCCGTGGTTGAAGTAGGCGCGGAACCACTTCTTGGGGCTGTTGGACTTCAGGAGCTCGTTCACCAGATTCTCGAAGTTCTTCGCCACCATCGGACGGTCGTGGATGATGTTATGCGCCTCCACGAAGTAGAAGCTGTTGTGCAGGCTCGCCGTGGCGAACTCCATGCCCAACTCGTCGGAGAGCTTGTAGAGCGGCACGAGGTCCCGGGCGTTTCTGTCCTGCACCGTCATACCGAAGCCCACGTCCGGGTGCTTCATCTCCACGAGCCTCTTCAGAGTCTGGTAGCCGCGCTGGAAGCCGTTGGGCAGGCCGCGGATCTCGTTGTTGGTGTCCTCCAGGCCCTCGATGGAGACGCGGATGCCGACCTCGGGGAACTCCTCGCAGAGGTCGATGATGCGGTCGGTGAAGAAGCCGTTGGTGGAGATGACGATGCGGTCGCTCTTCTTGTAGAGCTCGCGCACGATGTCCTTCAGGTCCGTGCGGATGAAGGGCTCCCCTCCCGTGATGTTCGTGAAGTACATGCGCGGGAGCTTCTTAATCGTGTCGAGCGAGAGCTCCTCCTCCGGGCGGCTCGGCGCCTTGTAACGGCTGCACATGTTGCACCGCGCGTTGCACCGGTACGTGACGATGACGGTTCCGTTGAGCTTCTTGTCTGACATATTCCTATCTGCTCTCTTTCTATCCGTAAATCTCCAGCGTCTGGCGGACGGCTGCATCCCAGCCGAAGGATTCCCCAGCGCGGCGACGGGCAGACTCTTCCAGCTTTTCCGCATGGGCGGGGTCGGCGATGAGTCCCGCAAGCGCACCTCGCAGTGCCTCAACGCTCCCCCGTGCGAAAGTCTCGCCTGAACCGGCGAGCACGTCAGCGCACTCCGGGATGTCGCTTGTCAGACAGCAACATCCGTACGCCATAGCCTCCAGCAAGCTCATCGGCATACCCTCCACGTCGGAGGGCAGCACGTAGCAGTAGGCGTTGGAGTAAAACTCGGCAAGCTCTGCCCCCTGTACAAATCCCGTGAACAGGATGCGCGGGTCTCCTTCCGCGATGCGGTGAAGCTCCGCCTCATACTCTGAGGTATCTGACCCGCCGCCAGCGATGACAAGCCGCTTTTCCGCCTCGATCCGCCGGAACGCCTCGATTAGCAGTTCGGGCCTCTTCTCTGGCACCAGCCGACCAAGGAAGAGGACGTACGACCCCTTGGCAAGACCCCATCGCTCCTCGATAACTCGGGCCGGCACGGTCTCCTTTGGCTCCACGCCGTTGGGAATCACGACGGCCTCACGACCATACGCATCTCGAAAGTAGCTCTGGGCAGATCGCGAGAGCACAATGACCTCATCGGCGTACCTCGCCGCGTTCTTCTCCCCGAGCTTGATATAGGAACTTGCCAGCCTTCCCCACTTGGCGCGCTGCCAGTCGAGGCCGTGAATCGTCGCCACCGTGCGAATGCCGGCACGTCGTGCCAGCGGAAGCGGCACGCAGGGGCCCTCGGCATGGTAGTGGATGACGTCGGGCCTGTCTTTTATCGCCGCAAGCGTCGCGAAGAAGCTCGAGCTGAGCGCCGCCATACCCTTGGCGTCTATCGTGCGCACCGGCACCACGCGCACGCCGTCCACGACGCGCTCGCCGAGGGCCTTCTTGCCCGTCATGACGTCGCGCCCACCCCTGTCATAGCAGGTCACCTCGTGGCCGAGGGCCGCCATGCGACGCGCGAGCTCGGTGACCACGACCTCGACGCCCCCTTCGCACGAGCCGTAGCGCTTGTGCCCGATCATGGCTATGCGCACCGCTAGCTCCCCTGCGCCGTGAGAACGCAGCCCACGGTCTGGACGATCAGCTTGAGGTCGGACCAGATGCCGCACTTCTTCACATAGACGAGGTCCAGGTCGACCCACTCGTCGAAGGTGATGGAGTCGCGATTCCTGCGCGTCTGCCAGTAGCAGATGATACCCTGCTTCACAGAGAGGCGCTGACGCTGACGGGTGGTGTACTGCGCGACCTCCTTGGGAAGCGCCGGGCGCGGCCCCACGACCGAGATGTCCCCCACGAGCACGTTCACGAACTGCGGGAGCTCGTCGATCGAGGTCTTGCGCAGGAACCTGCCCACGCGCGTGACGCGCGGGTCGTCCGCCATCTTGAAGACCGGTCCGTCCTTCTCGTTTTTCCCCGCCAGCTCCGCGAGGCGGCTCTCGGCGTCGGCGCACATGCTGCGGAACTTGTACATGCGGAACTCCCGGCCGTCGCGCCCGACGCGGGCCTGCGAGAAGATGACCGGGCCCTCCGGGTCATCCAGCTTGATGGCAATGGCCACGATGAGGAAGAGCCACGAGAGGCACACGAGCACGCACGCGCTGAAGCAGACGTCGAACGCGCGCTTGACGGCGCGGTAGGCCCACCGTCCCGTCCTCAGCCGCTCGGCCGCGCGGGCCGCCTCGGGGT
>ENA-OPBO01001857-OPBO01001857.1-human-gut-metagenome-genome-assembly--contig:-NODE-1857-length-13748-cov-5.767326_pt1 | contig 13748 bp, 13 predicted proteins | sample MGYA00241071_ERZ501458 | MGnify/ENA primary metagenome ERZ501458 (study PRJEB25962, sample SAMEA2042509) | human gut metagenome | biome: human gut; feature: human-associated habitat; material: faeces...
ATGGCCGTGAGTGGCGCTCTCCGCGCAGGGCGGGGCGGGTCCGAGCCGTGCGCGCAACGGAGCGCAGGCGGATGGGCTGCGGTGCGGCCCTCGACGGGCAGCGGGTGGCTGTGGGGTGTGGGATCTCTCGTCAATAAAAACTAGGCGGAACCGCTTGCGCGACCCCGCCTTGCAAAGCCCGAGGGCTTTTCTGTGGCAAATGAAAACCGGGGCAGAAACGCTTTCGCACTCCCGCCCCGTAAAAACCTCCGAGGAGGTTTTGCTGTATGCGAGTCAGTCTATCAGACCGAGGCCGCGTGTCAAGCGCTCGGCGAAGGTGAGCGAGGAGACTGCCGGGTTCTCGCTCGGGAGGCAGGCGCCCTCGCCGTGAAGGTAGCCGAACAGGTCGGCCAGCGCGCGCTCGCGGTCGGTGCGCACGGTGCCCTCGGGGACGGTCCGGTCGTAGAGGTACAGCAGCGTGCACATCTGGGCCATGCGCGGGCTCCTGAGCCGCTTTGCGCGCAAGCGCTTCGGGACGCCGCACGAGGCGAGCGCCCTCGTGACGGCGTCGGGCGCTCGCCAGCGGCGCGACGGGCGCTCGGAGAGGTCGTTGACTGCGCATGAGCCGTGCGCGGAAGCGTTGCGGATCGACTTTACCCACTTGAGGTGGTAATGGAGGTCCGAGAGCTCCGCGTCGCCCCAGCGGTCGGCGCAGAACCTCAGGACGCCGAGGAAGGCGCCGAACGAGACGACCTCGCAGAACGCCCAGAGCGGCATGTCGTGCCGGTACTTGCGCACGACATCGCCGGCATAGGGATCGTCCTCGCGGCGGTCGAGCTCGCGCTCCAGATGGGATCTCTGCCTGTCCGTGACGGATGCCATGTAGCCGCGCATGACGGCGTAGCCGTCTTCGCCGGCGTCTTCGGCTGCGGCGAGCAGGCGCACCTTGGCGAAGTGCTCCAGGTCGAGCGCCATGGGGAGCAGGGTGTCGCGCAGCTTGCGGTCGAGGTTCGACAGGACGCGGAGATGCCCGAAGTCGAGGCCGACGTACTGCCCGTCGCGGTCGCCGCCGACGTGGCGGTCGAAGTTGCGGCGGTAGGCGTAGACGCGGAAGAACTGGCACTTGGTGCGCAGGTGGGCTGCGGCCTCTGCCTCGGAGACGAGGTCGAAGGTTATGCCCTTCGCTTTCATGTGGGCTATCTGCTGGTCGACGTTGAGCATCGGCTTGGGGTGCGCCTCGGCTGCGCCGATGTTTGCGTTGTCGTCTTGGATCTGGGTCGTTTGGGCTTCGTTGTCCACTGGGGCCTCCGTTCCATTACCGGCCCATTCTACCAGCGCGTTGGGAACCCGGGTATGCCGGGCGGTTTGCGACCGCATTTTAACGTGGGCGCGTGAGCCCCTGCCTGCTTGCGCCCGCGCAGGTCGGGGCGGGTGACGCGCGGGCGGGAAGGCGGGGTTTCGATGGCGAGGACGTACGGGTACGCGCGGGTGTCGACGCGGGAGCAGAACCTGGATCGGCAGATGGACGCGCTGCGGGAGTTCGGGGTGGCCCGGGAGGATATCTTCGCGGACAAGGCGTCGGGAAAGGACTTCGAGCGGCCGCAGTGGATCGCCATGAAGGAGGCGCTGCGCGAGGGCGACGTGCTCGTGGTGAAGTCGATCGACAGGTTCGGGCGCAGCTACGAGGAGATCATCGAGCAGTGGCGCGACATCACCAAGGTGCGCGGGGCTGCCGTGGTGGTGCTCGACATGCCGCTTCTGGACACGCGACGCGAGCGCGACGGGATCACGGGCGTGCTGATCGGGGACATCGTGCTGCAGCTGCTCTCCTACGTGGCGCAGGTGGAGCGCGAGAGCATCCACCAGCGGCAGGCCGAGGGGATCGCGGCGGCGAAGGCGCGCGGGGTCAAATTCGGACGACCGAAGAAGAGAAGGCCCGGGACGTACAAATCCACGCGGAAGGCGTACCTGGACGGACATATCACCAGGTTGGAGGCGGCATCGCGCCTCAAGGTGTCGATCTCGACGTTCGACAAGTGGCTACGGGAGGACCGGGCGAAAGGGGCGTCGGAGTAGTAGTCATGCAGCTGTGTTTGCGCTGGTAAATGGCAGTTTTCCGCTGCGGCAAAAAGTACACCTTTTGAAATGGTGGGTTTTCGCAGGTCAGACGACCTGTCGAGATGTGAAGAGCTGGGGTTTTGTCGGAGTAAATGCGGGAGGTGTATGTATAATGGTGATGTTTTTGGATGCGTCAAAAGGTGTACCTTTTCGCGCGCTTGGCGCGGGAGGGCCGATGGAAGGAGGGTCGGCGACATGGCCGAGATGGTTACAGAGCGCACGCGCTCGCGCGCGGTTCGCCCCGCCGGCACGCTCGCCGGAGGGCTCCCCTGCGGACGCCGCGTGCCCAAGGGGCGCGTGCGCTGGTATCTGCTGAAGGTGCGCGAGGGCTCGGAGGCGGCGACGTGCTCCAAGCTGCTGCGCGCCGTGCCGAGGGACGTACTCTCCGACTGCTTCCCGCTGCGCAAGGAGCGCTGGTTCAAGCGCGCAGGGATCTGGGAGCTGCAGCGCGTTACCGCCTACCGGGGCTACGCGTTCGCCGTGTCGGCGGACCCGGCGGAGCTCTCCAAGGCGCTCTCAAAGCTATCCGTGCAGGTTGAGCTCGCCGGCGCGGACGGGCGCTCGTGGATGCCGCTCGCGCCGGACGCCCAGGAGTGGTTCGAGCGCTGCATGGACGAAGGCCACGTCCTGCGCAGCTCCACCGCCGTGATCGTGGACGGCGTCCTGCACGTGCAGGAGGGCCCCCTGGTCGGTCAGGAGCCGCGGATCCGCAAGGTGGACCGTCACCGCAGGCGCTGCGAAGTTTCTTTGGGCTGGGACGGGGCGTTCACGGAGCAGATGCCGCTGGACGTGCCGTTCAAAAGCTAGCGCGTGCATGTCAGGTTATGGGCACACGGGTCGGGTGTTTTGGAAGAGATGGCAGAAGACATACGGGATTTCCCCGCTGAAAACGCGGGGGGGGGCGCTCATGCGCTCGGTAGCGACAACGGAAGGGTCGGCGCGCCGCGGGCGTGCTGTTGCGCTATGAGGAGCGGCGGCATGCCCGCGTCCGATGTCGAGGAGCTGCTGGAGGCGGCGGACGCGGTCGGGAGCGAGCGCGAGGCGAAGGCGGTTCTGAACGCGCTGTGCCATACGCCTGGCCTTACGGAGTGCCCGATCGCGCCGGACGTGCTCGCGAAGCTGCTGCCCGACGAGGGGGTTGTGGTGCTGCCCAGGCTCAGGCGCGTGGGCGGCGGCGCCCTCTACCGCCTCGTCAAGCGCGCGTTCGACGTCGCAGCGTGCTCGGCGGCGCTGGTGATCCTTGCCATCCCCATGGGCGCCATCGCGCTCATGATCAAGCGGCAGGATCCGGGCCCTGCCATCTACGCGCAGACGCGCGTGGGCAGGGGCGGGAAGCTCTTCAAGGTCTACAAGTTCCGTTCGATGTACGTCGACGCCGAGGCGCGCGGCGCCCAGTGGGCCGCCGGTGACGACCCCCGCGTGACGCCGCTCGGTCGCAGGCTGCGCAAATCGCGTCTGGATGAGATTCCCCAGTTCTGGAATGTGGTCAAGGGCGACATGTCGCTCATCGGGCCGCGCCCGGAGCGCCCCGTGTTCCACGACGAGTTCTGCAAGCGCATAGACGGCTGGGAGCAGCGCCTCGCCGTGCGCCCCGGCATCACCGGCCTCGCGCAGGTGGAGGGCGGCTACGAGCTGCTGCCGAAGGAAAAGGCGTTGCTGGACATCGAGTACATAGAAAACCGCAGCATCCGCCTGGACCTCTCCATCGTGTGGCGGACGCTGCGCACGATGGCGACCGGGGAGGGGGCGCGATGAGCGAGAATGCGCTGTCGCCCTACTCCGTCCTCATGTCGGTGTACGCCAAGGACAGGCCGGAGTACCTCGATGCCGCCATCGCCTCCATGGCGGCGCAGACCGTCCCGTTCAGGGACATGGTCGTCGTCTGCGACGGCCCGCTCACGGACGGGCTCGATAAGGTGCTCGACGATTGGAAATGGGAGCTCGACGGCCGGCTGACCCTGCACCGTTTGCCCGAGAACGGCGGACTTGGGGCCGCCCTCGCGGCGGGCCTGCCGCTGTGCCGCTGCGATGTCGTGGCCCGCATGGACGCCGACGACGTCTCGCGCCCGGACCGCTGCCGCATCTTGCTCGGGAAGATGGCCGCCGACGGGCTCGACCTCGTGGGCGGCGCGATCGAGGAGTTCGACCGCGAGCCCGGCGACATGGGGTCAGTACGCGCGGTTCCGCTCGAGAAGGGGGACATCGACACGTGGTTGAAGGGACGAAACCCCTTCAACCACGTGTCTGTCGTGTTCGACAGACACGTGGTTGAGCAGGCCGGCGGCTACCAGCCCTTCCCCTGGATGGAGGACTACTGGCTCTGGGCGCGGATGATAGCTGGCGGCTGCCGCTGCGCTAACGTGCCCGACGTGCTAGTTGACGTGCGCACCGGCGACGGAATGTACGCGCGACGGTCGAACACGGCCTACCTAAAAAGCCAGGTGCGGTTCTTCTCCGAGCTGCGCAAGCTTGGTCTCATCGGGCGCTTCGACCAGGCAAAGGCCGTGGCAGAGCGGACGATCGCCACCATGCTCCCCGCGGGGATGGTCAAGGCCGTCTACAACAAGGTGCTGCGAAGGAGGAGGGTGAGCGCATGACGGAAAACCATCCCATCCGGGTTCTTCACGTCGTGCCCTCCATGTCGCTTCGCGCGGGAATGACCAGCGTCGTCATGAACTATCACCGTGCCATCGATGCCGACAAGGTCCACTTCGACTACCTCTACATCAACCCTCCTGAGGAGCGGATAGCCGAGGCAGAGGCTCTCGGCGCGCGCGTGTGGCGCGTCCCCTTCGCCCCTCGCCCCTCCGGGTTCGCGGCAGTCCGGAGGTTCTTCTCGCAGCACGCGGGCGAGTTCGACATCGTACACTGCCACCAGATCTTCGCTCCGGAGATGGTCGGACGTCCCGCGAAGCGGTTCGGGGCCAAGCGGGTGGTCGCCCACAGCCATGCGACAAGGTTCAGCGATAAGCGGCTGAGCGGCATGCGGAACCGTTTCATATCGCATTTCGTCGGCTTGTTTGCAACCGACTACATGGCATGCTCGGATGCGGCGCGCGTGCTACTCGGCAGGCATGGCAAGGACGCCTACATACTGCACAACGCCATCGACTGCGCGCGCTTCGCGTTCGACGAGGAGGCGCGCTCCCAGGTGCGTTCGGAGTTGGGCGTCTCTGAAAAGACGCTGCTCCTCGGAACGCTCGGGAGACTCGAAAACCAGAAGAACCAGCTGTTCCTCCCGGAGGTCGTGCGGGTTCTGGAGGACAGGAACATCGACTGCCTGCTCGTCATTGCGGGGACCGGAAGCCTTCGCGACCGGATCGTTGCCAAGGCGAGGGATCTTGGCGTATCAGAACGGGTCAAGCTCATTGGAGACCGCCCCGATGCGCCGAGGCTCTACTCTGCTTTTGACATCTTCCTTCTCCCGTCGCTTTTCGAGGGGCTTCCCGTCTCAGGGGTGGAGGCGCAGGTGTCTGGGCTGCCGTGCGTCTTCTCCGACGCCATAACCTGCGAGGTCGCATTCGGGACATGCGACTTCGTCCCGCGAGACGATGCCGGCGCATGGGCGGACGCCATCATGCGGATGCCGCGCTCCGAATCTCGCCACGACGGCCCAAAGCTCGCACGAGCCGCAGGATTTGACATAACGGTCGAGGCAGGACGCCTTGCCCAGCGATATCAGGCAATGCTGGGGTGGTAGGTCGTGTATCTCGTCGAACGGGTGGCCGGCGGAGCCGTGTACCTTGCCCTCATGCTCGTTGTATGCAACGGAATCACCGTAAGCCGGAAAAGCTCGGTCAAGAAGTGGCTCATCGCATACGCCATTCTCCTTGGCCTGCTGGGATTTATTTACATCCCGCCCGAGACCGCCGACCTGACGAGGCTCCTGGAGAGCTACCGCGTTTGGTTGCAGCTGCCGTTCGACGAGATACTTGCGCGATGCTCGACAAGCTCTACGCCCGCCCAGGTTCTCTATTTCTGGGTCGTCGGCCAGACCGGTCTCGACGGCGCGCTGCCCGGCGTCAGCGGCCTCCTCTACCACCTTCTCATCTTCTCCTGCATATGGGATTTCGCCCAGAGGAGGGATATGCCGCAGCCTGCCGTTGCGGTTGCCGTTGCCTTCCTCATGTCCTTCGGGTCGTTTCTCCAGGCAATAAGCGGCATCAGGAGCTATCTCGCATTTGCGGTCATCGCGCGCTGCATGTATCGGGAGATCGCGTGCAGTCGCCCGGTCGTTTTGAGCATCCCCGGATACCTGTTTGCGTGTCTCATGCATCCCGCTGGCATGGCGCTGACCATCGTCCGGTTGGCCATCCTGATTTTTCAGAAGGGCGGCGGCGTGCTGAGGAAGGCGGGGATTGTGGCCTTCATCGCTGTGGCCGTCGCGTTCGCATCGCGTTTCGGCGCCCAGTACATCGACTCCATGTTCGACAAGATGACGGGGTATTTCGGCGGCGAGGTCTACTCGTATGTTTGGGAGTATCTCATCCATGGCATCCTTCTCGCCTCGATCGCCGGCACCCTGTACTCGGGAAGGTCCTTGTTTGCGGAAGATGATGCCGAAAGGAACCTCGCGCTTGGCGTAGGAGTCACGGCCTTCATCGCTGTGGCCTTCGCTCCTATCGAGTACTCCGTGTTTCTCCGCTTCTCAGGCTTTTCAGCGTGCCTCTGCGCTCCGCTCGTCATGAGGCTTCTCAAGCAAAGATACGAGGACGGAGACGCGAACTACAGGAGCTGGCTCCTCGTCGCCATCTGCGCGATGGCGTTCATCGCGTGCGCGCGCGGTGATTTGAGCAGCTACAAATTCATGGTGCTATAGGCGGTGTTTCGAGTGTCGAACGTTGCATCACGAAACAAAGGCGGGGGCATCGTCGCCTCATCGGTCGCGGTTTCGGTGTTCGTCGTGTTCATCAAGCTGGTCGGATTCGTCAGGCAGGCTGTCGTCGCGGCGTATTTCGGCGCGACTGCCGAGACCGACGCGTTCTTCCTGGCCTCGGGATTCGTCATGTCGTTCGGCCTCATGGTGTTCTCGTCGCTCTCGGTGACGCTGCTCACTATGTACGTCAACGAGAAGGAGCGCGGCGAGGCCTGCGCCAACGAGCTCGTCAGCTCGGCGCTCAAGCTCTTCGTGCCCATAGCGGCGGTCATCGCGCTGCTGATGTGCCTGTTTTCGGATGCCCTTGCCTACGTGCTGGCACCCGCGTACGACGCAGGCGAGCTCGGGGTCGTCTCCCACTACCTCCGCCTGCTCTGCGTCGTCGCCTTCCTGTACTGCCCCTATCTCGTGCTCAATGCGGTCCTCGAGGCGAACAAGGTGTTCCTGGCGGGGAGGGCCCTGGCCCTCTTCCAGAGTCTCCTGCTCATTGCGGCGGCGGCGCTCTTCTCGGACGGCGGAAACGTCCTCGTCCTCGTGGCCGCCTTCGCCCTCGCCTCGGTGGTCAACCTCGCCTATATCGTCGTCCGCGCTGCAAGGTATTTCCGCTTCCGCTGGAGCGCCCCCCTCTTCACCCCCCAGATGCGGGGCTTGGTGACCCTGATGCTTCCGGTCCTGCTGGGCAACGCGGTTCTCGAAGTGAACAGCATCGTCGAGAGGGGCGTCGCCTCTGCGCTCGAGCCCGGCTCGGTCTCCGCGCTCACCTACGGCTGGTCGGTCTACGAAATCGTGACGGGCGTCGTCGTGTCGTCTCTCGCCGCCGTGCTCTTCTCCTACTTCGCCGGTTACCTCGCCAAGGGGGACGTTGAGGGCATGACGAACTGCCTTGAGAAGTGCGTGGTCGCCCTGACGCTCGTCCTTGCGCCCGTGACGGTGCTGACCGTCCTCTGCTCGGACGACATCGTGTCCGTGCTCTACCTCAGGGGGAGCTTCGGAGAGTCCGCGCGGGCTGCGACCTCCACCGTCGTCGCCACCTACGCGATAGGCTTCGTGCCGACGGCGATTCGCAGCGTGCTCACCAAGGCCCACTACGCCTTCCAGGACTCGAGGGCGCCGATGCTCAACGGGATAGCCACCGTCGTGTGCGGAGGGGCGGGCGCCGTCGTCCTCTCCGTGGTTCTCGGCATGGGCATAGCGGGCATCGGCATAGCGGCGAGCGCCTCCATGTTCCTCTCGGCAGCGCTGTACCAGCGCTCCCTTTCCGTAAGGCTGCCCGCCTGTCGGATGAACAGGGGCAAGGTGGTCTTCGCGGGCAAGGTGCTCGCCGCAACCGTCGTGTCTGCCGTGGCAGGGTGCGCGGTGCGGGGGCTCCTTGTTTCCGCCGCTCCCTCCAATGCGCTCGTTGCCTCGCTCGTCAACATCGTTTGCACCTCCCTTGCCTGCTGCGCCGCATTCTATGCGTCGGCCTGGGCCCTGCGGATCCGCGAGCTCTCGCACCTCGCCACGCTGCTTCCGAAACCGAAACACAAGAGAGGAGAAGAGTAGTTGCAAAACGTTGCCCTCATAACGCTGCACCGCTCGGCGAACTACGGGTCGGTCCTCCAGGCGCTCGCGACGCAGGTCGTCCTGGAGCGCATGGGATACGACGTCGCCGTGGTGGACTACTACGCCCCGCGCAACAGCGTCCCGGAGATGCTGCGCGGCCTCAGGCACAAGAAGCCCCTGTTCGAGAAGAACCCGCTGGCGCTCCTCGCGGCGAGGGCGATCCTGCTCCCGTCGTACCTGAAGCGGCGCCGCACCTTCGACCGCTTCATAACGCTCAACCTCCGTCTTTCCGGAAGGACCTACCGCTCAAACGAGGAGCTTGCCCAGGACCCGCCGAAGGCCGACCTCTACGTCACTGGATCCGACCAGGTCTGGAACAGCGAGTGGAACGGCGGGATAGACGAGGCCCTGTTCCTCGCATTCACGCAGGAGGGCGCGCCCAGGATATCGTTCTCCGCCTCGTTCGGGAAGGCCGGGCTCGACGACGGGGAGGCCGGGCGCACGCGCGAGCTCCTCGCACGCTACGGGGGAATCACCGTCCGCGAGGACACGGGCGTCGAGATCGTGCGGGGCCTGGGCCTCGATGCGACTCAGGTGCTCGACCCCACGCTGTTCATGACGCCAGAGGACTGGCGGCCCTGGGTGTCCGGTAGGCGGCCGCGGGGCGAGTACATCCTCATGTACAACATCAACCACAACGCCCCGCTCGACAGGTTCGTTCAAAGGCTCGCCAGAAAGACGGGGCTTCCCGTCTACTACATCTCCTACCAGCTGCATGACTGCTTCAAGCGCGGGCGGATGCGCTGCTGCGTCCCCGTCGAGGACTTCCTCTCCCTCATAGCTGGCGCGCGCTACGTCGTGTGCGACTCGTTCCACTGCGCCGCCTTCTCGGTGAACTTCAACCGCGAGTTCGCCATAGTCCCGCCAAAGCGCTTCGGCACGCGCCTCGAGAGCTTCATGCGCGTCGTCGGCCTCGAGGACAGGATTGTCGGCGAGGAGGACATCGGCATCTTCGACAGGCCCATCGACTGGGGCAGCGCCAACGCCAGGCTGGACGCCGAGCGTGCCCGATCGCTCGATGCCGTCAAGAGCGCGATCGCGGCGTCGTTCGCGCGCTGCGGCGGCCCCCGTTATCGACAGTAGAAAGGAGCAGACGGTATGTATACCGAATTGAAGTCCTACCAGATCATCATCGCCCTCCTCAAGGAGTACGGGATCAACCAGTGTGTTCTCTCGGCGGGCTCGAGAAATCTCCCCTTCGTTCATTCGGTGGAGAAGGACCCGTACTTCGAATGCTACTCGGTCGTCGATGAGCGTAGCGCTGGGTACTTCGCACTTGGGCTCGCTCAGCAGTCCGGAAGGCCCGTGGTTATCTCCTGTACCTCATCCACGGCGACGTGCAACTATTGGCCAGCGGTTGCAGAAGCGTTTTATCAAAACGTACCTATTGTCGTGCTCACTAGCGATCGCGACCCGGCGCGTTTAGGCCAACATGAGGATCAAATGATTGATCAGGTGGGGATGTACGATCGACATGTCCGCAAGTCAGTCAACTTGCCGATTGTTCGAGACGATGAGGACTTCCATTTCTGCTGGAGGCTTACGAACGAGGCGTTGATGGAGCTCGATCACCATGAAGGCGGGCCCGTGCATATTAACGTGCCGTCCAAGTGGTACAGCACCTCATTTACTGCTGCAACTCTCCCTAACGTTAGCCGAATCGAGCGAATCGACCTTGAGGCGAGTGGGGAGGTGTGGCAGCGTCGTGCCGACGTCTTAGGCAAGGCGAATCGTGTGCTTCTGGTACCCGGACAATCGCCGCGTTTAAGTGACGGTTTTAAGGATGCTATAGAAGCATTCTTCAGATCGTTTAACAGTGCAATCTCCGTTGAGTATATGTCGAATGTTGCCGACGCTCATGGAGCGATAAACACTTCAGTTTGCTTCGATAGCCGTTACTGTACGGAGAAAAAGTTCTTGGAGTTCGCGCCCGATATCGTCGTTTCCTGGGGAGGAAACGTCATGCAGGGAGTGAAGGAGATGCTGCGACACTGTAGGGCTCCGTTCGAACATTGGCTCATCGACCGGGACGGCAAAGTGCGCGATCCTTTCGATAGCATCACGACGGTATTCGAATGCTCGCCGGAGACGTTCCTCAGAAATATGACGAGCTATGCGAAGACCCGCTCTGGCAACGATATGGAGTACTACAACGCTATCAAGGAGTATGCGGCGTCTGTTGTCGCTCCTGCCGATAGGTGGACAAATATCTATGCGATTAGAAACGTTGTCGAGCTTATCCCCCCTGGCTCGGTGCTTCACATGTCGATCAACAATGCCATCCGTATTACGAACTTCTTTAAGCTAGCTCAAAATGTGCGAGTCTACGCCAACATAGGTACCCATGGTATCGACGGCTGCATGTCCTCACTCCTAGGCCAGGCACAGGCAACGGATGGGCTTGCTTTCCTCATTGTGGGGGACCTTTCGTTCTTCTACGATATGAACTCGCTGCGTATTAGGCATGTTGGAAGCAATGTCCGTATCCTTTTGCTCAACAATCACGGTGGCGAGGAGTTCTACTACAACGGCATCTGGCAGGATGAGGCGAGCGATCTTCACACTACTGCACGGCATAGTGCCGTCGCTGGACCTTGGGCTAGATCTTGCGGTTTTAGATACCTTAGTGCGGAAGATAAGGACTCCTTCGACGCGGCTTTGCCTGAGTTCATGGATGCAGAATCTGAAGTGCCAGTGCTGCTCGAGGTCTTCACCGAAATGAGCACGGACGCCAAGGCAATTTACGACTTCTACGATGCTAGCCGCCCGCGCGACGCGGTCTCCGACATGAAGCGCGCCGGCAAGGACTTCGTCAAGAGGACTATCGGCAAGGAGACGGCCGTCAAGATCGCCGACAAGCTCGGCGTGAGGCTGCGCTAGGGGGCGAACATGGGGCTCAAATCGAAGGTGAAGAAGGCGGGGCGCTTCGTCCTCTCCAACCTGGGAAGGCCCGTGCGCGTCGAGCAGTCGCTTCGCGGCGAGAGCGCGCTGCTTTCGGGAAGGTGCGTGGTCGTGACGGGGGCGGCCTCGGGAATCGGCTTCGCGACCGCTGCGGCTTGCCTTAGGGCGGGCGCGGACGTGGTCGTGACGTCCCGGAGCCTGGATCGCGCGAAGGACGCGTGCGGGCGCCTCGGCGGCGGCCACCCCGCTGCGCTGGACCTTTCCGATGCCGGGTCGATGGCGGCGCAGGTCGATGCGCTGTACGGCGCCGCGCCCGCACCTGTCGACGCTCTCGTGAACAACGCCGGCGTCCTCAAGGGCGCGGCCTTCGGACGTACTGCGGTAGCAGACTTCGACGAGGTCGTCGGGACGAACCTGCGCGGCACGTACTTCCTCACGCAGGAGGTCGCTCGGCGCATGGTCAAGGAGGGGCTGAAGGGGAACATATGCTTCGTCACGTCCTCCTCGGCCTACCGACCCGCGACGAACGCCTACTCCTGCACCAAATGGGCTCTCCGCGGGCTCACGGAGGGAGCCGCCAAGATGCTCGCGCCCCACGGCATCGTGGTGAACGCCGTCGCACCCGGCCCGACGGCGACCGCGATGCTCCTCGAGGGCGACGCGGGCAACGTCATGCTCCCCCGAAGCCCCATCGGGCGCTACGTAACGCCGGAGGAGATCGCCGAGATGGTCGTCACGCTCCTGAGCGATGCGTCGCGCAGCGTCATCGGAGATACGGTGCGCATGACCGGCGGCAGCGGCGTGGTCACGTTCGACGACGCCGACGCCACCTTCGAGCTGTAGGAGGCGCGCATGACGATTGCAAGCAGGATATCGCGCAAGATCGGCGACAAGCTCAACCCGCTGCTCGCCCCGTCGAGGCGGGCGAAGCTCGAGCGCACCGACTTCACCATCATATCCAACAACTGCTGGGCGGGGTCGGTGTACCGGCGCTACGGCCTGCCGTATCTCAGCCCTACCGCTGGCCTCTACTTCTTCGCTGACGACTTCGTGCGGTTCGCCGGGGCGCTGCGGCGCTACACCTCGGCGCCGCTCAGGTTCATCGATGCCGCCGATTCGCGACATGCCGACCTACTTGCGCAGAAAGGCGAGCTGAAAAAGATCGTGGGGGGGGTCGACGACGTCGAGATCGTGTTCCTCCACTATGCTACGAAGGAGGAGGCAGCGGAGAAGTGGCGACGGAGGTGCGACCGCATCAACTGGGACAACCTGTTCATCAAGTTCAGCCAGATGAACGCCTGCACCGAGGATGACCTGCGGGCTTTCGACGCCATCCCGTTCAAGAACAAGATATGCTTCACGGCGACGGCGCATCCCGAGCTGGGCTGCGCCATCCATTGCCCCGGGTTCGAGAGCGACGAAGGTGGCATCCTAAATGACACGGACCGCTACGCGCGCTACATCGACCTGGAGAAGTGGCTCAACGGGGGTTTCGAGCGTTACGAGCTCGGATGAGGTTAGTAGATCGAGGGGCCTTTACAAAGCGAGATAGTTTGTATTGGTTTGAAAGAATGAGATGGAAGGAAAGACAATGGCTGAAAAACGCAATAATCCCGGCACTGTCAACACTGCTCACGTGAGGAACACGTCTGATGGGGTGCACGAGAAGCCAAACCCTGACGGCGGGACTCATGTTTCGGCATGGGATGCGCGGTCTAATCGGCGCATTTCGTGGAACGAAAACCCGGACGGCACGATCACCGGTGTCCACTCAACAAAGCAAGACGACAAGAGCAAGATCGATTACAAACGTGGACGTCGTTAATGTGCGCTATGCGGGATCGACCTCGCGATTTATCTGCTAGCACGTCTTTTCGGTACAAACTGCCAAAGAGGCACCCCATTCGGGCGCTTGAGCGATAAGAGTGGATTCCGAATTGTGACCACCTCATAGCCTGTACCCATCTGATGGGTGCGGGCTATTTCTTTGCCCGCCCGAGGAGAAAGGCGGGCCTTTTCATGGGTGGCGAGAACGATGGCGCGACCGCGCAGGCGCAGTTTGCGGGTGAGCCGCAGACGCAGGGCGACCAGGCAGCGCAGACGGCGGGACTCCAGGGCGCGAACGTCACGGACAACGGCGGCGACGCGGTCGCCCGTGCCCACAAGGACTACGAGGCGGCGCTCGCGGAACGCGACGCGCGGATCGCGGAGCTGGAGGGCGAGATCGCGGAGGCGGCAAAGACCGCAGAGGGCGCGGAGGCCCTGCGCAGGG
>ENA-OPBO01001875-OPBO01001875.1-human-gut-metagenome-genome-assembly--contig:-NODE-1875-length-13651-cov-3.688953_pt1 | contig 13651 bp, 9 predicted proteins | sample MGYA00241071_ERZ501458 | MGnify/ENA primary metagenome ERZ501458 (study PRJEB25962, sample SAMEA2042509) | human gut metagenome | biome: human gut; feature: human-associated habitat; material: faeces...
TTTTACAAAAATTAAATCTTGAAATCCTTGAAGGAGAATTCTTCTCCCTACTTGGAACTGAAAAATCTGGAAAGACTACTCTTGCAAGAATTATAATGGGATTTTTAAAACCTAATAGCGGATCTATTAAGGTTTATGATATGGATTCATTTAAAGAATCAAAAGAAATAAAAGAAAGCGTGTCTCTTGTGCCAGAAGATATGATCTTCGATTCAAAGATCAAGTCCTTCGCACTATTAAAAAAGACACTTAATGCACACAACCTATCCAACACAGAAGACATTGACATCCTCTGTGATTATTTTGAATTTAATTCAAACTTAAGGGTTTGTGACTTGAGAGACAGGGAGAGAAAACTCTTAGCTATTATTAACGCCCTAATTATTAAGCCAAGACTTTTAATCTTAGACAATCCTTCTAAGTTTTTAGATGACAAGGACATTGACAGACTCTTCTCTCATGTGAAGAAATTAAATGAGCAAGAAAACCTAACAGTTTTACTCCTATCTGAGTCACTAAGAGAGGCAAAAAAATATTCTGCTCGTATTGCCTACCTATCTGATGGTAATGTTCAAGACATTGAGTACAACAATGTAAAGGCAGCTGGAGATAAGGTCCTAAAAATTGATTCCTACAGGGGCAATATAAATTACTTTACTTCCATTGGAGCAAGAATTATCAAAGACGAAGAAGACGAAACTATCCTTTACTTTGACGGTCCTCTTCCAGAACTTTCAAAAGTTATCTATGAAGAAGGTTTAGAAAATTATATTCTTGAAGATGCTGAGTTAAGTGATAAAGTTGAAGCTTACTACAAGGGAGAAAATGCAAAACTTCCAAGAAGAAAGACTGAAGCTCCAGTGGAATCTAAGGACATCAAGCTAGAAGAAACTTCATGTATAGAAGCAGATACTATTAATGGAGTAAGTGAAGCTACTGTTAAGCTGGACCAAGCTGATAACAACTTCAATAGTGTTGAAGGCATAAGCGAAGATGAAATGGAAAAAGATACAGTCCACAACACAAAGACAAATCTTTTTGTTGACGAAGACTATTCTGAAAAAGTTCTTGGAGAAAATCCAAAGACTCCTCAAGGAGAAGTTCTTGATCCTCTAAAGGAAGAAAAAACTTCTGGCGACACAATAGTATTTGATACCTCTAATGAAGGCATCTTCAATGCTAGTGAAGAAACAAAGCTAAAGGAGGACAAAGATGATATTTAATATGGAATTTAAATCAAACTTTGCAAAGATGATTTCTTGGGCCATTGTCCTAATAATTTTACTGGGACTTATGCTTGCCTTTTATCCTTTCCTTGCAGAGTCACAAATGAATTCGCTCTTTAATTCAGTTTTAGAAAGTTTTAACGAGCCGACAAAAAATATCTTGGGCTTTTATGAAGGCATGGATATAGTAAACATTGGCGACTATCTTGCCCTAGTTTACCACTATCTTGGAATATTAATTTTTGTATTTGCAATGCAACTTGGAGCTAACTCCCTTGCGAAGGAACAATCTTCAGGTAACATTGAATATATTTATTCAAACCCAATTTCTAAATCAGAAATTGTAACTGGAAAGTTCACAGCAAATATTTTAATTTATATTTTATTCTTAATAATAATGGCACTTGCAAGTTTCGGACTTGTTCTTGGAGTTTCTACTCCACAAGTGACAAGCTTTGAAATTATAGAAGGACTTGTAAAAGTTTTCGTTGGACTACTTGGCTCTGGCCTTGTCTTTATGTCCATTGGATTCTTCTTCTCTTCAATGTCTAAGTCAGCCCTACATCAAGATGCAGTATCTGCACTTTTTGTATTCCTTCTTGTACTACTTACAATTGTAGGAAAAGTTATTGGCGACGTCTTTGGAATGGTAGTTACTTACTTCCCTAACGAAGCCTTTAGACCTTATAGTTTTGTCAGCGCAAACCTAAACCTATTTGGCCTAATAGCAAATGCAGTGATATTTATCTTGATGATAGTATTGACTTACACAATCTATTCAAATAAAGAACTTAAATATTAATTTTAAAAAACTATCTTGGCTTACCAGGATAGTTTTTTTTGCGCTCTAAATTATTTTTCATAAATTTTAATTTTTATTATCAGTAAAGAGGTTCTTTTATATAGATCTTTATTGTATAATTATATTGCTAGTTTTTTTAAGTGGAGGTAACTATGAATAATAAAAATAAGAAGATACTTGCCCTAGGACTATGCAGCATTATGTGTATAACAAACGTAGGATGCAGTAGCTTAGGTAAAAAAGAATCAAAGAAAAAAGTAGAAACAAACGTAGATTTGTCAAATATTAAAGATATCAGAACTGTAAAGGTAAACCAGGATCAGGCTATGCTGAGATTTACAACACAGAACAAGGCTGGCTCTATATCAAGCCTTATACTTAAGGAAAAAGATGGAAAATACATCTATTCAATAGACGGTATAGACAAAAAAGGCCAGGGAATAATCATGACTGTAGATGCTAAGACTAGTGATGTGATATCATCAAAGCCTATAGTAGCTGCAAGTGCTGAAAAAAAGGCCAACGTCTTAAACTTTTCAATCATCAAAGACTTAAAATTGGCTATACAGGCAGCATTCAAAAATGTAGACAGGGACGTTTATAGTCAGATAGATTCTTATAAATTGATGTATGCAAACAATAAGAACATATACAAGTTTACTTTTTCTAACGGAGAAACTGAAAAAGAAAAATCTAAGAAAAAGACTGTATATATAGATGCATCTAGTCTTAAGGCTATAGGCAAAGAAGAAGAAAGCCAGATTAGATCTTTTGAAGAATCATTAAACAATCCAACTCCTACATCAAATGACAAGGCCAGTGCCACTAATTCACAGGACGGATCAGGTAAAGTAACAAAATCTACAAACTAATATCACAATAAACAGACCCCTATATAATCAAAAATGATTGTATAGGGGTTTTATAGCTAAAAATCTAATATTTACTTTTTATTCTGGTTTACCATTTGGATAGAAAAGAACCTTGCCTATGCCTGGAGTTCTTTCTGCTATCTTTTCAAATATTTCAGGACCCTCACTTAGGTCTAACCTATGTGTTATAAGAGGTGATGGATCAACTGCTCCTGTCGCCATAAAATGCTCTGCACTCGTCCACTCTTTGCCTGGGAATGGTGAAGATACTGAGTTCCATGAACCAAATATTGTAAGTTCATTTCTAACTATTCTCTCAAAATAGAATCTCTCAATATTTATATCTCCATATGGTATTCCTAGGAATACTACCTTCCCACCCTTTTTAGCTAGGGCAAACACCTGGGCTGAAGTTATCTTTGAACCAGCAGACTCAACAGCAACATCTACACGTCTACCGTCAGTTATTTTTTCCAATTGTTCATGTGGAGGACCATCTAAAGAATTAATAGTGTGTGTAGCCCCTAGACTCATAGCTAGGTCCAACTTAGACTGGTCTATATCTATTGCAACGATCTTTCTAGCTCCAAATATCTTGGCCCACTGGATAGCCAATAATCCAATTGTTCCACATCCCATTACAGCTATATCATCCCCTGGCTGCAACTGAGTTTTATAAAGACCATGTAGTGCAACACAAGAAGGTTCTACCATAGATGCCTTTTCAAAGCTAACCTCGTCTGAAATTTTAAGGACATTTTCAGCAGGTAATTTTGTATACTGGGCAAAGCATCCAGGATCTTTGGCACCTATTACTTTTAGAACATCACATCTTGCAAATTCACCCTTCTTGCATGACTCACACTCTCCACAGTATAGTGTAGGACAACCTGTCACCCTGTCACCAACCTTTAGGTTAGTCACACCAGGTCCAACCTTCTCAACTACACCTGAAAACTCATGTCCCCATACCATGCCTTCAATGTATGGACCAAGTAAAGAATACCTATGTCCATCTGAACCACAAATACCAGCAACCATTACCTTTATTATTACATCGTCATCTTTTATTATTTCAGGCATTGGAGCTTCTTCATACCTAATATCTCTAGCCTTATATAATCTTAAACTCTTCATTTATTTGCCTCGTTTTCTTATATCTTTTTATTTTTCTTACTCTAATGTAGAGTTTTAATATTTTTATATTCTTAAATATTTTTATATCTTTTCTTATCTTATAATTTTGAAGAATCGACTGCTACCTTAATTTCCTTACCAGCCATCAAGTCTTCTATACCTTCATGGAATTCACCTAGTCCAACAACCTTGGTAATTAGGACCTCTGTATCTACCTTGCCCGCTGCAAGTAGTTCTAAAGAAGTGACCCAAGCACTTGGCTTTTGTGATCTTGTACCAACATATGCTATTTCCCTCTGGATTATTGTTTCCTGGTCCATTTCATTGAACTTCTTGGCAAATATACCAAGCTGAACAAAAGTAGCCTTCTTCTTTAATAGTGGAAGGGCATCGTTTACTGCCGGCATAAATCCAGAACAGTCAAAGCCCTTATCTACACCATAGCCCTCAGTCATTTCCATAATTACATCTTTTAAAGACTCAGCTTGAACATTTACTGTCCTATCTACACCTAGTTTTTTAGCAAATTCAAGTCTTTCCTTGTCCTTGTCTATACCAGTCATTATAACTGTAGCTCCCTGAGATTTAACTACCTGAGCAAGTAGTAGTCCCATTGGTCCTGGTCCTATAATAAGTACCTTGTCACTTGGTTCTATTGTAGTCTTTTCCAATGCTGCATGGACACAGCATGCTAGGGGTTCTGTCAATGAAGCTGCAAGTAATGATACACTTTCTGGTAGTACATGGACACTCTCTTCCCTAGACAATACATACTCTGCAAATGATCCATTTACCTGAGTACCTATACCCTTTCTAGATGGACAAAGATTGTAGTCTTTTGATGCACAATATATACACTCTTCACAAGTTTCAAAAGTTGTCTCTGATGTAACCCTGTCTCCTATCTTTACATTTTTTACATCTGGGCCAACCTCAACTACGACACCTGAAAATTCATGACCCAAAGTTACAGGAGTCTTTATGTTTGCATATTCTCCCTTGAAGGAATGAATATCAGATCCACAAATACCACTGTATGCCACCTTAATCTTTACCCTATCCCCATAAACCTGAGGTTCTTCTAGGTCTAATAACTCGACATTGTCATAACCTGGCCTTGCCTTTACCACTGCTTTCATCCTTTTCTCCTTTCGAATTACCATAATCATTTAATGCTAGATCTAGCCACACTCAAACGACTATCAAACTAGCTATATTGTAATTGACCTTAGCCATATATTGTAATTGACCTTAGCCATTTTGGAAAACATTTCCATATATAAAAACCCCTCTTTGTACACCTGTACAAAGAAGGGTTTTAATAAACTTAGAATAAGCCCATCGCCTTGACCATCTCTGAGAGCTTGTATATACCCCATTTATACAAGTTACCACCAGCATCTATAGAAGATACCATTGTAGTTCCCTTTGGTAGCATATTAGCCTGAGAAAGTAGCTCTGTATGTACAGGCGCAAGATCTGTTGCCATATATAATGATAGTGCTATTACTATTGTTCCTGTGATTACCGACTGTACTATGTTACCCTTTCTAAAGCATACGATGAATGCTATATAGAATGGTATAGTAGCCAAGTCACCGAATGGAAGTACCCTGTTACCTGGTAGTATTACTGCTAGGAATAGAGTTATAGGTACAAGTATTAGAGCTGTTGAAAGAACTGCTGGATGTCCAGTTGCAAGAGCTGCATCTAGACCTATGTATAGTTCTCTATCTCCATACTTAGACTGTAGGTAGTCTCTTACTGCCTCTGAAATTGGAATTAGACCTTCCATTAGTATCTTAACCATTCTAGGCATCAAGAACATTACTGCACCCATTGATATACCTGTATTAAATACCTTAGATACATCGTAGCCTGCTAGTCCACCAAGAACGAATCCTAGGATTATACCCATCATCATTGGTTCACCGAAGATACCAAATTTCTTCTGAATTGTATCTGGGTCTGTATGTATATTACCGATTACTGGTATCTTTTCTACTATTTTACCAACTAGGAAACCAAGTGGTGCGAAAGATGCTGTTGAACCTGTTGGTAAACAAACACCCTCAAGTCCATAGAAGTCTCCCACATACTTGGCTGTTTTGTCTGCCGTAAATAGTACCAATAATTCCATTATGATTGCACATATGATTGCCCATATATAACTTCCTGTTACAACGTAACCGAATGCACCGGCTACTATAAAATGCCAGTAGTTCCACAAGTCTATGTTTAGAGTCTTAGTCAACTTGAAGTAAATTAATATTAAGTTAACACCCAAACAAACTGGTATTATTATCGGTGCTACTGGTGATGCCCAAGTAGCTGATGCTGTTGTCGGCCAACCAACATCTATTACTGTCAATGAAAGACCGAAACGTTTTACCATTCCCTGTGCTGCTGGTCCTAGAGTTGAAGTTAGTAGGTTAACTACTAGTCCAATACCAACAAATCCTATACCTATTGTAAGACCTGACTTTAAGGCCTTGGTGAACTTAATCTTGAATATCATACCTAAGAATAGGATTGTAATCGGTAGGATTACTGTCGCACCCATGTTAAGTATGTACTGTACTACTGCTAATACTTTATCCATTTTCCCCTCCTGAGTTATAAATTATATATAATAGCTTTTTGCTAATATAAACAGATAAATTAGATTGATTTTATTATACTAGGTGGTCTAGTATCTTCTGGTCTAGAGCCTTAGTGTTGATACCAGTGATGTATGATGTAGCTATTATTGCTGGTATCTTGTATGTAGTTGGTAGTATTGTTGTAGAAACTATAAGGTCAGCTTCATCCTGTTTAGAAGCAACCTCAGCTATCTTACACTGGATTATTTCCGCATCTATATTGTTGTCTTTTACTAACTGCTCAACCTTACCACATACTACTGTTGATGTTGCTATTCCTGCTCCACATGCTACTAAAATTTTCTTTTTCATTTTTCTACCTCCAAATAATTAAATGTTAAATATAATGTTTTCTAATTCTTCTTTACTAGACGAATTAATAATCTTTGCCATTGTTTCCTTGTTCTGGAATATGCCCATCAATTCTGTTAAAACTTCTAACTGACTGTGTGGCTGGTTTAAACCAAGCATAAATGCTGCTCTTACATCTAGTATAGCGCTTGCATCTTCCATAGAACTAAATTTTACTGGTTCCTTAAACACTGCTACAGCTATGAATTCTTCTTTTACATACTCTGCATCAGTGTGAGGTATAGCTACTGCAAAATCTTCTAGCTGGATACCTGTAGGGAAATTATCCTCTCTCTTCTTGACATTCACTTCAAACTCATCTGTCACCTTGCCTAGTGAACAGGCCTTCTGTGATAGTATTGTGAAAAATTCTCCCTTATCTGCTACAGATAAATCATAGAAAACTAATTCTTTTTTAAAATATTCCTTTAATTGCAAGTTTTTGTCCTCCTAACATAATCCATATAGCTGGCCTTTTGAGTAGCCAGTATATTTTCTAATGCCTTATATATAGCAACTACCGTGCCAACTTTGCACAAAAAAGTAAAATAACGTTTTTTTGTTTTCAATCAAGCTATAGCAAAGGTTTCGACTTTAATTTTTTTCAGAAAAATATTTTCCTAAACATAAAAAACAAATATAACAGAAAAAACCACAATTATTGTGGTTTTTTCTGTTATAGACCTAGTCTACAAATATGTCCATTATCTCTTTTTTACTAGTAGCCTTACTTATCTGTTCTATCTTGTTATCATCTCCAAGTATCTTGAACAACTTCTTCATCTCAGCCTGGTTGTTCTCCTTGATAGCTATAAGGGCAACACAGTCAACCATGAACTCATTGTCCCATACTATCGGCTTGCTAAGCTTGGCTATGGATATTACTGGTTTTTTTACATTTTCAGGTAATCCATGAGGTATTGCTACCTTTGACTTAAAGACAAGGGTACCCATGGACTCTCTCTTGTATACACTAAGTATAAATCTCGAGTCTACATAGCCTTTCTCCTGTAACCTTGCAACCATGCTGTCTATCACGTATTCTTTGGATATACCTTCAAAATTTTCATAGATAAATTCTTCAAGGATTATATCACTTAATCTACCATCACTTGTTTCTGATAGTTTAAGATCGTCGTCTTCTTGACAGCACAAGTTTACAACTTCTTCTATACCATACCCAGAAAGAACTTTTCTGTAATTTATATATGGTATATTCTTGTAATTTATACCAATCGTTCCTACTATACATACAATTTTCTTAGTCTTTTCTATTTCTTCAAGCCTGTTTTCAACACCGATTTCATCCAAAAATCCTACAGGTATAACATTTATATCCAAACCTCTCGTCGATATACTACTGTCTAGTAGCTGCTTTAGGTTTTTGGCATTTCCATGTCCACTCAAACAAAGGGATATTACAACCTTTTCTCGTTCTTCTTTTTCAATATATTGGTCCTTATTTTCATCACTTGGATTTTTGTTTATCTTATCGCAGTAGTCAGATATATCTTCAAACTTTTTAGATTCTATAGCAGCCATCTTACCTATTTCCATGGCTAACAAGGTATCTACCCTAGATATAGTCTTGGTCTTTATCTTAAATCTTTTTTCAACTTCATTTCCAATTATGACTAGAGAACCCATGTCTATTAAAATTATAAGTCCATTAGGTGCATTTATAGAGCTTATCTGAGATATACATTTTTCAATTCCCTCTGATGAAGAGGATTCTAGTGGTATTTCAAGACCTATAGTACATTCTACACCCATAAGGTTGTTGACTACATTGGCCATTTCTATACCAACTTTGCCGTGGGTTACTATCAGTACCTTTACATTTTCCTTGACCTTGTCATCCTTTATGCAGAACTTATTGATATAGTAGGCAAGGTATCCCAACTCATCTTCGGGAATAGATAACTTGGATATATTTTCTGATATACTCGCAATGTACCTAGCCAACTCGTATTCTTCCGGCATAGATGAAGATATCTTAGAAAGACTTGGATTTACTATTTTCTTTCCATTTTTTATCCTCTCTAGAGTATGTTGAATATGTATAGCAAGTGCTGGATACAAGGATGAGTTTATATGCTCATACTGGGTCTTTAACATTGCTATGACCTTCTGCATTATCTCAAATACCTTCTCAGACATCTCACCGTTTATATATGACTTTAGCTCTTCTCTAACTGCTGCAGACCTATCTAGGATCAACTCATCAAACTTCTTGTCTAACTTTCCAAGGAATATATTTTTTATCTCCTCTTCACTATAGTGGCTGTGACCCAGGATCTTAAGCTCTTTTTCGGCATATTGGTGGATTTCTGATATTGCATTTTTATGCATACCTGTAGATGTTGACTTAAAGTCACTTATATCTATAAATACATCCTCTATCCAAGAGAATACCTCCTTATCAGAAGACTTTCTAACATAAGACCTCAATGAATCTTCCCCGACAAATACAAAATCTTCCCCGATTTCAATCTTAGAGAATGCCCTAGCACAGGTAACCTGTATATCACTTTTTAGCTGACCTATATTCCCACTGCACTTATAATTCATCAGCTTGTTTATGACATTCTTGGCTATAACAAAGTTTTTATTCACCCTCTTTGCCTCTATTTCAAAGAACTTGAGTATGAGTTTGTACCTTTCTTTTTTTGGTCTCGAATCAAGACTTGGAAGCTCTATTATCATGGGAATCCTTCTCTTAAATGTATTGAGAAGGTCAGAATTTGGATCTCCAGTTGTGGCACAAATTATCAGGACCTTGGCCTTTCTCTCAGCTGTTGTCTCACCAAGTCTCCTATATACGCCCCTGTCAATCAAGGAAAATAGGATTTCCTGACCTGTTGATGGTAGCCTATGGACCTCATCTAAAAATAAAATACCACCGTCAGCCCTCTCTACGATACCCTCCTTGGAAGAGTCAGCACCTGTGTAGGCCCCCTTTTGAACACCGAACAAGTGAGCTATAAGCAAGTTTGGATTTTCTGCATAGTCTGCACAGTTAAAAACTATAAATGGACTTCCCTTTTTCTTGAAGCCATTAATTACAGAAAATCTGTACATACACTCAGCCATATCGCTCTTACCAACTCCTGTCGGTCCGTGTATAATTGTGTTGAGTCCATTTGGAGGATACATCATGGCAGACTTGAGTGATGATATCTTTTCCTTAAGACTTCCATCTGCACCTATTAGCCCTTCAAATCCATCCTTTTCGTCAAGCTTGTCTTTTACAACCTTGATCTTGTTGGCGTAATCGCTAGCCTGACTATAGTCTATGCCATCCTTATTTTTTGCCTCTATCTCCTTCATAAGACCTCTTACCTGAGACCTTGATATCACAAAACCATCATCTAGAAGAATATCCGTTATATACCTATCCGTATAATCAGCCTTTGCCAGCATTATCTTTTCCATAACACCTATAATCAGGGCCTTTCTCCTATTATTAGAAGATGCTATATTAGAGCTAGTTCTAAGACTCGTAACCTTACTCCTAGAAATGCCTAGCTTTTGTGCTATCTCTTGGTCAGTTAGAGGATTTTTCTTATCTTCATTTTTTATAATACGCAGTAATTGATCTTCCATAATCACTCCCCCTCTTGTCTTTTTCTGTTTTATGATAATTTTTCATATAGACTTCCACTCTTAAAACATTATATCTTCAACTACTTATAGGCCAAGCAACCCTAGTCAACGGACTTTAATGCCTCTAACATATCCAGTTTCTTTAGTATATGGTTTACAAAAAATCCCAGTACCAACAAAATCCCAACTACTGCTATACAAGGAGCAGTATATACAAATAGACCTATACTTGGATTAAACATTATATTGTCTGGTGGTGCTGAATTGAGGATAATCTTATGAAGTATGCCTCCCATAAATATACCAAATCCAATACCTATAAGAGATAATATTATAGTCTCCCTGTATATATACATGGTCACTTCCTTATTCAAAAATCCTAAGACCTTGACCGTAGATAGTTCACGTATTCTTTCGTCAAGATTGATATTTGTGAGATTGTATAGGATTACAAGAGCCAGAGACAATGACATGACAGTAAGTACAAGCATGACTTGTGTCAGCGAGCCCGTAATAATATCGACTTGAGAAATGACGTTGGTATTTTGCCCTACTCCCCTTACTCCCTTCAAGTTCATAAATCTTGAAGTTACTTCCTTGATATTTTTAGGCGACCTGTCCTTCATTGATACTAGGTAGCTATTTGGTTGAACAAGCTTGCCATAGACCCTTGAGTAGCATTTTGAATCCATAAATACAAAGTGGCCTGCATACATTTCACAGATTCCTCTAACCTTGAGATTACAGTTCTTGTCTTGACTATTCAATTTAAAGCTATCTCCTACTTTTAACCTGAGGATCTCAGCCAATTTTTCAGACACTACAATACCATCTTGACCTAGGTCTAGCTTAGTAGAGTTCTTACGGTCTTTAAGGACAATATATTCCGAGAAGTCATCTCTAGGACTAACCATCAAATTTATATCTTGAGGATCAGATTTTCCTTCTACCTTCTGACTGATTGTCTCTGCATATATAGGAAGGTATCCACTGATATCTTTAGACCTGAGTAGCTTGTCTATAGCAACTTGCTCATCCTTAGTTACCCTATCTTCCTTAGATACAAGGGCATCATACCTGATTATATCCTTAAATTGCCTGTCCTTGACTCCGTTTATAGATGATGCTATACCCAGTCCAGCAAATAATAGGGCTACCGAACCAGCCACACCGAATATAGTCATCAGCATCCTTTGCTTGTAGCGGAAAATATTACGGGCTGTGACCTTGTGGTTAAAGCTCAGTCTTGACCAAACAAAAGTTAGACGCTCCAAAAATATCTTAGAACCCTTGCTTGGTGGCTTTGGTAGGAGTAGCTGTGATGTGGTTTCCTTTAGCTCCTTGTGGGCTATGTAGACTGCTGGAACGACGCTACACATCATAGAACAGATAAATGCAAGGGCAACTATTCTCCAGTCCCAATAGAGACCAATACTTGGCATTGTAGTATCTGCTAGAAGAGATGTAGACAAAATATATGGTATGCCGTACATTCCCAATATAGAACCTAGCAGACTTCCACTTCCACCGGCAAATAGACCATATATGGCAAACTTCTTGATAACATCCCTATCAGTATAGCCCAGGGCCTTTAAAATTCCTGCATTATTGCGCTCTTCATTTACAAACCTAGTCATAGTAGTAATGGTCACTAGAGCAGCAACTAAATATAAGACAAGTGGGAATACATCAGAGACCTTGTTAATACCCATAGATGTAGATTGGACTGTCTTGATTCCGTCCCCTCCTGGTAGGGTCCTCCTAGTATATACTGTATATTTAGGAAGGCTCAAACCATTGACCAAATCCTGTGCATGGCTAAGGTCAGACTTGGCGTCTTTAATTTCTTTAATCGCTTTTTCTTTCTCTACTATATAATCTTGTCTTTTACTGTCCAATTCCTTTTGTGCCTTGCCTATTTCATACCAACCCTTGTCAATTTTAGACTTACCAGCCTGGTATTGGGCCATACCCCTTCTGTATTCTCCCTCTTTGGAAGATATGACGGACCTTGCCCTGTCATATTCAGCTACCCTTGCCATGCCAGATTCATATTCCTTTAGACCAGTCATATACTTTTCATAGGCCGGTTGGAGCTGACTCTTGTCCCCATCAGGTCCTAGACTCTCAGACTTATGGTCGAGGTCTTTCTTCGTGGCATCCAACTGGGCCTTGACTGATACTAATTTGTTACGCGCTTGTTCTACTTGGTCTTTCTGAGAATCCAGGCTAGCTATTGACCTGTCTAGGGATAGCTTGGCATTCTTTAATGTCTTACGGCTACTTTCTAACCTGTAACTAGCACTTTTAAGTTCAGCCTTCTTTTGGTTTATAGTATTTTGAGCCTTGTTTAAGCTTGTCTCACCTTGCTTTAATTTATCTTCAGCATCCCTTATCTTGGACTTGCCCTCATCGATTTCTTCCTCTACCTTGGACCTTATAGTATCAAGCCTAGCCCTTGGATTATCTGCCAAGGCCTTTTCTAATCTCTCTTTATGATAGTCTAGTCTCTTAAAATAGTCCTCACTGGATGAGCTGATTTTTCTTAGATCATCAAACCTGAATCTAGCTATCGTATATGTATCCGCTTTAAAGTTGTCCTCTGTAATTAAGCAATATCCATCTAAAGACCCCGAACCTACAGATGAATTTCCCATAGCAGACTTGGATATAATTTCACTAGAATTTACAAATCCACTTATAGTATACTTGCTATCCCTAAGTTGAGACTTGTCTTGGTCTTTTTCAACTAGTTCTATCCTATCTCCCAATTTATATTTATCCATATAAGTTGAGCCCAGGGCAATCTCACCTCTTTTGTCAGGAAACCTACCAGATAATAGGTCAAATTTGGAGATAAATTTAGGCTTTGAAAATGCACGTATAGAACTTCCAGACTTAGCTATAGTAGCATCTGTAAAATATCCAAACTCTAGATCTCCATTCTTGACAATACCCTTCAACTCCCTTGTATCGTCTTTGTCAAGACCATAATCACCGATAACAGCCAGGTCT
>ENA-OPBO01001882-OPBO01001882.1-human-gut-metagenome-genome-assembly--contig:-NODE-1882-length-13627-cov-2.726275_pt1 | contig 13627 bp, 10 predicted proteins | sample MGYA00241071_ERZ501458 | MGnify/ENA primary metagenome ERZ501458 (study PRJEB25962, sample SAMEA2042509) | human gut metagenome | biome: human gut; feature: human-associated habitat; material: faeces...
GCACACGATTCCCGTTGGTCTGACTGCAGGTCATGAGTATGTAGGAGAGATTGTAGAGGTTGGAGAGAACGTAGAAGGCTTCAAGGTAGGCGATCTGGTATCCGGCGAGGGCCATATCGTCTGCGGTCACTGCCGCAACTGCCGCAGCGGCAACGGACAGTGGTGCGCACACACCAAGGGTGTCGGCGTTGATCGTGACGGTGCTTTTGCAGAATATCTCTGCATTCCCGCAACCAACGTTATTCCCATGGATAAAAACGATATTCCCGATGATCTCATCTCGTTCTTTGACGCATACGGCAACGCAACGCACACCGCACTGATGTTCGACGTCGTCGGTGAAGATGTTCTGATTACGGGTGCAGGTCCCATCGGCATGATGGCCGCCGGCATCTGCAAACACAACGGCGCCCGCAACGTTGTTATCACCGATGTAAACGAATACCGCCTTGAGCTTGCACGCAAAATGGGCGCAAATCGTCCCGTTAATGTTGCAAAGGAAAAGCTCGAGGATGTCATGAAGGAGCTTGGCATCGTCGAAGGTTTCGATGTTGCACTTGAAATGAGCGGCAACGGCGGAGCACTCAACCAGCTCATCCACTCCATGCGCAACGGCGGCAAGGTTGCTCTTCTCGGCATCGCCGGCCCCGGCACTGTTGTTGACTGGAACGAGATAATCTTCAAGGGCCTCAATATTCAGGGCATTTACGGCAGGAAAATGTTCGAAACTTGGTACAAGATGGGCGCAATGGTTCAAGCAGGTCTTGACCTCACCCCGATGGTAACTCACAGGTTCAACTATCGTGACTTTGAAAAGGGTTTTGAAGCAATGAACAGCGGCAGCAGCGGCAAGGTTGTTCTCGATTGGACAAAGTAACCGCCGCATTGCCGATTCGGACAATATTTATGTTTTAACTGATTTTTCGGAGGTAAAAAAATGAAAAAAGCATACGAAATCTTTCGCAGCGAACTTGATTCCATCAAAGAAGCGGGCACCTACAAGGATGAACGCATAATCACAACCCCTCAGAAGGCTCGCATCGACACTACCGTTGCAAAGGGCGTTCTCAACATGTGCGCAAACAACTACCTCGGCCTTTCCAACAATCCCGAGGTTATCGCAGCAGCAAAGGCAAGCTATGATGAGTGGGGCTTCGGTCTCTCCTCCGTACGTTTCATTTGCGGCACTCAGCTGATCCACAAGCAGCTCGAACGCAAAATCGCAGATTTTCTCGGCATGGATGACTGCATTCTGTACACTTCCTGCTTCGATGCAAACGGCGGTCTGTTTGAGACTCTTCTCGGTGCGGAAGACGCGATCATTTCCGATGAGCTGAACCATGCAAGCATCATCGACGGCGTTCGCCTTTGCAAAGCAAAGAGATTCCGCTATAAGAACAACAACATGGAAGACCTTAAGGCTCAGCTTGAAGCAGCAAAGGATTGCAGAATCAAAGTTATTGCAACCGACGGCGTTTTCTCCATGGACGGTTTCATTGCCAACCTGCCCGCAATCTGCGATCTTGCGGATGAATACGGCGCACTTGTAATGGTTGATGACAGCCATGCTGTCGGCTTCATGGGCGAACACGGCAAGGGCACTCACGAACATTGCGGTGTTATGGGCCGTGTTGACATCATCACCGGCACCCTCGGCAAAGCACTCGGCGGCGCAAGCGGCGGTTACACGGCAGCTCGTCAGGAGGTTATTGACATGCTTCGTCAGAAGTCCCGTCCGTATCTGTTCTCCAACACGCTTTCACCCGCAATTTGCGCAGCATCCATCAAGGTATTCGATATGCTGAACGAATCCACTGCACTCCGCGACAAGGTTCACGAGAACACACGTTATTTCCGTGAGCAGCTCGGTAAACTTGGTTTCGATGTTCCCGAAAGCACTCATCCCATCGTTCCCGTCATGCTCTATGATGCAAAGGTAGCACAGGAATTTGCAAGGCGCATGCTTGAAAAGGGAGTTTACGTTGTCGGCTTCTGCTATCCCGTTGTTCCCATGGGCAAAGCGAGGATCCGCACGCAGGTTTCCGCAGGTCACACAAAAGAAGACCTCGATTTCGCAGTAAAATGCTTCAAAGAGGTCAAAGAAGAAATGGGCATCTGACCATTTGCGCATAGCGGCCTGATTTTTGGGCAGAAATAAGATATGCTTCATCTGTAAACGATGTGAGCAGTTAGATTTGCCTGAATGATATATTTTAAACGGGCGGTTGCAATAACCGTCCGTTTATGTATAATTATAGAAATAAAAACAAGGAGGATTGGAATCATGGAAAAAAAGATTATCCTGAGCGGCATTCAACCGAGCGGCATACCAACTTTGGGCAATTACGTCGGGGCGCTGCGCAATTGGAAGCTTCTTCAGAGTGATGACAAATTCTGCTATTATTGCGTTGCCAATATGCACGCTTTGACCGTCAGGCAGGATCCCAAGCTCCTGCTTGAGCGTTCTTTCGGAATGGCTGCATTGCTTATTGCATGCGGTGTTGATCCGACAACTTCGCCCGTTTTCATCCAGAGTGATGTGCATCAACATGCTGAGATGAATTGGGTGCTTGCCTGCAACACATATATGGGCGAGCTGAACAGGATGACTCAGTTCAAGGACAAGAGTGCAAAGCATGCCGACAATATCAATGCCGGTTTGTATACCTACCCGGTGCTGATGGCGGGGGATATTCTGCTTTATCAGGCGGATCTGGTTCCCGTCGGAAACGATCAGAAACAACATGTTGAAATAACACGCGATATTGCCGCACGCTTCAATAATGCCTACGGCGAAACATTCAAACTTCCCGAGCCGTACATTCCGAAAGTGGGCGGCAGAGTAATGAGCCTTACCGATCCGGAAAAGAAAATGAGCAAATCGGACACTAACCCGAATTCGTATATTTCGATTCTCGATGAACCGGCGGTGATAACAAAGAAGTTTAAACGCGCAGTTACGGACAGCGAAGGGCGAATTGCATATGAAGAAGGACGCCCCGGCATGAACAACCTGCTTTCCATTTACAGTGCAATGACAGGAAAAACAATAGAACAGACCGTTGCGGAATTTGAAGGCTGCGGTTACGGCACGCTTAAAACCGCCGTTGCGGATGCGGTTATTGCCGAGATTGAACCCGTGCAGACAGAGTACAGGCGCATACTGGCGGACAAGGCAGAGCTTGAGCGCATAACAAAGGACGGTGCACGCCGCGCTTCCGAAGCCGCAGAAAAAACGTTGGATCTTGTTTACAGGCGCGTCGGGTTGAGATGAATTCAAAAACAACAGAAGCTGTGTCAGCCGCTTTTGCTGTTGAACACTGAAAAAACAAAGGGAGCACTGCCGCATTGAGCAATGCTCTCTTTATTGTATACGGTTTAATTGTTTGGTGTACTCAAAAAAACAAACCGCGGACCCTCTTCCCCGATGGCACCCGTCGGCATAAAGCCGACGCGGAACAGTACACGCTGGGAAGCAGTGTTCTCCGGAGCAGTTTCGGCTTCGATTCGCTTTACACGCGGTTGGAGAACGGCCCATTTGCAGACGGCTTCAAGAGCTTCGGTCATGTATCCGCGTCCGCAGGCCGTATCCGATTTCAACCGTTCCGTCCGCATTCAACCCTTTGAAACAGAAATCACCGACAATGGTACGCGGAGAGTTTTTCAGCTCGATATACCATACCGCATACCATATCCGCTCGTTCGGGTTTTGAACACAACCCTGAAGCATTTCGGAGTAGGCTTGCTTCATTTCCGCATCGTGCTCCGCTGCGATAAGGCGCTCCATCGATTCATTTGCTGTCGGATAAAGAATCAAACGCTCGGTTTCAATTGCAAAGCCTTGCTCCCGGTTTGCAATGCAGTGATCATCATTAAATTCCAAGGCTTTTTACCCAGTTTGCAAGCTCTTCGACTGTAACGTTCATTTTAAAGACTTTGCCGTCAAGCAGCTTTGCGCCGCGGCAGCTCGGTGCAAGCCCGGCATTTGTTTTTCCCATTCCGCTTCCGCCTGAAGTTGCAAACGGAACAATTGTCTTTCCCGAAAGGTCAAAACTCTCGAGGAATGTATTGATTATTGTCGGAGCCACATACCACCAGATGGGGAAGCCGATGAATATGACGTCATAAGACAAAACATCGAGGTTTTCGTTCACAATCTCGGGGCGCGATGCAGGGTCGGACATTTCAACTGAACTGCGTGAGCTTTTGTTTGTCCAGTCCAAGTCAGCCTTTGTGTAAGCGATTTTCGGCTGAATACGGAAGCAGTCGGCATGTGCTGCGGACGCAAGCTTTTCGGCAACCTGTTCGGTAACGCCGGATGCGGAAAAATATGCAACGAGAGCTTTTTTCATTTTTAGAACATGCTCCTTTTCTTTTTTAAAGGCAGGGACATTGCGTGTGCAATGTCCCTGTGTTTGAATTACTGATTAAGCTGATTTAAATTCGGCTGAGCATAAATCAGCCTGCAACGAAAAATTATTCGTCGTCCTCGTCGTCCTTCTTTGCGGACTCGATAATCTTCTGAGCAACGTTTGCGGGAACATCTTCATAGCGAACAAACTCACTGGTGAAGGAACCGCGACCCTGAGTCATGCTGCGCAGGTCGGTTGCATACTTGAACATTTCGCTCAAGGGAGCTTCCGCAATAACAACGGTACCCTCGGAAGTGGGGTTGGTGCCGATGAGACGGCCGCGACGGCGGCTCATATCGCCCATGATATCGCCCATGTATTCGTTGGGAACGAGAACTTCGTAACGATAGATCGGTTCAATAAGCACGGGGGAAGCTTTTGCACAGGCAGCCTTGTAGGAAAGGCGGGCTGCGGATTTGAACGCAACTTCCTTGGAATCAACGGGATGGTATTTGCCATCGTAAAGAGTAGCTTTGATGCCAACCATGGGATAGCCTGCAAGAACACCCTTGACCATTGCTTCACGGAGACCCTTTTCAACTGCGGGGATGAATTCCTTGGGAACTACGCCGCCGACGATTGCGTTAACAAATTCAAACTCACCCGTGGGGGAGGGTTCGAAGCGCATCTGAACAACGCCGAACTGACCTGCACCGCCGGTCTGCTTTTTATGCTTACCTTCAGCCTCTGCCATGGTACGGATAGTCTCACGGTAGGGGATGCGGGGATCTGCAAGGCTTGCTTCAACCTTGAATTTGTTTTTGAGCTTTGCGCAGATAACGTCAATATGCATTTCGCCGAGACCTTTGATAAGAACATCGCCGGTTTCTGCATTCTTCTCGATCTCCATGGTGGGATCTTCTTCGGTGAGGCGGTTGATGCCTGCAAAGACTTTATCTTCTTCGCCCTGTTTCTTTGCGGAAACTGCAAGAGAAATGCAGGGAGCGGGGAACTCGATGGGTGCGAACTTGACGGGTTCTGCGGGGTCGGTCAGAGTATCGCCGGTGTTTGTGAACTGAAGCTTTGCCATTGCGCCGATGTCGCCTGCGCAGAGCTTGTCAACGTTGATGAGGTTCTTGCCGCGCATCATGTAAACTGCGCCGGATTTTTCGCTCTTTTCGGCGTTGGGGTTGTATGCTGCAAAGGTTGCATCAATGGAGCCTGCATAAACCTTCATGATGGAGATCTTGCCGACAAAGGGGTCAGCAACGGTCTTCATGATCTGAGCGGCAAACTTGCCGTCGCGCTTGATTTCAACGGCTTCGCCTGTGCGGGCGTTGACAGCGGGGCGGATGGGCGCCTTGTCAGCTGTGGGCATATAGTGAACAAGGTTGTTCATGAGGGTGTGAACGCCGGTGTTGAGCAGTGCGGAAACGCAGCAAACGGGAGTTACGGCACCTTCTGCAATACCGAGGTTGAGACCGCGAATGATCTCTTCCTGGCTGAGTTCCATTGTGTCAAGATAGGTCATCATGAGCTCTTCATCGCCTTCTGCGGCTGCTTCCATAAGAGCTTCGCGCAATTCTTCGGCACGGCCTGCGAGAGAAGCGGGAATGTCGATTTCCTTTTCGCCCTTGCCGTCGAATCTCTTTGCGGTCATGGTGGTCAGGTCAACGTAACCGACATATGCACCTTTTTCGATAATGGGGAGCTGAATGGGAACGCAGGTAACGCCGAACTTGTCGTGCAGGCCTTCGATTGCCTTGTCAAAGTTTGCGTTTTCGCGATCCATCTGGTTGATGACGATCATGCGGGGCATATTTGCCTTTTTGCACATGCTCATTGCTTTTTCGGTGCCGACAACGGGACCGGAAACTGCGCTGCAAACGATAATTGCGGAATCGGCAAGAGCCATTGCTTCGTATACTTCGCCATAGAAATCAAAGAAACCGGGAGCGTCAATAAGGTTTACTTTAGTTCCGTTCCACTCAAAGGGAGCAACAGCTGCGCTGATGGAAATGTGTCTTTTGGTTTCTTCGGGGTCATAGTCGGAAACGGTCGTGCCGTCGTCAACCTTGCCCATGCGGTCGAGAAGCCCTGCATTGAAAAGCATTGCTTCAGTCAAAGTGGTTTTGCCTTCTCCGCCGTGGCCGAGGACGGCAATATTGCGGATGCTGTCAGCTTGATAGTTTTTCATATCGTTGTTTATTTCCCCTCTCGTGGTAATTAATAATTAAACATTTGTTTATCAATCCTGGCTGCGCTGTGCACGGAATCGGAAGCGAAACGCGCACAAGCGTACACACTATTCCTAATTATAGCATAAAAAATCAGCGTTGTAAACACATTGGTTTTCAGCATTTGCGTGTTTTGCAATATATTTGCGGATTATGCGTACCGAAGGATCCCCGTGCGGGAATCCTTCGGCGTTGTTAAGCGAATGCTGTTTGACGGGATACCATGCCCGGTCATGGCCTGTTTAAAGCTTAATGCTTAGGGCAAGATTACATGCTCTGCATTTCGGCAATGCGTGCTTCAAGTTTTGCAAGCATTTCCTTTGCCTTTTCAAGCTTTGAACGTTCTTCCTCAACAACCTTTTCGGGGGCTTTCGCAAGGAAACCTTGGTTATTCAGCTTGCCTTCGGCGCGGGAAACTTCGCTCTGCCAATGCTTCCTGTCCTTTGCAAGGCGGTCGAGTTCCTTTGCAATATCAATAAGCTCATTCATCGGCATAAATGCCTCACCGAGCGTTGAAACAACCGAAACTGCATTCCTGTCAATGCCGGACTTGTCGAGCTGTACGGAAACCGTGCTTGCACCGGCAAGCTTATTCAGATACGGTGCTGCTGCGCGGCATGCCGCCTCGTTTGCTGCATTTGTAACGATCGTTACATGCGCACGTTTTGCAGGGGGAACATTCATCTCTGCGCGAACGTTGCGGATTGCGCGAACCATATCCATGAGTCCGTCGGCAGCGGCAGCTTCGGCGGGGAAGCTGAATGCAGCATCAGCCTTCGGCCATGCGGAGAGCATAATGGTTTCCTCGCTGCCGGGCAGACGGGTGTAAATATCCTCGGTGATGAAAGGCATGAACGGATGCAGCAGCTTCATGCTGTTTTTGAGTACATGAACAAGGATGGCGCGAACATTTGCTTTTTGCGCTTCATCCTCGCCGTAAAGGCGCGGTTTCGCCATTTCGATGTACCAATCGCAGAACTCCGTCCAAATGAAGCTGTAAATCTTGTCAACGGCAAGATTCAGATCAAACGAGTCGAGATTTGCAGTCACGGCTTCGGCAACTTCGTTCAGACGATGCAGGATCCATTTATCCGCAATGTCGGTTATGCTCATGTCAACGGGCTGCAGCTCACCGTCGCCGAGGTTCATCATCACGAAACGGGAAGCGTTATAAACCTTGTTGCAGAAATTGCGTGCAGCCTCAACCTTTTTGGGCTGATAGCGCATATCGGTGCCCGCGGCAGTGCCGGAAGTCAGACTGAAACGCAGGGAATCGGCACCGTACTCTTTGATTATTTCCAACGGGTCGATTCCGTTGCCGAGGGACTTGCTCATTTTTCGTCCCTGCTCGTCGCGAACCATGCCGTGGATATAGACAGTGTCGAACGGAACATCGCCCATAACGTACAATCCGAACATTATCATTCTTGCAATCCAGAAGAAGATAAGGTCATAGCCGGTGGCAAGGGTGGATGTTGGGTAATAATACTTCAGCTCGGGGGTTTTATCCGGCCAGCCGAGAGTAGAGAACGGCCACATGCCCGAGGAGAACCATGTGTCAAGAACGTCATCATCCTGATGCAGGTTTGTACTGCCGCATTTCGGGCAGCGTTCGGGCGCGTTTTCTTCAACAATGGTTTCTCCGCAGCAGTCGCAATAATAAGCGGGAATGCGATGTCCCCACCAGAGCTGGCGGGAAATGCACCAGTCACGGATGTTGTACATCCAATTATAGTACGTTTGAGCATATCTTTCGGGAACAAAGCGAATTCGTCCGCTTTCAACCGCCTTAATGGCGGGCTCCGCAAGATCCTTTACGGCAACGAACCATTGCTTGGAGACCATGGGTTCGATAGTTGTGCCGCAGCGGTAGCATGTGCCGACGTTGTGGCTGTAGGGCTCGATTTTAACCAGTGCGCCGCATTGCCTGAGATCTTCAACAAATATTTTGCGGCATTCTTTGGTTGTAAGTCCGGCATATTTTCCGCCGAGTTCGTTGATATGCCCGTCTTCCGTGAACACACACATGCGGGGGAGCCCCGTGCGCTGACCGACTTCAAAATCGTTCGGATCATGACTCGGAGTGATTTTAACGGCGCCGGTGCCGAAGTCCATTTCAACATATTCATCCGCAACTATGGGAATTTCCCTGCCGATGATGGGCACAACAACGGTTTTGCCGACAATTTCCGTATAGCGCGGGTCATTGGGGTTAACGGCTATGCCTGTGTCGCCGAGGATGGTTTCCGGGCGGGTCGTTGCGCAGATGATGGAATAGCTGCCGTCCGGCGCATCATAGCGAACATGCCAAAGATTGCTGGGCTGTTCAACAAAATCAACCTCCGCATTGGAAATCGCCGTTTTGCAGTGCGGACACCAGTTGACGATGCGGTCGCCGCGGTAAATCAAACCTTTTTTATATAAATCAACAAAAACTTTCGTAACTGCTCTGCTGCATCCGTCATCCATTGTGAAGCGTTCGCGCTCCCAATCGCAGGAAGAACCGAGCTTGCGAAGCTGAGTAACTATGCGTCCGCCGTATTCTTTTTTCCATGCCCAAGCATGTTCAAGAAAACCCTCTCTGCCGATATCCGTTTTTGAAATGCCTTCGGCCGCAAGCTTGTTAACAACCTTAACTTCGGTTGCAATGGATGCATGATCCGTGCCGGGCAGCCAGAGTGTTTCAAAACCGCTCATACGCTTGTATCGAATCAGTATGTCCTGCATGGTTTCATCAAGTGCATGTCCCATGTGGAGCTGACCCGTGATGTTGGGCGGGGGAATCACAATGGTGTAAGGTGGTTTATCGGGATTCGGCTCGGAATGAAAATATCCGCGCTCTTCCCATTTTTTGTACAGCCTTTCTTCAACCGAAGAAGGGTCGTAGGTTTTGGGCATTTCGTCGGGTGCAGCTGCGGTGTCTGCAATTCTCTCCGCGTTTTCAATGCCCTGATTGCTGCAATGATCGCACATTTTAAGTACCTCCGAAAAATAAAATCGCACCTCTCATCTTCAAAGGACGAGAGGTGCGCTCGCGGTACCACCTTTGTTGAACACAGCGGCCGGTCGGATGCGGGCAATCATCAAAAACAGAAAATCGCAGCGCAGAAAGCCGAACGAATGCGTTCCACTTGAATCGCCGTAACGGGGCGTGCCGTTCGGGTTGCTACCCCCGAATGCTCAGAAGCGACCTTCACACACTGTCCCTGCAATTTTCCCTTTCAGCCGAGGGGAAAAATCTCTTTTGCCGACAGAATGCTACTCCTCTCCGTCAACGCAATATTAAACAAACTTAATTATAACCGATGCATAAAGCTGTGTCAACAACAATGCGGCAATATATTAAAATCGTCAATTTTTTGCTCCGCAGTGCGGGCAAAATGCAGCAGCGGAATTCAACTCGGAACCGCATGCAGCGCAATAACGCTTTGCCGAACAATCGGGTTTTGCGGAGTCGTCGGCGGGAAGCTTATTGCCGCAGCACGGGCAGAAAGCGGAAAGCTTATCAATCTGCCGGCCGCAGCTCGGGCACTGAATTGTGCCGTCAGCGGCATGAAAATCGCCGCCGCTGCATTCATACTCATTTGCGGCATCACCGCTTCGATTGTCGAACGAATCCTCGGCGAACTCGGTGGAGGAATCATCCGAGCCGCAGCAGCATTCTCCGTTGCTGTCGCTGCTGCCGTTAGTGTTAGTGTTGATTTTGGACTTAACGCTCGAAAGCTCTGCCGTGAGCTTTTCGATGGAAGCATGAATTTCGCGTATCCTGTCAAATACGGGAACAAGTTCTGCCGGCGGTTCGGCATCGTTTTGGTGTGCTTCCCAAACCAAAAGCCCAAGATGCTCATAAAGCTCTGAAAGCTTGCTTTTTTCTTCAGAAACCTTGTATGTTATTTTTGCGGAATCAACAAGACCCTTCGCCTTGTCGCCGATTTTATCAAAAAAAGCCATTTGAAACCTCCTTATTTATATTGTGCGCGTGTTAACCGAACTCTTAATCGGTGCCTGCATAGTAATGCGCCGATTAAATCATTTATATACGTTTATGCGGGAAATACATTATTTCGCGGGGTTGCCGAACAAAAACATAACGCCGTGGAGACCGTCGGTGCCCCGTGAACAATGCCCTTGGCAAATTATATGCCCAAGGAGGAACAAACAGAATCAACAATGTTCCCGATAAACGGAATGTCCGATCTGTTGCCCATTGCAGCGCGGTAGGAGCAGTACAGCGTAAACAATGCAACAATTGTGCAGACGATCCAATGCACGGTTCTGAAGAATCCGAGCTTCCCGAGAAGAATTCCGAATATCAACGAGGATACAAATGTGACAATATGAAGAAAGATAACCTGAACACACGCTCTGCGCACGAATGAGTTCTTTTCAATAAAAATCAGCACAACAGCGCAGACAAACGTTACGAGGGCAAGAAAACCCCAGAAGCCGTTCAGAATGCCGAACACGGCAGTGAAAAGATAAACCAACGAGGCCAGCGTGTTTGCCTTCATTGAAGGAATAAGTGATGAATTTCCGTTTCTCATATTTTTACCTCCGTATAAGTTGAACAGTATTGCGAACCGGTATATCCCAACCCAATAATTATATAACAACATGGCGCGGAATGCAACACAAAAAAGGACATAATCCGATCAATTTGTTGTCAATACATAGTCGCACGGCACAAAAATCCGCACAGAAAACAACCGGTTGCCAAAAGCTCCGTCGGCTGCATCAACGAAATGCGGCAACCGCTAGTCCTTTGGGAAAATGATTCTTAAGCACCCCGTCAACCGCCTTGCCGTAACCGAGTGTGCAACCGTCAACAGAAACTGCCGCAAAACCGCGCATATCGACCGGAACGGGGACAGTGTTGCCCGAAAGATATCGGCGAAGTTCATCCGAATCATATGATAAACTGATTTCATTGCGAAAATGCAGTCCGTGGCACGCAACAAAAAACGAGTGGCAGGGTTTGAACCTGCCTTTAAGCAATTCACCGACTTCAACCCCGAGGGACAGTATGCGCAGCCTGAGCAGGTTTTCATGAAAGGTGAACGGTGCATAAACAATTCTGCCGTCAGACATACGGCGAATTTCATGAAGAAATTCATTTAACCTTGATTCATCACTGAAATCAAGAAAGGAATCCCTGAGGAACTCTGTAAGCGCCGCAATTTCGGCTTTATCCTTAATCCGCGGCACGGCAACAGCATCCGGTATGCAGTCGGAACGTTTTGCACGTCCGCTGCGTGTCCCTGCTTTTTTTTGTGCGGTGCAGGCAGATTCCGCGGAAGCCGTTAATGCGGAAGTGTCGGGAAAGCTGCTTTGGTTCCTTTGCAGTCTTGCAGCAAAATGCCCTTCTCCGCAGCATGTATGCGGATAAAGCCTGTGCTGCATCTCAACAGTGAATTCCGGATGCATACGGCAAAACTCCTCAATTACATCTTCGTTTTCCTCGCGTGAGAATGTACACGTGGAGTAGATAAGCTTTCCGCCGGGCGCAACGCAGCGGCATGCACTTTCAAGAATTTGCTGCTGACGCTTGGCACATGCCGAAACATGTTCCGGTGACCATTCGGCAATTGCGGTCGGATCCTTTCGGAACATGCCCTCGCCGGAGCAGGGGGCGTCAACAACAACACGATCGAAATACTGCGGCAGGGTTTCCGCAACGGCATCGGGATGAGCGGATGTTACAACGGCATTCACGATTCCGAGCCGCTCAAGGTTGCGGGCAAGCAGTTTTGCGCGATTCGGGATAATTTCGTTTGAAACAAGAATTCCGCGGCCGCAAAGCCTTGCGGCGATTCCTCCGCTTTTGCCTCCGGGCGCGGCACAAAGGTCGAGCACGCGCATTCCGGGAGCTATTTCGGCAGCTTCGACAACGCTCATGGCGGAGGGCTCCTGCATATAAAAGAGCCCGGCAATATGATAAGGATGCGTTCCGATATGCTCCGGGTTTTCGGTAAGTATCAACCCTTCGTTAAGCAGCTCCGATTGCTTGGTTCGCCACGGACAAAGGTCAAGAAAGCGTTCCTTTGAGATTTTAAGTGTGTTTATACGCATTGCGCGGATGGGTGCATCCGAATAACAGGCAATAAAACGCTCATACTCAGCCGTGGTTTCGAAATCGGTGCGCATTCTTTTGATGAATGCGTGAGGGAGTTTGCTTTCGATGCCGCTGCCGCTGCAAATCTTGTGCGGACATTGTGCGTCATGGGACAAATCGGATAAAGTCTCGCTCGAAAATGTATTGTTTGAATCCAAAATTCGCATTCCTTTCAATATCTGAATCTGAAATTAAAAATCTGTTCGCAAAGATCAACCGGTGCGCTTTCGCTGCCGAGCAGTCAAAAAGCGGCGGTCAGGCTCGGCTTGGGAATGAAATGCTCCGAAACGGGGTTCATTCTGTGCCGTGCGCAAACCGCCGCAGGGTTTGATTTCTCAAAGAGAAAATGCAGTGCGGCGATTACGCCGCAGCCATTATATCATGCAGTGCAGCCGTTCTGCAATGCCGTGTGCTTTATTTAAGCAGGCTCGCCGTGCTTGTTTCCGTGAACTGAGTGGTATAAAGATCATAGTAATAACCTTTGAGTTTCAACAGTTCGCGATGCGTACCGGATTCGGTGATTCTTCCGTTGCGGATAACAAGAATTCTGTCCGCTGACCGGATTGTGGAAAGCCTGTGCGCAACAATGAAGCTTGTTCTGTTTTTCAGAACGGTCCGGATCGCACTCTGTATAAGCACTTCGGTTTCGGTATCGATGGAGCTCGTTGCTTCATCAAGAACAAAAATACGCGGGTCGGCAAGGATAACCCTTGCGAATGAAATCAGCTGCTTCTGACCTGTCGAAAGCCTTGCGCCGCCTTCGCCGACTTCGGTATCATAGCCGTTTTCGAGCTGTTCAATGAATTCATCGGCATGAACCGTTTTTGCGGCAGCACGGACTTCTTCATCGCTTGCATCCTTTTTGCCGTAACGGATCAGGTGCACCGCCCCTTTTACCGCCTCGTTGTAGGTCTCGGAGCTGATCT
>ENA-OPBO01001891-OPBO01001891.1-human-gut-metagenome-genome-assembly--contig:-NODE-1891-length-13577-cov-4.814598_pt1 | contig 13577 bp, 13 predicted proteins | sample MGYA00241071_ERZ501458 | MGnify/ENA primary metagenome ERZ501458 (study PRJEB25962, sample SAMEA2042509) | human gut metagenome | biome: human gut; feature: human-associated habitat; material: faeces...
CCACTACCGACTCCTTGCCCGGCACGGCACTTATCTCCCAGCTCTCGCCTATAGGGGCTGTGTCGCCGTCGTTTATGCCTTTCAGGGCTTTCAGCAGATTGCCGCCCCAGACCTTTGAATACAAGTTGCTTTCGAATAATAATGGATAAAGCATGGTTTAGTCGTTTGTTGCAGTTTATAAGAATATTGTTAAATGAGAGCAATGTCACCAACAATTCAAAAAATAGTAAAAGCTCCTTTGGGTGAAAACAATAATAAATATTTTATTATCTTTGCACCAATGAAATCGTTTTTTCGTATAGTGTTGTCTTATCTTTCGGCTATAGTGCTTGTTCCTATAGCCATAATAGCAAAGCTGTTCAGGAAATAAGAATTCTTATTTCTCAAATGGATTTTTGTATATGCCAAGCAACTGCTTAGTGAAGTAATAGAAGAACTGCATATCGTCAACAAAATAACGCTTAAATAGGCGCTTTGGTTCTTTTATCACACGATACAGCCACTCCATTCCGCATTTCTGCCATATCATAGGCGCACGTTTCAGCGTACCAGCCTCGAAGTCTATCGTTGCGCCAAGAGCCATAAACACATCCACGTTTGGCATCCTGTCACGATATTTCATTATCCATTTCTCCTGTTTTGGGGCACCTACACCTACAAGAACAACGTTTGCGCCGCTTTCATTTACAATCTTTATCAGTTCCTCACATTCTGCCTCTTTCTTCTCAAATCCATACGAAGGCGAATGTGCGCCGACAACAATCTCACGGCCCACTTTTTCGTTGATGTTTCTTTTAGCTTTCTCTGCTATACCTTCTGCTGCACCCAGCAAGAATATCTTGCAGTCAGTGTCATCCTTATGATACATATAATATGCTGTAAAGAAGCTGCTTCCGGGGATAGCCTCCGGCAACGGCTTTTTCAGCAGTTTAGACATCATGTATAATATTTTGCTGTCGCATACCACCCATTCTGCCTTTTGATAAACATCATAAAAGTCTTTATCTTTCTGAAGCTTTACCAGATGGTCTACGTTAGGAGTTATCAACACACCTTTTTTCAAGTTCTTCAACAGCTCATCGCGTGTTGTTGAGAGTATGTCGATATTAAGAAAACGAACAATATCTTTCATCTTTATATTTTATAAATATTACATTTTCAGTTTTTCAAAAGTCTCTTCCCACGATTTATATATTTCGTCAACAGAGTATCTTTTACTTGTTTCAATGGCTTTTTCAGCCATATCATTATAGACGGCATCATTATGCATAATCTTTTGTAATTGTATGGCTGCCTTTTCTGCAGAAAAACCTTCTTTTTGGTATGGAAAGACAATTCCATTAACACCGTCATTTACAATGTCGTAAACAGCAGAATAACTGCCATAAACGGCAGGAACAACTCCGAAGCTCATACATTCAGCCAACACAAGGGGGAAACCCTCATATTCAGATGTTAGCATCAGAATCCTTGCGCGTTTATAATACTCTATAGGTGATTTAAAACCTTCAAAGCTGACATTCTTTAGTCCTAATGCCTTTGCTTGCTTTTCAATATTCTCACGCTCAACTCCATCGCCTACTATAGTCAGCCGCCAGTCTGGATATTTCTTTTCCAGCAAAGCCCATGTGTCTATCACTCTGTACACCCTTTTTTGATTATAGTCAATGCGGCCGACATATATTATTTCTTTTTCTTTATTAGCAGGTTTTAAAACAAAGTCTCCTGTTTCTATTGTTACAGGGTTTGTCTGCACCATAAGTTTCTTAGGATTCTTTATTCCTGTAAAACTCTTAAAGCGTTCAACGAAACTAGGGGAGAGCACTTGGTAAACATCGCTATGATTATATACATACCGCATACTTCTGCTTGTGATAAATCTTATTATTGATTTTTTACAGATAAATATTATCTTTTTTATTTCGTTGTTAGCATTACTTATACTTATATTACAATCATATAATTTACCGTTAGCTGAAGGATCGTTGTGATGTATGGATATAATTTTAATGTTTAATCCATTTGCTGCTTTATGTGCGACAAGGATAGGAACATAAGGAAGTCCCCATTGATTTATAATAATGTCAATCTTGTTGTCAATAAGAACCTTTCGTAGTGCTTTTATGTTTTCATCACTACAACGATATTCTTTTTGAGAATAAACTGCAATTTTATTACACAATCTATTTTCAATCGAAGTCTTTGCTTGAAAGAAAGAAAAAATAGTAACATTATGTTTTTCTTCAATAAATTTATTTGCTAATGTAGCAGTTACAATTTCTAATCCTCCGATATCTAATGATTTTAATAAAAATAGTATATTCATATTTTATAACGCAAACCAATAATTATAGTTTTGTTTGTATTTTATATCCCGTTGTCTATCTTTGATGTATTTAGCTGGGTTACCCCCTACGATGGTGTACGCATCAACATCTTTAGTTACCACACTTCCTGCTAAAACAATAGCACCTTCATGTATTGTTACTCCAGGCATAATTAATGCATTTGAAAAAATGAAGGCATTATCTTCTATTGTTACAGAAGCACCTTTTGTTTCGAAATGTGGACTATTGATATTATGTCCTAATGTATAAATTTTTGTGTTATGTGCAATACCAACGTTATTTCCAATTTTTATTCCTCTTCTATTATCTAAATAGCAACCAAAATTAATAACAGAATTATTTCCTAGAGAGAATTTTCCAATATGAAAAAATTTACAATTTCGATGTATGCAACTACCTGATTTAATTTTTATTCCGTAACATCTTAAATATATCTTTCTTAGTGGATTAGGTATTATATTATATGAAAAAGAAAGAAATGCTACTAATAAAAATTTACATTGAAGTAAAATGTTATGAATAATCATGTAATTTTATATTAATCGTTGTCTCAATAATTTCTTATAGGAGTATAATATGTCTTAATTTTTAATACATTGTTTTATTAGAGTATCCCATTCAGACATTACATAATCAATATTATATTTTGGCATTTCTTTTAAAGCCTCATTTCTTAGATTAAGTCTAAGATCTGGATTCTCGATAAGTTTTGATAAATTATTAGAAAAACTATCAGTATCACCAAAATTACAAACAAGAGCAGTCTTACCTTTATTTGATGCCCAACTTGTTCCTACAATATCAAACATGCAAATTGGCAATCCCATAATTATGGCTTCTAATAAAACTAATACAAAGCCTTCATGTTCTGATGTTAAAGCAAAAATAGAGCTTTTTAAATATTCTGCTCTAATATCATCAACTGCGTCATTTAAGATGAATGATGATTGGAGATTTAGTTTATTTATTTGTTCCTGTAATTTTTCTTTATCCGGGCCCATTCCAAATACCTCAACTTTCCAATCTTTATGTTTATTGGCTATTTTTGACCAAGCCTCAATCAATAAGTCTAACCTTTTTTGTACATGATAACGAGCTACACATATTATACGTTTGTTGGTCAAATTAGATAGCCTATCTGTTGTGAAGTTTGTAAAGTTATTAATAACAGAAATATTATTTAAATTCCAATACTGGCGGTCTTCTTCTGTAAGAATAACAAAGCGGTTATAACGTTTATATATAGCTTTAGCTATTTTAAAATATAATTTTTTAAAAGCTTTTCCTTTATCACTTATATTATATTCCATTCCAATATAAGAAAAGTGAATTTCCATGATTTTTGGTATGTTTCTACATATAAAAGGAAGTATCCATGTTATAATTTGCGTTTGGGCATTTATTACGATATCAGGCTTGAATTTTTTTATAGCATTACGTGTATTACGAATATTTCTTATAACATTTAATCCTTTTTGTATAATTCCATCACTTTGTTGTGATTTTCCACTTAAACAAAATACTTTTATCTTATCAGATATTTTATATGCAGAAACTGTAGAACCATTTATTGTACAAATTCCAATTTCATAATTAAATTTATCTGCAAGATAATTCGCTTTATCTACTACAATACGTGCAATACCACCTTTGTAGTTAAGACCAGTTACAAAATATAGAACTCTCATATTTTTATCCATTCGTTAATATATATATTGGGATTTCCATGTTTATTGTTCCACCATTTTTGCGGACAAATTATAAACTCTTTTTTTATTCCTAATCTCGCTCCCCAATAACTGAAGGTACTGTTGGCTATAATGCCATACTTACATTGAGACATTAGATACATATCCAATGGAGAGTCTGTACCATTGTTCCAATCAACAAAAACAGCATCCTTACCGAGTTCCAAATTTTGCTTTACCCATCCAATGTCATCAGAAAAACATATAAATTTTACAGAAGGAACTAAATTCTTCATCTTTTGAATAGCAGCTTTATAATAATCTATGGTACAACAACCTTCAAATAAATTTTTGAAAGTTGGAGATAGATAATCACCACGACGAACGTGAATAAAACAAACATCTTCGTTTCTAATAGTTGATAATACCTGTTTGTTATTCTCAGATAGTTGTTTTTCATCAATCTTCCATTTCAGCCAATCTTTATTTTCTGGGATATAGTCTTTATTGAATTTGAATGGATAAAAAATAGTTGCATTTTTATTTTTCCATATATGTGAATTTAAATCTAAGTACTTTGACTTCGGAAAACATTGCTTATAAAAATAAAATAAGACAACAACAGGAAATGTCCACCATTTTTCTTTTGGGAGTTTAACTTCAAACCAGCGGTCTATTTCTAGTCCATAATGTTCAGTCAGCTTCTTACCATAATGTCCATAGAAGCGTTGTTTAGGGAAATATTTTTTTAAATGCAAATAAAATGCATATTCAAATATCTGATTTCCTAAACCTCCTGTAAAAACTAATATTTTCATTTAGATTGTTATATAAAAAATTCAACAATTATAATATTTCAACACCTTACACGGATTGCCAGCTGCAATGCAGTCAGCAGGAATGTTTTTAGTAACAACACTTCCTGCTCCTATTATAGAACGTGCTCCGATTGTTACACCCTTTAGAATTAAAGTGTTCATACCTACAAGCACGTCGTCCTCAATAATTACAGCGGCGTCCCGCTTACATGCCGAATCTTCATCAACATTACGACGTTTTTCCCAATTGAGAGAATGGGCATCACTATCCAATATTGTAACACATCCACCTATTTTCACATTGTCACCTATCACTATTGATTTATGTGCCCACAAAATAGTGCTACTCATACCTACATTATTTCCAATACATATTCTTGCGCCATCATTAACACAAATACAACCTTCTCTATTGCTACATAAAGGATTTATACTCCTTCCACTACTATAATAAAAATTATCGCCAATAGTTAGTTCTGAATTTCCCGATAATTTTATGCTTAAATGACCATGTATAGTACAATTTCGTCCATGATTTATTCCTAATAGTCTCAACTTCATTAGATTCTTGTAGCTACTTAATTTATTCCTAACCCTTAATGCTTGTTTAAAAATATTTCTTGTATTCATTATAAACTTATCATATAAATGTTAGCAAAATAAAATAGACACCCCAATATTTATATTTTTAATTATAAATTATTCTTATAAAAATATTGTTGCCATTTTGTCTAAAGATATGAGTTATATTGTTCTCACTTTTTCAAAACTTGTCTTACAATTGTTTTTATTTTTGTCCATGCTAATGGACAAAAATAAAAATGCAATGCTCTTATATAATTACGCCAACCTATTTCTCTAAGATGTGAAAGGAATTGTCCTGCAACATGGTGAATATAATCCTTATTTTCTACATAGAAGTGCTTAAACTCATTAGTTAGGATAACACGTCTTGAAAACAGGATTGTATCGTAAACACAATTTGCAGCCAATGAAAGGAAAAGTATTCTATCTCTTTCTTCCACTTTTGTTTTGCAAAATTTTTCTAACTCTTTATAAATAGCAATAAGGTCGTAATTCATTTTCATATTACGTGTAGACATGATGGAACCAGAGGAACGCAACAGATAACAATAAACAGGATCAGGCATCACATATACAGTTTTTGCAAGATACATCATTTTATGACCAAATTCTCCATCCTCATGATAAACATTGGACATAAATAAAAGATTATTATCTAATAAAAAGTTCCTTCTAAGAATATAGCGTTGACTTGCTCCCAAACGATTTCCTCGAAACATATATTCTCGTCCGGTATTCACTGAAAAATCTGGAGTGTATTCTAATGCAGTGGTTCCGTCACTTTCTTTCTGTTGTAATAATATAGTAGCTATTACATCAATTCCTATATGACTATTCAAAACCTTTGTAATTTTATCTATTGATCCAGGTAACAAAGTATCGTCACTATCGACAAACCAAATATATTCACCATGAGCAACTTTAAGACCATTATTACGGGCAGTACTGAGACCTTGATTTTGTTGATTTATTATTGTAAGTGGATATGTCTTTGTATATTTATAAACAATATCCATAGATTTATCTGGCGTGCCGTCATTTACAATAATAACTTCAATATTATCTTTTAATCCTTGAGTGAAGATACTATCCAAACATTTTTCAATGTATTTTTCTACATTGTAGACGGGTATTACAATTGAGAGTTTCATTTCGTTTTATTTTATAGTATTTATATATAATAAAAATTATAGTGAAAAATTGGACATCTGTCACTCCTATCAAGCTTGTTGCCGAACGCATCAACAGCCAACCAAATGTGAAAACCAATAGAAAAACATTTCCAGAAATTTTAATAAAAGTTTTGTATAAGAAATAATAAATTAACGCATATGATATGGTACCTACAAGTCCACCACAAATTAGTAATGGAAACCAAACGCTTTCTGCTCCTAGAATTTCACTATTATAATTATAAGCATTAAAATTAATAGCTTGTCCAAAAATAGGCTTTTGCATAAAAAAATCTAAAGAAATAGCAAGTTGTTTTATTCTAAGATTAATATCACTACCTTCTGCTTTAGCTGCAACTTGTGGATCTAATATTGATTGAATAGAATAAAAAAGATAATCTCCACTTACTAACAAAAATATAATTAAGGCGATGCTAATATAGTATTTCATTCTTTTTGTAAGTATTCCTGGAACGAAAAATAAATATGCTAAAGGAATAAGTCCTATAATCGGAGAACGTGAACCACATATTATAATTCCTGATAGCAGAAATATTGTTGAGAATATTAAAATTACATTACTTTTAATTATTTTTGAGATAAAAGCCCAAAAGATAAGATAAAAAATTACGCAACAAGCAACTCCATAACTTATGCTATGTGGAATAAATGAACGATACCGTTCTTGCCCCATTCGAACTAAATCATTTGTACTGAAAATACTTAAATCTTCAAATGATACACTTTGAATATAATCATCAAGAGGATTAATTCCTAATAATGGTTGGAGCAAACCATTTCCACACAATATAATTGAAAAAATAGCATAACTGTAAATAGCTATTTTAATATTCTTATAGCTATCTAAACAATAGTAGTAAATATAGGAGAATAATATGACAGATAAAACTATGCGTGGAATAAAATTGAGCACAGGAACTGGGAATAGACAAGTTAAAACATAACCTATTCCATAAATCCAAAATGCTTTACTAAATGGAAATTTTTCATTAATTATTTTATTTCTTTTGATGAAGAATAATATGAGAATTAAAATATTTACAGCTAAATCAAATGTAATAGAATTTGATAGTCTTACATTAATATTAAAAAAAAGTTTCATTGGTGCATATATTAGGATTCCTTTCTTTAAGTCCCATATAAGCAATAAAGCTATAATAATATAGCATATATATAATATTTGCATTTTTTTATAAAAAAATAATTCTATCTAGCATTATGGAACACCATAATAAATATTTAATTAAACAGCAGTTTCTTAGTAAAGTCTATAAAGTAAACGTATCTGCAGCCATTTGCATTATTTTAATCTTTTATACTTTAATAGTGGTATTTGGGTTACAAAATAATAACATAATATTGAATGTGATTGTCAAAAATCTTTATATTCAATTTTAGCTAAAATATGTTTAAACTTATTCATTAATAAATAGAATTGTTCTATGCAGGGTAATACTTTTAATATAGAATATTTGCATTTTAGTTTAAATAATTTATCTTTTAGTGATTTAAATTGGTAGTTATATTGACTGATGTTTTCAACTATAGAAATATCAATGTTATTAATAATATTTTCCCAACGTTCAATGTTCTTTGTTCCAAAATTTGTCGTAATAAAATTATAAAGTTCATCATAATTGTCAGAAGGGGCATTCAACCTTTTCACTATATATGACGCTAATTGATTTTCATATTTATATAAATATTTTTTATTATAAATTGTGTCATAATATGCTGAATGTTGTATTGTTGTAATATTACATCCCATTAATTGCATTTCTATACCACAAATGCAAAATGTTTCTGTTATTCCTGTAGGATTTGGTACGCCAACTTTACATTTACCCATAATGTCATACTTCTCCTTTTTTAATAAACCAAGAAAATGAACAGATGGCAGTAACAAACCATTTTTATCTGTTAGAAAACGCATAAATATTTTTTCATAACTTTCTTCTGCAATTCCGTATCGTCCAAGTTTAATCTTACTATTATATAAATTTCCAGAACCAATAACATATAATTGAGCATCTGGTATTTCTTTAAGAACTTTTTTCCAGGCCTTAGCTAAAACATGAAATCCTTTTTCTTTTGTAATATTTCCCATATATACGACATTATGATTGTCGCTATTGTTGATTTTCGAGGCATAATATTCTTTATTCTTAAAAGGGAAGACATTGTAAATATATGTAGATTTACATGTCGCAATATGATCTCTATAAAGTTCCATTTCTTCACGACCGCAATTCACTATTTTCTTTATATATGGTAATTTGGCGAATAACGATAGTTGAGAATATTTTATGTTATTATGCGCCCATATAATATATGATAAAGTTTTGTATTTTTGAAATATTTTGATATCCACATATTTAATATCAACTACTAATATAGATTTATTTTTTATACACCATTTACAACAATCTTCTAAATTATTAATTTGAACGATGTTTTTATGTGGAAATTTCCCTTCAAAATTAACCAAAAGATAAGCTTCTACATTATTACGTTGTTCTAATAAATATGAAACTAAAAGGAATTCATATTCGGAACCTGCAATGCCAGGATTCTCTTCCTTAATAGAAGAGTAATCTACATTTTTCATTGTTTTATTATTCAAAAAGAAAGCAATCTTTTTCATCATCTTTTATTTATTTGATCAACAAGATATCACTTATTTACAGATTATATAAATATTATGTATCTATAAATAAATTTAAATATCCCATTTTGTTATATATCTATTAATGCATTTATATCAACCGGGGTAAATTTAACTTTTATGTTTGATTCAATGACTTTTTTTCTTTGTGACAAATTTAAAAAGTATTTTTGCAGACTCTCTGTTAAGAATTATAAACATTATTATAGAAAGTGCTATCATGAAAAACTTAATTACGATATTATTTGTTGTTATTCCTATATAACATAAAATAAGTACGCTTAATTGACCTATGATGAAAGTCGTATTTTCAAATTTAACAATATTAGAGGACATAAGAATTCTAAATATAGTGCTGCATCCATGTGAAATACATATTGCTATACATGTACCCCAAATGCCATATACTGGTATTAATAAGAAATTAGCTACAATAGCCACAATTCCACCAACAATGACAGAATAAAAAATGTATTTAGATTTACGATAAGCAGTAAAAATAGTACCGCAAAAAGCCGAAGTATTAGAAAGTAAAACAGATAATGATAAGAGTGGAATATACATCCAAGCTTCTTCGTATTCTTGTGTTGTCATAAGTGTAATAAATAGTTTAGCAAATAACATAACAATAATACAACCTAAAACTTGGATAGAAAAAATCAATCTAAACATTTTATTGTAATAATTTGAAAAATCTTTCTTCTTATATTCATCTAATACTGTTACAACCCATGCTTGTTGGAAAAAACCGAAAAATAAATTTACTAAAGACGGTAATTTGTTTGCCACAGCAAATAAGCCTATAGCAAAAACACCGCAATATTCTTCCAATAAGGGACGATTTAAACTTGATATCAGCCACCACATTAAAGCGGTTGGTATTAAGGGAAAAGAATATTTTAACATTTCCAACAAGCTATAAATATTAAAGCATTTTATATTAAAAAAAATATACGATTTGGAATACAAAACAGTAAACAATGTTGTTATTATGTTGGATAAAATTGTTGCCCACACAAATCCCTTTAATCCTAATTTAGGAATAAGTAGTATTGATAATCCTGCCATTGATGCAGATTGTATAATTCCTGTATATGAAAATACAGACATCTTTTTTATACCACGACAAAAATCTTGGGTATATTTTTGAAAAAGAGCAGAAATTAATACTCCATAAATAAACCATATATATTTAAAAAAAGTATTATTAGATGATATACAGGATATACTTAAAAATATTATTGCGCATATTAAACTGCAAAATAATTGAAATAAAAGACCTGAAGTATAATACTTTTTTATATCGTCCTTTTTTGCTCCGGCGGGGAAGACAAAAATGGCGTCACTGATATCAAAAGCAACAACATTAAGTAAAAGTAATGCGTAAGTTGAAATTATATCAGTGATGCCAAATTCACCAGGAGACATCCATTTTGTGTATAGTGGAAGCATTATAAATCCCATTAGTTTTGATCCAATACTTCCTATTACAACAAATGAAGTATTTTTTAGCAAAGTCTTATTTCTACCCATAATCATTTAAATAGTTCTTTTGCTTCTTTCAAAGTTTTTACTCCAGAATCTGTAATCCTTGGGTAGTCTAGAACTTCTGCCCACCAATCTATATTAGCATCTTTTCCAAAAGATAGTGCTGCAGAGGAATTAACTGTAGCAATCTTTTTAAAGGATATTCCCATAATAGCAAACAATTGCATAGGAATTGCTTTATTGAAACATAATGTATCAGGAAAAATACTTTGATAATCAATCAAATCTCTTGGATGTGATTTTATTATGCAGTTATGTTCTCCGTATTTTTTTATCATTTGTCGATATACATCAATCTGCTCTTCTTTACTCATTATGCTGTCTGCATACATTGGTTGAGTTAATATAATAGTATCTCGACTTTTCATTTGATAGAGATCATTGTTGGTAATGTCAAAAACAGATAAGATATAGTTCTTTTTCTCTTGATCACTATTATACCATGCATCTCTTAAATTAACGATTTCAATCTGCTTGTTTTCATAATAAGATTTAGAAACTGGACTAGAAGCAAATATTTTTTTGACTCCAGACGATGTTCCTACATAATTTAAATAGTATTCTCCAAATATAATTTTTTTTGCTGTGCGCTTGATAATATTTTCTTTTTTATAAGCTTGCCAGTTTTTATATAGAGTACTTGTTTCCCATATATCAAAAACAAATGGAGCATCTTCTATATAATTCATTTTTAATCCTCTTAAAAGAAACCAATAAAAGTCTAATCCATATATTTCTGATGAGAAAAGAAATTTCCAACTTACTTTCCTTTTTATCAGCATATATAAAGAAAGCAGGTATTTATTTTTAAAAAAAATAGAATTATCAAAATCTAGGTATGTATAATACTTAAATTTTTTTCTAAGATTCGATGGTATTGTAGGTGCCATAAAAAAGAATGTATTTAATATTTCATCCTTCGGTGTCATCAAAAGATAAAATGTTAAACAATACATAGAGCAAGGCATACAAACCCTATTAATTTTTTTCTTCATTTTTTGTAATTTGAATCATAAACGATTTTTATACTTAATTTAAAGCGAATGAAAAATCCAATTATTAATAGATATTTTTATGATATTGATTGTATAATGCGCTTTGCATTTGTTCAACATAATTTCTGTTAATACTTAATACCCTCTTTCAATATCCATTTTTCAGTACGTTTCAAATCGTCTTCGTCATGAACATCAAAGCTTTCCTTTACGATAATAGGTTTAATATTATTACCCATGAATGTCCACGGTTCTTGTCCTGGTTTATCGCTATAGATAGAATTCTTCAGGTTTAAAGTCCAGAAATTATGGCAAAGTACAAAATTCATTGGCAAGTCTTGTCTGTTTGTTGAAATATGTTGATTGTGAAAATCAAACCATGTGTCCAAGCAGCCATCTTCTCTTAATCTTTTTGAACGGTATGGATGATTATCCATTTCCAATAAAACTGGACAAGATGCAGATAAATTAGGGTTATCAATAAGATTATTTATAGATTCTGTTATCCACTCTGTTTTCACAATACCAGAATTAGCTAATAATACGACTAGAATATCTGGTTCAACTCCATCATCTTTCATGACTTTTAATGCATGCATAATTGCATCTACGTGTTGTGATGTCGGTGCGGCTAATTCCGCAGGTCGTATAATTTTTTTATATCCACAATCTGCTGCTGCATTAAGTATTTTATCATCATCACTGCTAACATAAAAGTCTGTTATCAACTTACATGATTTAGCAGCCATTGCAGGATAATACAATAAAGGTTTTCCTAAAACAGGCAGGACATTTTTATCTTTCAATGTGTTATTTCCACGTCCTGTTAATAATGCTACAACTTTCATTTGTTTAAATTTTAATTGGTTATACATATGTATTATATACAATCTATTGTGGTATCAAGAAAAATAATTTTGATGATTCTGTTATTTACAAAATCATTTTTTTGAATTTTATTTTTCCTGTTCTTATTTTCAAAAATAAATGGTTTTGTGTTTGAAATACAGTGAAATTGAGTGCTGAAATCAGTGAAATGTGATAGAGAAACCAATGACTTAGTTAAGTGAAAGAATAGAAATACAATAGCTTTGAATAATATTAAGAATTAAAACATTCTTTCCATGTTATTGCTGCTTCATTTTTATATTTTAATTCTTTACGCTTTGCTGCTTGTGATTTCTCCTTTATCTTTAGTCATGATCAGTCACTTTGATTTGTATAATTATTTTACTTTGGTGCTAATTGTATTGTAATTTATCTTTACATATCAAGAGCATAATCACCTTGTAGTAAGGTTGTATATGTTTTGTTCATTATGTAATATTTATTGTTCTATATCAGAAAATCTTTTTTCAGTTTTAAAAAAGATTTTGAAAATAAATATTTACATTTTATTTTTCGGTTTTATTTTTTTATTTCAAAAAAGATTTGGACTTTTTCGCGTTTTTTGCTACAGGTAGTGATTAAAGCCTACAGTGCTCTGTCAAAGGGTAACCGCACAGATGCAAGTCGCTGTATATATGCGTGTTACGTTTGTTCCTTATGCCATTTTTAGCCTTCCGGAGCACTGTAAGAGTGATAGGGTGGTAAGCTGTTTTCAAAACTTTTTATATATATGCAATAAAATAAATTATCGGCATGTATATATATTCATTTTATTTTTTTTGCGCGTATATAATATCAATACTTCGGTAAATTTTTACCGATAAATTAAAATTAAACATAGAATCGGCA
>ENA-OPBO01001892-OPBO01001892.1-human-gut-metagenome-genome-assembly--contig:-NODE-1892-length-13571-cov-3.140204_pt1 | contig 13571 bp, 10 predicted proteins | sample MGYA00241071_ERZ501458 | MGnify/ENA primary metagenome ERZ501458 (study PRJEB25962, sample SAMEA2042509) | human gut metagenome | biome: human gut; feature: human-associated habitat; material: faeces...
AAAATATGATAGCAAAAATTAAACAAAAGTATAATGAAAATATATAAATTATAGTTAAAATATTGACTTTATTAATCAGGAATAATATAATGAATTTATGCTAGATATAAGCCAGCTTAAATAGGGTTGGGATAGCATATAAAAAATATATAACGGAGGTTTCACCATGTGGGAAAAAGACATTAATGTAAATGAAGTCAAGGAGATAAGATTAAAAACTACAGCATATCTAGGAGCTGGTGCAATTAACAAGTTCAATGACATAGCTCAGGAATTAAAGGCAAAGGGTCTAGATAAGATTGTTATACTTACAGGTAAGGGAGCATATAAAAAGACAGGTGCTTGGGATGTAGTTGAGCCAGCACTAAAGGCAAATGATATAGAATATGTATTATTTGATAAGATCACTCCAAACCCAGAGCATAAGGACGTTGATGATGCAGTAGCTCTAGCTAAAACAATAGGAGCCAACTGTGTAATAGGTATAGGTGGTGGTAGCCCTATAGATGCAGCAAAATCAACTGCTATATTGCTATCATATCCAGAAAAGACTTGTGCAGACCTTTATGAGTTCGAATTTACACCAGATAAGGCTGCTCCAGTAATAGCTATCAACCTTACTCATGGAACAGGAACAGAAGTAGATAGATTTGCTGTTGTATCTATACCAGAAAAGGAATACAAACCAGCAATAGCATATGACTGTATATATCCTATGTATGCCATAGATGATCCAACCCTAATGGTAAGCCTACCAGAATTCCAGACTATGTCTGTATCTGTAGACGCAGTTAACCATGTATTTGAAGCCTGTACATCAGTAGTAGCCAACCCACTTAGTATATTACTTGCAAAAGAAGTAGTTAGACTAGTACATGACTACCTACCAAAGGCTCTAAAGGACCCTAAGGATGTAGAAGCTAGATACTACCTAGTATATGCATCTATGATAGCAGGTTCATCATTTGATAATGGATTACTACACTTTACACATGCTCTAGAACATCCACTAAGTGCTATAAAGACTGATTTCACTCATGGATATGGACTAGGAATACTACTTCCAGCAGTAGTTAGACATACTTTTGAATCAAGAAGAGCAACTATAGAAGAAGTATTTGCACCAATATTTGGTGATGAAAAAGATATAGATGCCAACAAGGCTGCGAAACTAATCAAGGAATGGTTAAGATCTGTAGGACTTACAAACACTCTAAAAGATGAAGGATTTTCAGAAGACCATCTAGACAAGTTGACTGAACTAGCATTCACTACACCATCACTTGATGGACTATTGGGATGTGCTCCAGTAGAAGCAACTAGAGAAGTTGTAAGAGCTATCTATGCAGAATCTCTATAATAAAGGGGCAATTTAATTATCTTATTTGACAGAGAGGGTATTGCCCTCTCTGTTTTTAGATTTATTGTACATTTAGCTATAATTCTTAATGGACTATTATGAGCTAATCAAGCAAGATATAGGAGCCTTTGCAAGTTACTTTTATATAAAAGTGGAAAAAAACCGACAAATTTGCTATAATCAATTGTAGAATAAGGGTTTTTATATGTACCTTGAATAGGTATTGTATAAAGGTCTAGTAGTGAAAGCAATACTTGTAATACTTATAAAGTTGTGATTTATAATCATATTATGGAGGTGTACCATGAAAGAAACGAATAGAATAAATTTAAAGATGGATATTGAAAAAAATATCTTTGAAGTGAATGCGACAAAGGACTTAAGTACCCTAGAACTAATAAATATTTTAGGACTTGTAATGTCTGAGTACAATATGGTCCTAATGACTCAAGATGACATGGAGTCTGTAGATTTCTTGGTAGGAGACAAAGGGGCAATAATAGATAGGATTCTTGAAATTGGGCCAATAGATATTGATTTGGTAGAATACAAGGTGAATACATTTGGAACTGCCAACCACTATATCTATGAAATTGATGAACAGGAAGGTATGAGTATACTAGATGTTGCCTGCATACTGTCTATATTAGGTTCATACCTGGGAGACACAATGCTAGATGCCTTTGCTATGGATCATAGATTAAAATCTTTAGACAAGCAGGAGGCAATCCAAGAGATAGGTAATCTTAGGAAGACAATGGAGATAAATATGAACCTGATGCAGATTTATGGGATGATAGGGTGTACCTACAAGGATGAGAGAATAGCGGATGAATACTATATTGACAGAATAGTGGACAAGGTAGCTATAACTCTAGAAGTAGCCCAAGACATGCTAGATAATCTTGAAAGTGATATGGATGATGAAGATATGCTAGATATTGATAGGGAAAGGTATGACCTAGTCGAAGATATGGGTAAAAATAAAGGTAAACATAGCCATCACCACCATGACGGTTGTTGTGGACACGACCACAGTGAAGGTCACCACCATGACGATTGTTGTGGACATAAGCATAGAAATTAGTATTGCAAAAAAGGCAGTACCTAAGATATCGTATCTAGGTCCTGCCTTATTTATTTAAACTTTAGAGTGCTTATATCCAGCAGATTCTGCTTCTTGAGGGCTCCTAAAGTATATTATATTTTTTGGGCTGATTTTATCGTAGTACCTATCACCAGGCATATGGTATATGTTGGTTCTTTTATTAGCCCTAACAGGCCCCTTGCCCTGAGTTTTAACCTGTGTGTTTTTAGGTTTTGAAGATAGGTTTGGTTTTGCAGTAGTCTTTGGTTTTACAGTAGTCTTTGGTTTTGCAGTAGGCTTTGGTTTTTCAATAGGTTTTGGATTTGTATTAGATTTCTTCCAAAGACCTATATTATTTTTTCTAGCTAGGGATTCAAGTTCTCTGAAAATAGGGATGTATTTTACATCAGGTGGATAAGTGTATACATGACCATATCCGTTTTTTACTAGCTGAGCATTGTACATCATAGATATTACTTCATTTTTGCTAGGATTATTAGATGATGGTCTTTGAATCCATACATATCTTAACAACCTACCGTATTTATCTGTATCCCTTACATCTTTTTGGAGGTATACTGTTTTTCCTGTAAGTTTGGACTTTGTATAGTTACTTGCCTCTTTTCCATAGTATTGAACTGGTTTTTTAGGGTGGACTGTTTCAGGTGTATCAACACCGACCATCCTGATTTTATGGACCTTACCTGAAATACTAACAGAGATTGTGTCTCCATCTACAACCTTGACCACCCTGGCTCTTACAAAATTATTTGCCTTGGATTTAGGGGCCTTGTAGTCTTTTTTGTTTTTATGAGCATTTAAGACCTTAGAATCTATTGAGTTTGTGCCACCAATGGATCTGACTGTGAAAAGACATAATCCCAGTATACTTGCAATACAAAGAGATGAAATTTTTTTGAAATTCATAAACTTTACCCCCTTTTAAATTATTGAATGTATATATTCTACCATTCTTATAGATGTATTTTCAAGAGTATATAATATATACATAGTCACAAATAATAAAAAATGAAGCTATAATTTATAAATTAGAAGACATATTTTTCTATTAGCTTTACTGCTTCCTTCAAGTATTTTTCCTCTAGTTGAGTAAACCTAGATAGTTCAGCACTATCCATATCTAGTAGGCCTACACACTTTTCTCCTACAATAATAGGTATAACAAGTTCAGAATTTGATGCAGCATCACAGGCTATGTGACCAGGAAAGGCATTGACGTCATCAACCCTAATTGTTTCCTTAGTTGAATAGCATTTACCACAGACACCCTTGTCGTAAGGTATTTTTGTGCAGGCTGGCATACCTTGGAATGGGCCAAGTTCTAATTCATTTCCGTTATCCAGATAGAATCCGCACCAATTTAGTCTACCTACAAGAGCATTTATCAGTGCTGATGAATTGGCCAACTTTGCTGTCTGAGAGTCGCTGTTATCAACTAGTCCTCTTAGGGCTGATAGCATACTTTGGTACTTTTCCTCAAGTGTTAAATTTTCAAAAATCTTAATGTCAAACATAATCTAGTCCTCCTCGTATATATATTGTTTAATTATACCTATTATTTTGTGAAATATGCAGAGCTTATCTATAATTTATGGTATAATAATTATAAGTATGTAATTTGGTATATTTACTGTAAAAACTTTTACTAAGGTATTATACCAAAAATATATTATTATTAAAATATGAATTTGTGTGCACAGGACTAATATAAATAAGGAGTGAATACTTTGAATAACATTGGAAAAGGTCTTATAAAAGAAGCGGTAAGAGAAGTAGATGAACATTTTATAGTAGACAAGTCTAAAGTCAATTCAAATCTTGACAAGGCTTTGAAGAATAAGTATGAAAAAGTAAATAAAGATGAAAAAAAATATATAGAGTTGTTGAGATATAATATTATTTTCTATAAATCAATAATTAAAAAGTTGGAATCTATACTTGAAGTATGGATCCAGAACGATGTAATATTTAGTGCAGAAACAGTTGATAAGAGCATTGAAAATATAACTGATAGTTCAAGAAAGTATGTTAACAATGCTATGAAGAATGGCAATAAGGTACTCAATGAAAAAGACAAGAAGATATTTTTGTCTTATGATAAGAATACTGGATTTAAAAGAATAGAAAAAATAGAAAATGACTATAAAATACTTAACCTTTATAAGGACATTCTTGGTATGGTAATTAATGTTATTTCTTTGGATGTAGACAAGTATAGTCCGATTCTTGAAATGAGTACAGAGTCAGCTAAAATAGATATAATGAATGAAATTTTTAATGAAATAAATTCAATTCTTTTTACTGCGACAAAAGAAAAGAGAGAGTTCAAGGATGAAGCCTTGGTTGATGAAGAGCAGGTTGGTAGCGAAGAACTAGCTGATGAACATAAGAGTATGAGCTTTATAAAGTATGTTTCAATGCTTAGCGCTCCTGAGGTACTTGTTAAAATTAATGATGTACATAGAAAGACATCTGAAATGGAAAAAATGAGCGAGATGTCTTATCTCTTCTCAGAAGAATATAAGGAATATGTTTCATGCGTTGTATTATTGATGGACTATGTTTCTGCTGACAATAGAAGGTTATTTGCTAATACTTTCAGATTATTTGTAGCAGGTAAAATCGGTGAAAGTCAGTTCAAAGAGATCGTTGAGAGATTGGTTAGAGATAATACTTTCATGGACAAAAGGACTTGGCTGGAGTGTCAGAGTATAGTAAAGTGTGACTTTAACATGGAAAATAGCAACTTCTTTGGAGAGAGTATGAGCCCAGACGAAGATGAATTGTCTACAACTCAGTACCTAAGGTTGGTAGAATCTTTCAGTGGTAACGGAACTATCGCAGAAGAAGTGGATTCTATATACCAGTATGAAGATGATGAATTTGATGAAGATGAAAGACCTAGAAAGAAGCTGTTTGGTTTTGCTAAGTTCTTCAACAAGATTGATACTGAAGATGAAGATTATGACGATGAATACTATGATGATGAGGAAGAAGAAGTATACGACGAAGAATATGACGAAGACTATGATGAAGACTACGATGAAGACGATAAGACATCATTCTTGTCTAAGATAGGATCATTTTTTGCTAAAAAGGATGATGAATATGAAGAATCTGATGAGGAATATGATGAGGAACAAGATGAAGAAGATGTTCAAGAACCATATTCAACAGATGAAAAGTTCAGGTCAAACCAAAAAGAAATTCAGGACCAGAGTGCAGTTGCAATTCTAAAGTTGAGACAAAAGAGTGAGAACAAGGAAAATGTTCAGAGTAAAAAAGAACTTGATAAATTAAAGGATGAAAGAAATATAGCAGAAAACCTAAAAAATAATATCATGGCTCCTTACTTTGGAAACTCCGATGTATTTGTAAAGGAAGAAGATATCATATACAAAAATGGAGTTAAGACTTGCAAGGTAAGTAAGGCTGGTGACAATGAAGATATCAAAAAAGATTCTACTAAGGAAGATTTTACTGAAGAGAATCCTACTGAAGAAGAGTTTAAAGAACTTGAAGATATGATATCTATGACAGGTGAAGACAAGGTAAGGTCAAAGAAACTTGAAAGTAAGGACATAGCAAAAATAGAGTCAAATAAGCTAAACAAGTCACTTGACCTTGAAGAAGATAGGACATCCAATGAACCCCAAAAGGACCTTGATACATATGAAGAGTCTGAAATAGAAGAAGATGAAGACTTTGAAGATGATTTTGAGGATACTGGTATATTTGGCCTAAAGGACAAATATGATGCTTTCAGGGAAAAAATGGCAAGCAAAAAGGTTAAAAGAGAGCTTAAGAAGTACAGCAAGGATAGGGAAATAGATGAATTTGAATACGATGAGCCTAAGAACCTATTCTCTAAAAAGGCCTCAAAAAATACCCATGTACTTGAAGACAGTGAAGAAGATACAAAATCAAAACTACAATCTGGTATAACTAGTATGTTTTCAAAGATAAAATCTGATGATGAACCTGGATATACAAAGGGTAAGATAGTGAGGGATTCGGTAATAGTTATAGCCCTTATGTTGGTGGTATTCTTTGGATATACTCATGTAATAAAGAACTTTTCAACGCCTAGTGTTTCAGAGACAAACAAGACAAGCCAGATGAAGGCTGACAAGAGGTCACAAGACAAGACTAAGGGTTCAACTAAGGACCAGGGTGATGAAGTTGATACAAAGGAACTTGCAAAGAAGAACTCTAAGATAGAAGAAGAGGATTCTATAACAAAGCAGGCTTCAGAATTAGATAGGCAAGCAGATGAGTACAAGAATAAGGGTCGTTACTATACAGTATTTGTAGGGGCTACAAAGGACAAAGATGGTGCAGAATCCGTTGCCAATAATTTTAAGGCAAGAGGAGTTAACCCTGTTGTCGTAAGAAATGCTGGCTACTATATGTTGAAGGTTGGTGAGTATTTCGATTACAACCAGGCTGCAGCTGAATCAAGTAGGATAGGTGCAAAGGGCATACAGAATTATATATCTGCCCAGAACAAGTACTATGACCTTAAAATTAAAGCATTTGAAACAAGGATTCCTAAGTTGACATCCGAACAACTTAAAACTGACTATAATGATTTGAAAAATCAAATTGTATCGAGTGGCAAAAATGCTGGATATATTTCTAACTTAGACGAAATTTACGAAGCGGGATTAAAAAGTAAGCAATAAGGGGGTAATCTTTTGTCAGATTCAGAAAAAGTGATTTTTGTTGCTGAATCAGGATTTGCCCTAAGTGGAATTGAAGACTATAAATTAGAGGATAAATGCCTACACTTAACAAACCTTGGAAATATTTATATTTCCAAGGTTGATTGTTTAAAGGAAGCTGAACAAGACCACCTAGAGTATTCCTATACAGAAAGCAAGATTAAATTAAAAGCAGAGGTTGATGGGGATAATATAAACATCGTATCTCCTAGTATCAATTTTTATGTATCAGAAGATGGACAGACTTCCAACATATTTACCAACCTGCTTATGGTTTTGGATATGGAAGAGTTTGCACAGATAAATGATGGACTTGATGAAATGATATTTGACTTTGAGGACAAGTCGGCTATTGTAACTATAGATTCAAGAGAGGCTTATGCAGGAACTTTTGAAAGGGCAGACAAGAGGTTTGTATTCAATAGTTGGGACAAGAGGTTTGAGTTTTCTTACAAGGATATTGAGGCATATTGCCTAGATGAAGATAGGCTGACTATAAAGGGTTATTTCTATAGTGATAGAGAGTCTAAAGTTAGCAGGAAGATATCTTTTATTACCAAGAGAATCAACGATTTTATACCTTCAAATTTTGATGAACTGGTAAATGAAAACTTCAAGTTGGGATTTTTACCTAAGAATGACCCTATTGTATTTTGTAAGGTGAGTGGAATCATGAACTCCAATGACTACCTACAAAAGCATATGTACCTTATAAGGCATGAAGATCTCTTTGTCATGTATGAGAAGAAGTCCAAAAAAGAAGTTATATGCAAAAGTATCCATGAATTTACAAAGTTGGATATAGGAGATGGCTATTATATTGTTTATGATGGTCAGGATGTGTATAATATATATTTAAATGACAAAAATGCTCAAGAGATTGGGTTTGATAGGATAAAGCCTGTATCAAATGAGTACATAGGCTATACAAAAGAGTATAGGCCATTCTTTATCAAGGTAGATCAAGATAGGATTGGTATATACAAGTCTTACGATAAGTGCGTTCTTGATATTGAGAAAAACTTGGTATCTGATATTTCAGTTATAGATGATAAGGACAGTGATATAGACTTTTATGTTGAGACACAAATCAAATATAAGGATAAATATATTGTAATTAACATTAGAAAAAGTTTATTGAAAGATTTATCTGAGGAAATTTTTTCTGAGTATCAAAGGACCCTTCTGGATTCTGTAGGTATGGACGAGGTATATGAAAATTGGATAAAATCTATATCCGATATGATTGTATTTAATTTTTACGGTCATATATACGCTATGAATAGCAAGTACCAATATATGGCTGACAGGGATATCACTAGCGTTGACAAGATAAATTTTATTAATGACCTGTATTTAGACCTTCATGATAGGTTGGAGAGTATAGACTTAACTTCAGTATATATGGCTGAAATACTTGAAACTAATGAATTAAACTACTTTAGGTCACTTAGAAAATCATGTGATCTCTCACAGATAGAAAGGCTTGAAAGACTCTTTTTTGAGATAAGAAATGACATAAAAGAAGATATTTTTGAAATTATAAAGTGCATGGAAAATGTAAACCAATTATTTCTCCCTTTAGAAATGAGAAAGTCGGTTGCCAAGAGAATGAAAGAGTCTGAGTTATACCAGTTGGATTTTTATTGTGACTTATCCTACAAGAAGCTTAGTCACCTAATATACAATTTACTGCCTCACTATGTATCAAGAACTGTCAAAAAAGTATTTGAAATATATGAAAACATCTATTCAAATTATATGACATTGGATGAGGATGAGGTAAAGCTAGAGATGATGGATAGGATAAAGTCAGCCCATGTATTTAGGCAGTTTAGTGTAGACAAAGATTCTAAAATTTTAAGAAAAGACGTTATAGATGATTTATATTCATTGATGAAGTTTGGAAAAATGAAGGTTGACAGCGACTTTTATTATACTGGAGGATATAGATAGTGATTATAAATGATATATTAAACAAAGAATATAGGTTATGTGATTTTGAAGAGAGACAAAAAAGCGTAATCTATAGGGAGGTTGACCTAGATAGGTTGATTTTGGGAGATTCAAAAATGGATGAAGATAATTTAATTGAAATAGTTGATTCTGATATTGCAAGTAAAATGATTTAGGAGGGGAAGAATGAGCATATTATTAGCAGGTGGTGCTGGCTATATAGGAAGTCATACTGCTGTAGAATTGATAAATAGAGGCTATGACGTAATAATAGCAGACAACCTTTCTAATAGCTATGAATTAGTTATTGATAGAATAGAAAAAATAAGTGGTAAGAGGCCTAAATTTTATAAGGTTGATACTAGGAGTGAAGATTTCGAGAGGGTTTTCAAAGAAAACAATATAGACTTATTGGTGGATTTTGCAGCCTACAAGGCTGTGGGAGACTCTGTAAAGAATCCAATAAAGTACTATGATAACAACTTGTTTTCATTGATCAATACCTTGAAGCTGATGGACAAGTATGATGTAAAGAAGATTGTATTTTCATCTTCTGCAACTGTTTACGGTGTAGTAGAAGAAAAACACCTACCTGTCAAGGAAGACTACCCAAGAACTAGTGTGAATCCATATGGAAGCACTAAGGTGATGGGTGAACAGATATTAGAGGATCTTTATAATGCTGACGATAGCTATTCAATTGCTATATTGAGATACTTCAATCCTATAGGTGCCCATGAGTCTGGTTTGATTGGTGAGGAGAGTACAGGAATTCCAGCCAATATAATGCCATATATGACCAAAGTTGCCCTGGGTGAATTACCATATCTAAATGTATTTGGAGATGACTATGATACCAAGGATGGAACAGGTGTTAGGGACTATATCCATGTTTTAGACCTAGCGAGTGGCCATGTAAATGCAATAGAAAAGCTTCTAGAGGGTGGATTCGGTCTACAACATATAAACCTTGGAACAGGTAAGGGATACAGTGTGTACGAGCTTATTGAGGCCTTTTCAAAGGCATCAGGTATTGATATAGCTTATAAGGTTTGTCCTAGAAGACCAGGGGATGCTGCAGTCTCTTATGCGGATTCTACAAAAGCTTCAAAGGTATTAGGATGGACAGCCAAGTATGATATATATGATATGTGTAGAGATTCTTGGAACTGGCAAAAACAAAACCCAAATGGATATGAGGGTTAGGAGGAAGTAAATGAAAAAATGTGTTTCTAGTTTGATTCTTTGCTCTATATTGGCACTTACAAGCGCTTGTTCTTCAGGAAATAAGCAAGATCAAACTAATGCAAAATATACAAATAAAAAGTCTAAGATAACTGTCTATATGCCTAAGGGCCAGTACATAGATAACAAGTATTTTAATAATAACGATATTGCGATAAACTACTTGCCACCAGTTAAGGGTGATTTTGAACAAAAAGAAATAGACAAAATTGCAAATAGCATAGATAAAAATGTTAAGGTCTTGATTATATCTTCAAAAAACAAGGGCCTTATAAGCGTATTTGACAAGGTCAAGAAAAAGCTACCTGGTATAATAACTATTGCGGCTGATATGCAGGAATCCAGAGAAGATGACAGTAGGAATCTTAGAAAGGACACTAATATAGAGGTTGCTATGAATATTGATGAAAATAGGAAAGCAAGGAATATAGCTACCCTATCAAGCCAGATGGGAGCTAATACTTTTGCCTATATATACAACAAAGATTCTAATGACCCAGAACAGTATCTAGACCTAAGTGAAGCTAGAGAATACTGCAACCAGTCATCAATCAAGTTTGTAGAAGTGCCTATGTCTATAAATGATGTGAAATCAAGCAAGATACATGAGGTTACTGACAAGCTTGTCAAAGAAAATGGCAAGGAAATAGCAGTATATACTAGTGAGGTGAAATTGACGGGGGATATATTAAAGGACTCCTTGAAATTGGGCTACATAGTACCTAATATAAATAGTGACCAAGATTCTCTTATACTAGCCAAGGAGCTAGGGCTTGAAAAAGAAATGCATAGCCTAAAACGAAAAGATTTTGACGAGAAGGTTTCATCAGTTCTTGAAAAGAAGAATATGAAAGGTAGAATAGCTGGACTAAGTGAGAGCAGGCTGGGGATTACTACTGAGATAGCAATAGAGACAGCTTTGTATATGTACGATAAGAGCTTTGCCTTAGAGGAATGCTATGAGGATTCTTCTATCAGGGATAGGGCCAATCAAGAATTGGGACTTTTAGTTGAACCCCAGTATTCAGGTTCTTCTTATGGATATGTTAGGTCTATATACCTAAGCCCAAGAATTTACTAGGAGGTATATTGTTGATATGACTTTTAAGAAAATTAGATTTACCCTGGTAGGTTTAGTATTGATGGCTACATTGACAGCATGTGGTTCAGGGGAAAAGAAAAAAGAAATTGTCGATACAAAATATGATAAATTTACTAAAGTGGTGATACTTACTGACAGTGAGAGGCTTCAACCCAATGAATATTCATCAGCTGAAGCCTTAGTGAAGAATAATGAATACCAGAAAAAACATGATAAGGATGAAAAATTAGACATAAGTCATAGCATTTTACCAGATGATATGGATAGTCAGGCTATGAATAAAATATTTGATAAGATAAAAAATGATAAAGATATAAATACTTTGGTTGTTTCTTCTGAAAATTCTGGTATAATACATTATATTAAAAGTTTAGACAGGGCTAGAAAGGATATAATAACTATATCTGCTTTCTCAAGTAAAGATGTCAAAGACCTAGCAGAAAACTTTGATATAGCCCTTGACTATGAAAAAAAAACAGATGCCAAGGAAATAGTCGATATAGCAAAAACATTGGGTGCAGAGAGGTTTATCAGTATAGTTGATGAAGAGTCACTCGGTCATGACCATAAGCAAGAGCTTCTTGCTGAGCTTAGGGACAAGTCGTCAAAGATAGATACACCATATGAAGAAATTAAAATCCCAAGTGGTATGGACAGGATATCTAAGAAGGCATATGTGTCCAATGAGATCAGCAAGTATATTTCTAAGTACGGAAATGATATAAACTTCTATCCAACATCCAGAGACATAGACGAAGTGCTATTGAATAGGTTGGTTAGTGATAAGTTTATTATAGCTGAGCTATCTCAAAGAAATTCAACTAAATTTATGATGGATATATATGGACTAAAGCAGATTGGTAGGATGAGTGAAAATTATAATCTACTTAACGGACAGATTTCTAGCTTTTTCAATACCAACTATGGCTTTGGTGGTAGGGTAGCAGGTCTTGGAGCAGATCCTAGGTCGCATATAATCAGGTATGCCACCCAGCTTGGTGTAACCCTTAATTCTAAGTCTGCAAAGCCAGACAAGGCATATAACACATATTTTTTAGAGCAGGTATCTACAATTAGAACTCAGATATCAGCCGGTTTTAAAACACCCTACAAACAATATAAAAATTACAAAGTTATGAGCGTAGACCAGATAGTATACTAATACACAAGGGTATTTGAGTTTATATGTAGTTTGTTCACTAAAACTATCGGTGACAGTCAAACTCAAACTAGCAAGGTCGATCATATATAAATTAAAGTAAACAGGAGGATGTGTATTATGGTAATGATAATACCAAAAGATTACAAATGCGAAATGGGTGTCTTAGAGACACAGAAAGCTATAAAGGAGTTAAAGGACTTTTTCCAGAATGAACTAGCGAGTGAGTTAAACCTACTTAGAGTATCATCTCCACTATTTGTTCTTCCAGAGACAGGCACTAATGATAATTTAAATGGTATTGAAACACCAGTTTCATTTACAGTTCCATTTTTAAATAAAAAGGCTGAGATAGTACATTCATTAGCAAAGTGGAAGAGAACAGCCATAAAGAAGTATGAAATACCTGTAAATGAAGGTATATACACAGATATGAATGCCATCAGAAAGGATGAAGACCTAGACAACCTACATTCTCTTTATGTAGACCAATGGGACTGGGAATACCATATAGAAAAATCAGACAGGACTTATGAAAAGTTAGAGTGGATTGTAAGAAAAATATTCGATGTATTTAAGAGGACAGATGATTTTATATTATCTAAGTATCCAGACTTTGAACCACTTCTTCCAGATGAAATAACTTTCGTATCATCACAGGAGCTAGAGGATGAATGGCCAAACCTAACAGCCAAGGAAAGAGAGAGAGAAATAGTAAAAAGACACAAGGCTGTATTCTTAACAGGAATAGGAAAGGCCCTAGAATCAGGTGAAAAACACGATGGTAGATCTCCTGACTACGATGATTGGGACTTGAATGGAGACTTCCTATTCTACAACCCTGTTCTAGATGACGTAATAGAGTTGTCTTCAATGGGTATAAGAGTTGATGAAGAAGCCCTTGAAAGACAGCTTGA
>ENA-OPBO01001895-OPBO01001895.1-human-gut-metagenome-genome-assembly--contig:-NODE-1895-length-13564-cov-28.703827_pt1 | contig 13564 bp, 10 predicted proteins | sample MGYA00241071_ERZ501458 | MGnify/ENA primary metagenome ERZ501458 (study PRJEB25962, sample SAMEA2042509) | human gut metagenome | biome: human gut; feature: human-associated habitat; material: faeces...
TTATCAGAAGCTCGATGAAACCAATTCAGTTGCATTTGATAGTTGAATCTACGCTATCGCATTAGAAGTTTCTAGAGGTCCTTTAGATGTGTAAATTGTTTCGCTCATGGGTGTCGCAGATAAACTGAATCAAAACAGTTGCACTACCGACGGCTAATCTTGCGTGTCTTGGTTGTAACCCTTTATATGAAGACGTTTTACCATGACCACTTCCATAGAAGTTTCTAAGCTCTGCCAATCCCTGAGTTATAGCTTTTAGACTACCTAAAATCTGCTTTATAGATTTAGCCCCTTTGATATCGTCTTCTATATCACTGGGCATTAGCTTGAAGTGCTTAAAGAGTTCATCTACTAGCTTTGTCATGTTCCATTTAGGATCTACCGCTATCTCCTCTTCTTCTAGTATCGTCTTACAATAACTTTCGATTAGCTCTTTCGCCTTTCCAATAGCCTCTGTCGGATTGGTCTCTTGAAACTTTCTCATCAGGTCAATCTGATCCCTAATGTAGTCACTATTAAAGGAGTTTGGATCTGACAAGTCTAATGGCTTTTCATTAAGGGCTTTGGATTCCCTTTCTATAATAGCCTTACAATTCTCATATTGTTGGTATCGCTTGGGATCTTTGCTACGATCATTCTGAAGAGCTCCCGATAATTCGTAGTATCTTATTAAAGCTGCTAGCAGCTTAATGACATTCCTTTTTGGAGTTTCGGTATCATAGACATACGCTATCAAAGATTCCCCTCTAGACTTTTGATATGTCTTACACACAGGCACACCAACCTCTCTAGTAGTGAACTCGTCAAGTCCTTTTTTTGAGAAGTCTAGGACATACCCTTGATTATTGAAGAAGTTCAAACATGCTTTTATCTCTATATCTAGAATGCTCATACCCGCTTGTTAATGAATTTCCAAATCGATTTTTAAGATCTCCACTACCCCTCCATCACCTTATCCATCAGAGCTTGGTAGCTATTGACCACGTCGTAGACCACGTTGTCATGCTCACTGATCGCCTCAAAGTGGCGAGCGGCACACTCCAGCTTAGCATCCTCGGCACCACGGAGCTCAGAGTGCTCCCACGAGATGCCTTTAGTCTCTGCGACGAAGTAGATATGCTTCACATCCTTATGCTCATCAAAGGCGATAGCCCAGTCTGGACTATACTTTCCCATAGGCGTGTTGATGTAGAACCCCTTCGGGAGCTTCGTGTAGACCACCACGTCGCTACTATCCTCTAGATCCTCCGCAAATGAGCGCTCCACCTGACTATCTATACGTACCAAATCATAGAGAGACTTAGCACTTCGAATCACATCCACACCGATACGACCACAGATCGTCTCTTCCGTAAAGACATTCGTATCGTACCGCTGCTCCGTACGGTGGTAGCTGATCTGCTCCACCACAGCTAGTGCCATCTCATCCTTGATGATGCGAGCAGACCTCTGGATGAACTCCTCGGGGTTGCTCTTGAACTTGTCAAAAGTCTCCCTCCTCACTCCTTTAAGGATCTCTACGATCGTGCGCCGTGTCAAGCCCGTTGCAGAGACTAGACTACCCACCAGATCATACTGTACATGCTGGCTCACTGTCTCCTGCAGATGATAGGTTGTAGTCTGCTCACGCACCATAGCAGTACCCTGATGTAGAGCCTCCACATCTTCTATCTGATTCATCTCGCCACGCTCTACCACAAGACGTATAGTAGTCACACGCAGACGATCATCTAGGGCGGTGATCGCCTTAGTGATCAGCTCAGACGTATCAAAGTCTACCTGATAGACGCTCCGCACATTGATACGACGCCACAGCTCCTGAAACTCTTGACGCTTCAACCGCTCCTCGACAACATGCCCAGATTTGTTATCTCGACTATTATCTAGTCGCCATGAGCTCGGGTCGAAGACACGATCTAGCGTACGGATGATCACAGCACTCATCGGTGCCAGATCATCGCCAAAGCTTAGCTCGCCACGCTCTTTCGCCTCGTGATACGCCTGCGTCAGTAGACCCGCATCATCTACGTAATCATGCCGTAGTAGAGCGCGATAGATCTTGCGTGCCACCTCGGGGGTGATCACCTCCTTGTCGCCAGACGCTGTCTCGTACTCTACCCCTGTGAAGAGGCTCTCCGTCACCTCTCTCGGACGATCCTTGACCACCTCCGCTATCTCATGCTGTAGTTGCTCTGCAAAGCTCTCGTAGCTCTGACTAGCTATCACCGTCAGCACGTTTATGTCAAAAGTGCCGCTCCAGCCCAGCTCTTCGACATCCTGTCGCTTGCCTTCGCTATTGACACAGAGACGCATACCGCGCCCCACCTCCTGACGCTTTTTAATCTCGTTGTCAGTATCACGGAGCGTGCAGATCTGGAAGACATTCGGATTGTCCCACCCCTCGCGCAGGGCCGAGTGAGAGAAGATAAAGCGTGTCGGCTCCTCAAGGCTCAGGAGTCGCTCCTTATTCTTCATAATCAGGTCATAGGCATCCTCATCATTGCTACCTCCCTCAGCACGGTTCACCTTGGAGTCGATAAACTTACCGCGCTTGTCTCGTGAGAAGTAGCCATTGTGTACCTCCTCAGCGGTAAAGCGAGAGAGATAGTCTCGGTACGACGTGTCGTAGTGACTTAGCTCGTCATCCTTCAGCTCCTGTAACAGCTGCCTATACTCCTCCTCAAAGATCTCCGCATAGCGTCCCTTTTTGGCCGTATCGCCCTCGTAACAACGGTAGTTGTCCACATGATCGATGAAGAAGAGACTCAGCACCTTGATGCCCTTAGGGTACAGCTCTCTCTCTCTCTCGAGGTGCGTCCGTATCGTCTCACGGATCTGCACACGACGCATCGCCTCCTCCGTGACTTGCCCCTCGGCATCACCCTCGTGTAGCTCTACATCGTTAAGCAGTTTTATGGTACGCGAGTACCCATCGATAGACTCTATCACGTAGAGATCCCGATACTCCGCTAGCCCGCGACTAAGCTCATAGAGATCATCCCCCTGTCTCACAAGGCGGCTCACCGGACGTGTACCTGTAGCGGTCTTTATGTTCAGTGAGATACGCGCCTCAGGAGCACGATCCTTACGTATCACCACCTCCTCTAGATAGAGGTATCCACCGGTTGCGTTGTTGCCTATCTGGCTAATGCCTTTCACCTGAATCTTCTTCACCAGACGCTTGTTGTAAGCATCGATAGCATCAAGTCGGTAGACCATATTGAGTACCTCACGGTGTGTCGCCGAGTAGCGCAGTAGCATGAGCGGGTTAAAGAGCTTGATCCCCTCTCGTGTCTTATTCCTTTTGTTAGCACCCAGTACGCTCTGAGGCTCATCGATGATCATGATCGGATTAGTATTTGCCAAGATATCGATAGGACGACGACTGCCAAACTCATCGCGACGGGAGAAGATGATACGTGCCTCCTTATTCTTCTTCGTCTCGTCAAAGGAGCTGTTGAACGCTTGCATATTGATGATCATCGCCTGCATATTAGAGTCACTGGCGAAGGTATCGATACGGGCCAACTGCTTGGAGTTGTAGACGAAGTGCTGTATGCGCTGTGTCTCGTAGAGCTGTGCGAAGTGCTCGCTCATCGACTCAAAGCTCTTGGCGACACCCTCACGGATGGCGACGCTCGGCACCACGATGATAAACTTGCTCCAGCCGTACGCCTTGTTTAGCTCATACATCGTCTTGATATAGGTGTAGGTCTTGCCCGTACCCGTTTCCATCTCAATGGTTAGGTTGATGCCCTCCCCCTCGAGCTGGTCGATAGGCTTGATCCCCTGCTCTATCTGTATCGTACGTACATTGTTACGGATAGTCTCATGCGGTACTTGTAGCGGTGCATTGCCAAATCCTGTGCTCACGAGACTAGCTGCGCACTCGCCTTGATCCATCTGGTGCTCATAGTGGTCATACTTAGGCTGCCCCTGGAAGGCACGCACGACGCTCCGTGCTGCCTCCTCTTGAAATGATTGGTGCTTGTATTGGAGTTGCATGATTAGTACCACTTACAAAACTCTCACTTTATCAAGCGCCTCCTTGTCGTCCCAGTTGAGACGTTGCTTGAGTCGCTCGAAGGTATTTATCTTCTCCTTGTCTGAGGCGAAGCTACTATCACGTAGTAGAACACGTCGGGGATCCATATCAGCGATAGCCTCGATGACCGTCGTGGGGATCGCCTTAGCAAAGCATGCCACCAGAGCACCCTCGTCCACGTTGTAGATCTCACAGCCATCTACCACCGTGACCGCCTGCGGTAGTGAGAGCGACAGTCCCCACGAGAGCATCGCTCCGTAGAGTAGGTCCTGTCCACTTCGATCTGTCTTTACATTGTCTAACATTAGATCCAGCTCACCCTGACCCAGCTCTGCTGGGGTGCGCTTCACATTGGTAAAGTTGCTCGAGTCTAGTCGGAAGACGCGGAAGCCCGTGTCCAGAGACTCCTTCCTCTTATCAATTGAGTCCAGTCTCTCTTGGGCTTGGTTACGCTCTACATCATCATACAGATTGTCCCATAACTCTGGATCTTTATCCACATCTTCCCCCATGGCTACTTTAGCAAACTTAGCTTGCGCTCTCACCTTTTCGTTTTCAAGATCGTTACGAATGGCCACTGCTGCACGTCGTATGCGCTCCTTGGCAATATCGGGAATAGTCTTGTAGCCCGCCTTGCGTGCCTCGCTATCCTCTGGCGTTTCCTCTGCAAGCTGTACACAGATAAACTTACGATGCCCCCCGTCCTCAGCGTTGAGCTGCATCACCGCATGCGCCGTCGTCGCCGACCCGCTGAAGAAGTCGAGAACGATAGAGTCTGGATCTAAGTTAGCCATCGTCAAGAGTCGCCTTAATAGTCCTAAAGGCTTAGGCCCGTCAAAGTACCCTCCCTCCATAAGCTTGTTGAGGGCTTGTGTTGCTGATTGACTATGTCCTACTTCTTTGTGAAAGAGAATGGATGTGGGTACCATTCCTTCAAATCTCAGTTCCGAAAGAAAACGCTTGATACGTGGTACACCATTGCCGTCAGAACCGAACCAGATTCGGTTCTGACGGAGTCTCTCCTCAAAAGCTTTTGAGGAGAGACTCCAGCAGCGTCCTGCTGGAGGCTCTACACGCCGCCCAGAGGGCGTCGTGATGACATAGTCGTTCTCCGGAGTGTAAGTCTTAACTGAAAGATTATCGGACTGCCACACACCTCTTGGGTCGTTGTCTGGATTGGAGTAGCGAGCGTTCGCTTCAGCTGTGCGAGGTAGTCGTCCTATCTTAAAGTTATCTATTTGCCTAGCATACATCAGTACATAGTCATGACTATTCGATACATACTTAGCATCATTCTTAGGCGCAAAGGCTCGCTCCCAAATCATTTGCGCTACGAAGTTACTAGCTCCGAAGACTTCATCGCAGATCTTGCGTAGGTTGTGCACTTCGTTGTCATCAATCGAGATGAAAATGACTCCGTCATCTGTCAGGAGGGAGCGCGAGAGGAGCAGACGACTATAGATCATACTGCACCAGTCGGAGTGAAAGCGCCCATTCGTGTCTAGGTTCTTACGATATTGATTGCCCTCCTCGTCACGCTCACCGCTCTGGCGTGCCCACGTATCACGATCTATGGTGTAGTCATCATTGTAAATGAAGTCATTGCCCGTATTGTAGGGCGGATCGATGTAGATCATCTTGACTTTGCCTACGTAGCTGCGCTGTAGGAGCTTGAGGACAGAGAGGTTGTCGCCCTCGATGTAGAGATTCTCCGTAGTGTCCCAGTCGACAGAATCCTCTAGCACAGGACGCAGGGTATCTGTGATGGGGGTGGCAGCCTCACGTCGTGCGGCTTGCTTGCCTGGCCAGATGAAGCTATACATCTCGGTGCCAGCCTCGACGCTTTGGTCGCCTAGGAGGATACGCAGGACGTCAAAATCGACGACCTGTCGTGTGGCTCCACTCCAGGGGTCTTTGACTTCGGTTATGCAGGAGGGTGCTACCTGACGTAGCGCCTCGATGGTCAGCTCGCTACCATCTGGAGAGATAGGGGTTAGTCGTTGGGGCATAGTTAGTGGGTAGTAGATAGTGGGTAGTAGATAGTGGTGGGATCTTGATTTTTTGGTTAGGCAAATATACATAATTCTATAGAGAGCTAGAGATCTCCAGCAAAAGTCTCAGGGCTAACGCATCATAATCTCTCTGTCAGGAGCGACACATGAGCGACAAACGAGGAATAGATGTACCACTAGAAAAACTAGCTCCCCTCTAATCTCCGAGCCTCTCTAACTTGTAATCTCTAACTTCTTTTTCGTACCTTTGCTGTAGAAAAATTACGCCAAGCGGTCTTTTCTCACTATCTACCCAAACAGGTCTAATCTATATGCTAGTACGTCTTAGAGTAAAGAATATCCTCTCCTATGGAGCTGAGAGCGAGATTTGTTTTATTCCTTACAAACGCCTTAAAAGTCATCTCAACCACATTGCCGAAAGAGGCGAACGTCCGCTTGACTTACTTCGTTATACAGCAATTTACGGTGCAAATGGGGCAGGCAAGAGTAACTTATTACACGCACTAGAGTTATGTATCGAAGCCTTGATATCCTGTCAGGTGGATAATCTATGGCGCAATCGCAATCTATTGATTTCTAAGGAAGAGACTCAAGAGATACAGATTGAATTTGCTCCTCAAGGAGACTCCTTTACATATACCTATGGCCTAAGCTTGAGAGAGGGAGTCGTAGAGGAAGAGTATCTATCCAAGCAACGCTTCAGAAAAGACGGAAATCCTTCCGATAGAGGAGAGCAGACGCTCCTAGATCGTAGGCGTGAGGATGCCGTCTATCGATATGAGATACCAGCCTTTGATCAAATGACAAATGGAGAGGTCTATCAGAGCGATGTCATACCAAACCTAGTCAAGCCTAATGAGATTAGCTTAGGACACATTGCTAAGCTAGACAAGAAAGAGCTATCGGACATTCAAAACGCATACGAATGGCTGACCAAGAAGATTCAGATTATCACACCTAGTACCTATAACACGGTTTGGACAGTCAACCTTCGTAACGATGACAAATTTCGCGAGTTCTACAATACACTGATCTCAAAGTTTGACACGGGGATAACTCACCTAGAGACTGTCGAGTTGCCATTGGATAAAGTTGTTCCACCCGACTCTCTATCTGCAATCAAAGAAAAGTTGGACAAATCTCCTGTCTATGCCTTTCGCTCTTCAGCTAATAAAGTCCCAAGTACCTTCGTTAAGAACTCCGATGGCGAGATTGTCTCCTTATTTGTTCTTAGCGAACACAGAGCTTCTGATGATGCTCCTGTAGTGCCTTTTGACTTCAATATGGAGTCTGACGGCACGCTACGTCTCGTAGATATTCTAGCTATGGTTTATGAGATGCTAGAGATGGACACTGTCTTTTTGGTAGATGAAATAGAAAGTAGCCTACACCCTTTGCTAATCAAAAAAGTACTCGAGTGGCTAATGTCTAGAGACGACGTCAAGGGGCAACTTATCTTCACTACCCACAACCCCATATTGCTCTCTTCAGACCTCCTCAGACGTGATGAGATCTGGTTTGTAGAAAAGAGGGGGGATAATGCAAAGCTATATAGCTTATCTGACTATTGTCAAGAGCATAAGTCTATAGATATTGCTAAAGGGTATTTGAATGGACGTTATGGAGCAATACCTTTTTTAGGCGAATTAGATGGTCTTAAGTGGAGATGAAAAGAATAAAGAGTTACAGTCGCAAGTCTGCTCACAAGAGCTCTAATCTGATCATAATCTTCTGCGAGGGGGAAGATACAGAGCCTGCCTACTTCAAGCCTTTTTGCAAAAAAGATAGTCGCCTTAAGGTCGAGCTGTATCCTCCTGACAAGTCACACCCCAATAACTCTCCTCAAGGTCTATACCTAAGAGCTAAGCGGTATAAGCAAGAAAACGATTTGCGTAACGATGACTCTATTTGGCTCGTCTTCGACAGCGACTACAACGACCTAGAGGAGCTGAAGAAGGTAAGACAAATGGCCGAAGAGCAAAGATTTCACATCGCTCAAAGCAATCCTTGTTTTGAACTTTGGATTTACTACCATTACGCTTCGTCTGTACCAAAAAACGCTCCTACATCTCAGATCGGATGGAAAAGATACTTATACAACCAAACCTCTGGTGGTTGGAAAGCAGAGACGTGCCACCAAAAGGTGAGACAAGCCATTGAACTTGCAGAGAGTATATTCCAAGCAGATTGCGATGGTATACCAACACTTTATAGTACAGAGTGCTATAAACTACTCGAAGACATATTGCAACTACAAGATGGGTGGTGCTAACTAGCGATTGGCTAGCCATACATTCCACCCACTAGAAAAACTAGCTCCCCTCTAATCTCTAACCTCTAAAGTCTAATTTCTAAGATCTAATCTCTCTCCTCACTAATTGCTATCTTTGTCGTGCATAACAACTGATGACACTATGGATACAAGAAGACAACAAAAGATAGCACGACTGATACAGAAAGAGATGGGAGAGATCTTTCGCCCACTGACGCAACAGCTACGTGGGGTGCTGGTGAGTGTCACCCTAGTGCGTGTCACCTCCGACCTGAGCAAGGCTTACATTTACCTGAGTATCTTTCCCTCGGAACGTGCTGACGAATTACTTAAGTACATACAGGACAATGCTAGTAGCTACCGCTATGAGCTAGGACAGCGCACGGGTCAGCAGCTACGCATCATACCCGAGCTGGAGTATCGTATAGATGACTCGCTAGACTATCTAGAGCGTATCGACAAGTTACTAGAGGAATAACCTTCCCCACGCTCGCACACTTCTCTCGCTAGCTCCACACGATGCGTCTGCCTCTCTTTATCGCTTGGCGATACCTCTTTGCTCACAAGAAGCTCGGTGCCATCAATATTGTCACCCGCGTGAGCGTGCTGGCCATCGCCGTGGTGTCGATGACGATGATCTGCGTGCTATCCATCTATAATGGTTACGAGCAGATGATCCTCGACAAGGTGGTCGGACTAGATCCTCAGCTACTGATCACGAAGAGCGATGAAGCGCCCTTGGACCAAGGCGTGGTGACCCAAGAGATCCGTTCGATAAAGGGGATCAGATCGATCGCTCCGCTGGTGTGGGGCGAGGGGCTGGTGAGTCGTACGGAGGGTGAGAGCTTCTCCGCGGCGCATCTATATGGTGTCGACAGCGCTTATCTGCACATCGCTAATATGGAGCGCTACCTATATAGTGGCGACATAGCGATACACCCTGGGCAATACAATTTAGGTGCCTCGATAGCGCTCAACCTCAACACGATAGCACACGACACAGATCCGCTGGTCATCACGCTCCCTAAGCGCAAGGGATACATCAATCCGATTATGCCGATGACTTCGCTGAGACGATCGCAGGGTGTACCCGTGTCGGTGCTTTTTACAGACAATGTGGTCTACGACAACTCGATCTTTATCCCACTCTCTGAGCTACGCTCGCTGCTGATGCTTGATGACAACCAAGCGCACGGTTTGGCTCTACAGCTAGATGAGGGAGCAGATGAGGGGGCCATCCAGAAAGCGATAGCGACGAAGCTGGGTGAGGAGTTCCTCGTCCGTAACCGCCCTGAGCAGCAGCCGCACTTGATGCGTCTCGTGGCTATCGAAAAGTGGATCACGTCGCTCATCTTTTCCTTTATCCTCTTACTTGCTGCTTACAATGTGATGGCTAGTATCTCGATGCTTCTCATATCAAAGCAGGAGGATATAGCGATCCTCCACGCACTCGGCGAGATGCCACGGGAGATCAGACGCACCTTCCAGTTGGAGGGGCTGATGGTGACACTCATTGGTGCTGTCGGTGGCATAGCTGTCGGCATCGTCCTCTGCTTGCTACAGATGCGCTTTGGGTGGCTTACGATGGATCTCGTTGTGGAGTCGCAGCCTTACCCAGTAGCTGTACGACTGACCGATCTACTAGTAGTACTCTTACTGGTCTTTGCCATTGGGTACCTAGCAGCTGTCTATCCCGTACGCAAGTTGATCGCTCACCGCAACGCTTCACGCTAATACTATGACAAATCAAGCTAATACTCCCGGGCTACTGCCTGACGTACCTGAGTACACGGCTCAGATCATACATCTATGGATCGCTGAGGAGAGTATACGTATCCTCACGCGACAGCAACAACCGCTGGAGCTACTCCAGCAACATCTGATGCAGTCCGATCCGCTCCGACAAAGGCTGATGAGAGAGCTACTCAGCGAGGAGTCGGTCGCACAGATCCTCAGCGGTCAGCACGCTCCCGTCACGAAGCAGCTACTAGCTGAGTGCGAGGCGATACACAAGAAGGTGAGCCAAGATGAGCGCAACATCGTCTACCAGGGGTGCTACATACTAGTCCTACCGACGATCGTTGCCTTTAGAGCGAAAGATTCATATGCCAAGGAGATGGGCGAGATAGAGATCCTCTGCACGATCCTCTACAACGCCACTATGCAGGGACTCATAGGGAGCAGCACGGCGGGAGGAGCTGAGCACTCCCCTACTGACACACGTGTTTATCAGCAGATTAGCGCACTCTTTGCCCTACTTGATCAGGAGTACCATCGCAAGCATCACCAGGAGGAGTCACAAGAGAAGCCACAGTCATGAGCAGAGGGCGTATTATCTTACTCGGTGCCTCGGGACAGCTAGGGCGCAGTATCACACGAGAGCTGGCAGAGCGTGCTAATCCTTACGAACTGGTCAGCTACACGCATAAGCAACTCGACTACACCGACACGGAGTCTCTATCCCGAGCGATCAAACTCTGGGAAGAGCAAGCTGTCGCTTACGACTGGACGATAGTGGTCAACTGCGCTGCCTTCACACAGGTAGACCTTGCCGAAGATCCAGCACAGTATCGTGATCTCCTGGCACTCAATGCGCTACTACCGGCACAGCTTGCGGAGAGTCATCTGCCGATCATACAGATTAGCACAGACTATGTCTTCGACGGGAAGCAGGGTACGCCTTATCACGAGGAGGATAGTACCAATCCACAGAGTCTCTACGGCCGCACCAAGCGTCAGGGAGAGCTGGCACTCCTGATGCACCCGACGCATCCCACTGAGCAGCATCTAGTCATTCGCACGCAGTGGCTCTGGGCTCCCTGGGGACACAACTTCGTTCGCACCATGCTACGACTGGCTCGTGAGGGGAAGTCGCTGCGTGTCGTCAACGATCAGATCGGTTCGCCCACGTCAGCCCCTTCGCTGGCACGAGCCATCTGCGAAATCATCGGTTGCTACGATAGGGAGCGCACCTTTCGCACACCCCTACTCCACTATGCCGACCGAGGTATCTGCTCGTGGTACGACCTTGCCTATGAGGCGATCGCCACGCATGTGCCTGAGTACGACTTGTCGCAACTGACTCCGATCCCTACGGCTGAGTACCCCACGGCTGCCGAGCGTCCCGCTTACAGCGTACTGGCCACCGATAGGATAACTGCTTGCTACGGAATCACGCCCCCTCGGTGGCAAGATGAACTACAGATAGCTATAGACTAAATGCGCGCTAAGATAGAGGATCCACAACTGAGCCATCAGATCTTGCGACTCACGATCCCCAACATCATTTCTAATATTACCGTCCCGCTACTCTCGCTCATCGATGTAGGACTGGCGGGACACATGGCTCACCCCGAAGCTATCGGCTCGGTCACCGTGGCAGCTACCATCACCAACACGATCTACTGGCTCTTTGGCTTCATACGACTAGGCACGACAGGACTCGTCGCTCAGGCTTATGGCCGACAAGATAGCTCTGATATCAATCGTCAGCTGGCTCGTGGCATCACGATGGCACTCCTCTGCACGATCGTCGTACTGATCATCTCCCCCTTTGCCACGCTCCTGAGCGGTGTCGTCACAGGCGGTGCTGCCGAGCGACTAGGCGCAGAGGCTGAGCAATATATCCAGATCATCTTCTCAGCAGCCCCTGCTGTCATGATGATCTATGCGCTGAATGGATGGTTCATCGGTATGCAAAACACCCGCATCCCAATGATTGCCTCGATGAGCGCACTGGTGGTCAACTTCCTCGTCTCCTATACACTCGTCGTACACTATCAGATGGGTGTCGAGGGACTCGCTATCGGCACCTGTGTGGCGCAGTATAGTCAAGCACTCCTACTGCTCATCACCCTCCTCATTAGGTATCGCTATCTCGTGCGTCATCTGCGGCTCAGCCACTTCACCGATACGAAGGGTTACGGACGCTACCTCCTCCTCGGACGCGATCTGATGCTTCGCTCCTTGCTACTCAGCAGTATCACGCTCTTCTTTACCTATGCTGGTGTGCGTGAGGGTGCGATCGCTGTAGGAGCTAATGCGTTGCTGATGCAGTTCTTCAGTATCTTCAGTTACTTTATGGATGGCTTTGCCTACGCTGGTGAGTCGCTCTCAGGGCGCTATCTCGGAGCGGGTCGTATAGACCTACTCAACGCAGTGATAAGTCGTCTCTTTGGCATAGGTATCGTCCTATCACTCCTTGCTGCGCTCCTCTTTGCGCTCTATCCCGATGGCTTGCTTCGTCTCTTGAGCAGTCACGATGAGATCATCGCCTACGCCAGGCAGTATCATCTCTGGGCAGCCCTGATCCCATTGGTAGGCTTCGGTGCTTTCCTCTGGGATGGTATCTACGCAGGCACGACCCGCTCGGCAGGTCTCAAGTGGTCTATGATAGGATCTAGTATAGTCTTCTTTGCGCTCTACTATCTGCTCTATAACTCACTCGGTATGACCGCCTTGTGGGTCGCTTTCGACAGCTATCTACTGGTACGTACAGCGATCCTAACGGTGATCTGGTATAGGCGTCCGCTGAGGGTGTCAACAAGCTGTTCATAACCCCCATTTTTCTGTCGATAACTCTGTTCATAACTCATCAATAACTCACTGCTAACTTATTTGCTTATCTCGAGAAGTTGTATAGCTACGAAAAGATTTCAATTATCCAAATAAGTTACCGCTGAGTTATCAACCAGTTTTGATCAAGTTATCAACAGGTACAGATAGAGAGCGAGACGACCGTAACTGCTCACGATCGTCTCGCCTTTTTATACCCTCTAAGTAGCTCCCAGAGCCGACTAGAGCGGATTGGATAGAAGTGTCATTAGCTCCTGCACAGCGGGAGTTATGAACAGATTCGACGTACCATCATCATCATCATAAGTAGATATAGATATAAGCTATACAGATATCATATATAGATGATGATATATAGGGTGTCGACAACCGAGGGGTGCTACCCCAATCAGAAGAAAAAGCTCATTCTCTCGGTGGCTATTTTTTATTCCTCACGTGGAAAAGAAAAATTCTCCACGTAGGCGAGAAACGATTCTTCGGACTTATCGTTTGATTCCTCCGAAGTTTTATTTCTTGCCTACGTGGAGAATTTTTTGTTTCTACCGAGCTATTTGGGACTCCTTACGTAGAGATTCGCTCGTTCAGTCTAAAGGTACTGGGAGTGTGTGTGGTTCCCTGAAAATGGTTGACTTATTTTTTGCTGAAACTGATGTCGGTTGA
>ENA-OPBO01001899-OPBO01001899.1-human-gut-metagenome-genome-assembly--contig:-NODE-1899-length-13552-cov-24.709195_pt1 | contig 13552 bp, 10 predicted proteins | sample MGYA00241071_ERZ501458 | MGnify/ENA primary metagenome ERZ501458 (study PRJEB25962, sample SAMEA2042509) | human gut metagenome | biome: human gut; feature: human-associated habitat; material: faeces...
ACCTGCGTGTCCGCCCGCAGAATATACTACGCTCAGGTGAGGACAGGCGGACACACAGGTCCGCCCCTACGGTGGAAGCCCCCACCCCGCTGAGCGGTTCACCCGAAGAGCAGTCGACCGAACTTCCGAAACGAGAAAAAAAAGACTTCGCTTTTTACTTGCATATGAACTTAGAAAGCAAAGGGTTACTCGTCCGATAAGTCGAGATGAGAAGAGATAACGTTTACCCCGACACTGACCTGACACGTACTCAGGAGCCGTAGATATAACTGTCACCTCTCCATCGCAAAGGCACGAACTAACAAGCGACAGACAATATGGACGAGCTCAAAAAGGGCTTGCACTAAACGTCCTAAAGATGTTGTAAATTCGTATAGCTTCACTAGGCTAGCTTAAGCGAAGAGATGTTTAAGGGAATTAGACAGGGAGGAGTCAAGCGCACTACCTCTTCATATAGGCTCTGCTAGGTGAAGGCATTCGCTCGATAGTCATTCTTGTAGATAGGTCCTTTGGAGCCAAGTCACAAAACTAGCGACATCTTCCTCCAAAGATTGATAGCCACCGAGCCAATGCACATAACGATTGAAGAGCAGTTGCTGAAGAGATACGGGGACAGAAGAGAACTCTCCCTTATTAGCGTTCGCCACAGACGAGAGCGCAAGGTAACTAGACTAAGTCAGCTGCTCGTCAATATAGTCTCCCTTAAAATTATTCACCCAAGTCTCTTCATACGACCAAAATAAAGTCTTGTCTTGGTCTACTCCGTCAAAGGGGCACTCCTCCTCGCCTTTGTAGTAGCAGCATTGCTTGATCAGCTCGTCTCGTGTCATCGGATCGTCTGGCGGAAGCTGTCGACGACTTGGCGCATATCCTCGGGTAGATAAGCGAGGGCGCATTGCTCTATCTCGGAGGGTATCCCGAAGTGCGCCTCGGCGAGGCTCCCAGCGATAGCTCCTATGGTGTCGCTGTCGCCACCGATGGAGATGGCGAGGCGAATAACCTCCTCGAAGGTGCGCCCCTCTAAGAAACAGACTATTGCTTGTGGCACGGTCACCTGGCAAGTTTCGTCAAAGCTGTTGTGCTCTCGGATGTAGTCAACCCGCTGTGTGAGATCGTAGAGATAAGTTTCCTCAATATACTCCTTGAGGTCGGCTTTGCTCGCCCCACCTCTGAGCTGGTAGATGGCGTCTGCGATAGAGACCGCCCCTTTCATCCCCTCGGGGTGGTTGTGGGTGCACTCGGCGCTGGCCTTAGCTTGCGACAGGACGGTATCGCGAGTAGGTAGCCAGCCACACGGTGAGACGCGCATGGCACTGCCATTGCCAAAGCTGCGGTACGGCACTGGTGGGGTCGTGTAGATCCACTGATGAAAGCGTCCGCCGTAGGCTCCTTTAGGATGGGGGTAACGCCTGCACCAGGTCTGCAAGGTGTCAGCAAAGTCTGCACCTCTCAGCAACGCATCGGCAATGGCGATGGTGCAGATTGTGTCGTCCGTATAGTTGCACCCGTCGGCAAAGAGCTCAAAGTCTGTGCGATGGGTATTTGCAAACTCAAATCGTGAGCCGACGATGTCTCCTACTATTGCTCCTAACATAACTTGCTTGTTGTTTGGCACAAAGGTAATGCTTCTCTGCGAGTCGGGATGCAGACCATCGGGACGTCCGTTGTGTCAAAGGTTACAGCATCTTGATTTTAACGGGGACGGACGCACAGATCGTGCGTCCCTACATAGGTCTACTCGTAATATTTGCGTAACTGTGATAGCGGGTGGCGTATGCGGTGGTACGATTTTATTGCGTACCTTTGCGGAGGCGATTGTACAAGGCAGTTTGCAGAGAGCTGTGGCATATGCCAGCGTGCAGGTATGCAGAGGCCCCTGTAGTTCAACGGATAGAATAGAAGTTTCCTAAACTTTAGATCTGAGTTCGATTCTCAGCGGGGGTACGCTTGCGGGTTGTCAAGTTTTTTGTACCTTTGCAGTCGGTTTACTTCCTAAGTAAGGTTTGTCAAGCGCTAGTCGATAGTAGACGGTCACCTTACGGGACTATATAATAATAGTAATAGACAAACGTAATGTACGCAATTGTTGAAATCCAAGGTCAGCAGTTTAAGGTAGAGGAGGGTCGCAAGCTCTTCGTGCATCATATCCGCGAGGCGGAGCAGGGTGCAGAGGTTACCTTTGACCGGGTTATGCTCCTCGACAAGGACGGAGCAGTCGCAGTAGGTGCCCCGACGATTGAGGGCGCACAGGTAGTATGTGAGATTGTATCTCCCATCGTGAAGGGTGAGAAGGTACAGATCTTTCATAAGAATCGGAGGAAGGGCTATCGCAAGCTCAGAGGGCATCGCCAGCAGTTCTCCGAGATACTAGTAAAGCAAATCGTAGGATAATTAAAGACTCTAAGGAATCATGGCACATAAGAAAGGTGTAGGAAGCTCCAAGAACGGACGCGAATCCGAAAGCAAACGCCTAGGCGTTAAGATCTTTGGAGGCGAAGCCTGTAAGGCTGGTAACATCATCGTACGTCAGAGAGGTACGCAGCACCACCCAGGTGAGAACGTGGGTATGGGCAAGGATCATACTCTCTATGCACTGACAGACGGTACGGTCGTCTTCACTCAGACGAGAGGAGATCGTAGCTTCGTCTCTGTAGCGGCACACGAGTAGTCATCACTTAGTGACACATCGCTAAGCTCTACGCTACACAACACAGCAGCCCCTCCGCCTCCTATCCCTTCGTATGATAAGGGTTATGAGGTAGAGGGGCTTGGCATTTTTTCATTCTTCCGACATTGCCTTAGAGGCACACAGGATTATTTACCTTGCATCGGGTAGAGACTCTGCGAATCTTTCGGGTAGCCCTTTGTAGGGACGCTCGGTCGAGCGTCCGTTGTCGAACGGCAAGACGTATAATCGGGGCATTGTAACCCTTGACAGGGACGGACGCACGACCGTGCGTCCCTACAAATCGTTACTCGTAAGATTTTTGCATCGGGTAGACCGTGTGCTATCTGAAGAAATATTACTATCTTTGCATCGTAATGAACCGGTTGAGGTCATACGGCTCACAAGCAGTTGACTCAGCTTAGGTATGGAGGAGGAAGCCATGCGACAGCGGTTCCCTCCTTTTTGTATATAACCATCGAGTATCATGATAGATCTAGCAGTACTCCGCACAGAAATAGAGCAGATGCTCCACGAGGACGAGTTTGTCGTGGAGATAACTAGTAGTCCAGGGGATCAGATCCGAGTAGTGGTCGATGCTATGGGCGGCTTGCCCATCTCTCGCTGTGTCGAGATCTCTAGAGCCATCACGCAGCTACACGATCGTGACGAGGAGGAGGACTACGCCCTAGAGGTGTCGTCACCTAGTCTCTCCGATCCGTGGCAGGTCTACGAGCAGTACACACGTCATCTAGAGGCGCCCGTGCAGGCGGTCGACGCATCTGGTATGAAGTGGCACGGCAAGCTCATCGAGGTAGGAGCCAAGGGTGCTGATCAGCTCCCCGAGTATGTCGTCCTAGAGATAGAGCGCACGGAGACCATACAGGATGGTAAGAAGAAGAAAAAGCAGCAGATCATCGAGCCACACCGCATCGAGCGTGATCAGCTCAAGCGCATCTCGTACGATCTAGACATGGCACTCTGATAGAGATTCCCTCCCCCATCATTACTTAGATAAGACACTAGTCCCACAGAAGAGACCCAACATACATATATGGCTAGAAAGAAAGAATCAACGAGCTTAAAGGTTCTACTCACCGAATTCAAAGAGCTGAAGAACATAGACGAGGAGACGATGCTCCACGTATTAGAGGACTCCTTCCGGAGCATCCTTGCTAAGATGTTTGGTTCAGACGACAACTTTGACGTGATCATCAATGCGGATAGCGGAGACTTTGAGATCTGGCGCACCCGCGAGGTGGTTGCTGACGATGCTGTCGAGCGGGAGAACGAGCAGGTAGCCTACACAGAGGCTCTTGAGATAGACCCCGAGGCTGAGATAGGAGATGATGTGACCGACTCGGTAGACTTCCTCTCCTTCGGTCGGCGTGCCATAGTCAATCTACGCCAGACCCTCTCGAGCAAGATCTTGGATCTGCAGAAGGAGCACTTCTACCAAACCTTCATAGAGCGTGTAGGAGAGCTGATCACGGCCGAAGTCTATCAGGTATGGAAGCGTGAGACCCTACTCGTAGACGAGGATGGCAACGAGCTCATTATGCCCAAGAGCGAGCAGATCCCTGACGAGTACTTCCGCAAGGGTGATAGCGTCCACGCTGTCATAGCTCGTGTAGATAATGAGAACAACAACCCTCACGTCACGCTCTCACGCACTAGCCCAGAGTTTCTCAAGCGTCTCTTCGAGATTAACGTACCTGAGATAGCAGACGGACTGATTACCATCAAGCGTGTAGCACGCATTCCAGGCGTTCGCGCCAAGATTGCCGTCGAGTCGTACGATGATCGCATCGATCCTGTCGGCTCTTGTGTCGGTATGAATGGTAGTCGTATACGTGGCATCGTACGGGAGCTACATGGGGAGAACATTGACGTCCTCACCTACACGGCGAACGATAGTCTATTCATACAGCGTGCGCTGAGTCCTGCTAAGATCTCTTCGATCGAGCTCTATCCAGAGACCGCCAAGGCAGAGGTTTATCTACGTCCAGAGGATGTACCTCTAGCTATCGGTAAGAACGCCAGCAACATCAAGCTCGCGTCCGTCCTGACAGGCTTTGAGATTGAGGTGTTCCGTGATGCAGCTGATGCGACCGAGGAGGATATCTACCTCTCCGAGTTTAGCGATGAGATCGAGGATTGGGTCATCAAGATGCTTCTAGACATTGGTCTCAACACGGCACGTGCCGTCCTGACCACTTCACGCACAGAGCTTCTTAAGAAGACCGATCTCGAGATAGAGACCATCGATCGTGTCCTGCGTATCCTCTCGTCCGAGTTTGACCTTGAGGAGCTAGAGGAGATGGGACTACCACAGGAAAACATAGACCTGCTCAAGAGTCCCGTACCTACGCAAAAGGAGATTGCCCAGGCAATCATCGAAGACCTCAAGGAAGAGGAAGGAGAGACGCTCGCAGAGCCTCAGCCAGCAGACGAAGCTACCGAGGAGTAAGCAGAGCACACTACTAGCTAGTCACAGTATAGGGGGTGACCGTGACTGGGACTATATCATAACGACAAGAAATACCAGCCCCCACCCGTAGACGAGCAATCAAGAGAAATATATGTCCATAAAACTGTTTAGCCTAGCCAAAGAACTCAACATCGGAGTCAATACGCTTGTCTCCTTCCTTAACGACAAGGGTAAGGAGGTAGACAACAACCCCAACACACGCATCACGGAGGAGGAGTTTAACCTCGTCCTGCGTGACTTCACGCCGACCTTTGATGAGGAGACTCTAGGAAGAGTCAAAAAGAAGTTTCTCCGCAGTAAGAGTACTTCCAAGGCTAAACCAGAGGAGCCTGCCAAGCCTGAAGCAAATAGCACCGAGGAGCAACCCTCGAAGATGTCTGCTCCAGCAGCTAAAAAGGAGCAGGCAGACCCAGACATCCCCACCAAGGCGAGTACCTCGCAGGTCAACGTCGTGGGGCGTATAGAGCTCGACAAGCACAACAATCCAATCTTCGCCTCTACGGCAAAAGCCTCTACGGCTACTCAGGAGGAGCCAACCAAGACGAAGGCTGCAACTAAGCCTAGCAAGCCCAAAAGCGCTAGCACAAGCACGACCACGTCTAAGCAAAAGGAGACTACTACAGAGGAGCCTGCCAAGACGAAGGCAAGCACGACAACTGAGCAGCCGAAAGCCACTACGCCTGCTAAGGAATCCAAGGAGACTAAGGAACCTAAGGAGACCAAGAAGGCTCCCGAGACTAAAGAGACCAAGAGCGAGGCTAAGCCCGTAGAGAGCGCTAAGACCTCTGTTGAGGCGCCATCTAAGAAGCAGCAGAGCGACACTTCTAAGGAGTCAGCACCTGTCGCTTCTAAGGAGCCTGCACAGAGCGAGGTCAAGCCAGCAGCCACTAAGGCTGAGCCTGCAAAGGCAAAGGAAGAGCCGAAGCAGAAAGCTACCGAGCAACCAACCGCTACCGCATCAGAACCAGCAGCTAAGGAGGCTCCGACAGCTAAGCCCCAGGCAGAGACTACTACCGAAACCAAGGACGAGGGTGAGACAGAGATCTTTCGCATTGCTAAGAAGGAGGACGAGCCACAGCTCAAGGTGGTCGGCAAGATCGACCTCAGTAGCTTCAGCACCTCACGCTCTCGCAAGTCTAGCAAGGACAAAGAGAGCAACCGTCGCAAGCGTAAGCGCATCTCCTCAGGAGCAGTCGATGTCAAGAGCGAAGGCGCCAAGATACAGGACGATCGCTCTGGCAAGAAGGGCGGTCGCACAGCAGCTACACAGCGTAATGAGCGCGGAGGACGCAACGAGCGTCGCACTGGACGTAAGAGCAAGCGTCAGGAGCCAGTCTTGACTCCCGAAGAGCAGGACGAGCTAAGAGCTAAGCAGGTCAAGGAGACCCTAGCACGGCTCAACAACAAGCAGACCGTCTTCGGACGTGCTGCTAAGTCTAGACGTGAGAAGCGCGAGGCACGCCGTGCCGAGTTTGAGCGTGAGCAGGAGCTCTCCACGCAGGAGGATAAGGTACTCAAGCTGACCGAATTTGTCACCGTGAGCGACCTGGCCAATATGATGGACGTCTCCGTCACCGACGTTATCTCCACCTGTATGAGTATCGATATGATGGTGTCGATCAATCAGCGACTCGATGCTGAGACGATCAATATCGTTGCCGAGGAGTTTGGCTACGAGACCGAGTTCGTATCGGCCAACGTCGTCGAGGCTATTTCGGCCGACGAGGAGCCTGACAAGCCTGAGGATCTAGAGCCTCGTCCACCTGTCATCACCATTATGGGTCACGTAGACCACGGTAAGACTTCGCTGCTCGACTGCATCCGTCGTTCGGACGTTACCGCAGGCGAGGCGGGCGGTATCACGCAGCACATTGGTGCGTACAATGTGACCCTCTCCGATGGCCGTCGCCTCACCGTCCTAGACACACCTGGTCACGAGGCCTTTACCGCTATGCGTGCTCGTGGTGCGCAGATTACAGACATTGTGGTCATCGTCATTGCGGCAAATGATGCTGTGATGCCTCAGACCATCGAGGCGCTCAACCATGCGAGTGCCGCTGGCGTGCCGATCATCTTTGCGATCAATAAGATCGATGTCAACGGTGCCAACCCCGACAAGATCCGTGAGCAGCTCGCTGGTATGAACTACCTCGTCGAGGATTGGGGTGGTAAGTATCAGGTACAGGAGATCTCTGCCAAGAAGAATATCGGCATCCCCGATCTACTAGAGAAGGTCTTCCTCGAGGCTGAGCTCCTCGAGCTTAAGTCCAATCCTCATCGTCGTGCCTCTGGCTCGGTCATCGAGTCTTCACTAGACAAGGGCAAGGGTTACCTCGCCTCTGTCTTGATCCAGCGAGGCACCCTCCACATTGGAGACTTCATCTTAGCTGGTAGCTACTACGGACGTGTCAAGGCTATGTACAATGAGTACAACAAGCGTGTCGACACCGCTGGGCTATCTACGGCAGTCTCTATCCTCGGCTTCAATGGCGCACCGACCGCTGGTGATGACTTCAACGTTATGGAGAGCGAGCAGGACGCCCGTGAGCTAGCGGTCAAGCGTGAGCAGCTACAGCGTGAGCAGGGCTTGCGTACGCAGAAGATGCTTACCCTCGACGATATCGGTCGTCGCATCGCTGTGGGCAACTTCCAGCAGTTTAACCTTATCATCAAGGGTGACGTGGACGGCTCCGTACAGGCACTAGCCAACTCACTCATCGAGCTCTCTACGAAGGAGATCCAGGTGAGCGTCATCCATCAGGGTGTCGGTCAGATCACCGAGTCAGACATCCAGCTAGCGACGGCATCAGACGCTGTGATCATTGGCTTCCAGGTTCGTCCCAGTGCTCAGGCTCGTAGGCTCGCCGAGCAGGAGGGTGTCGAGATCCGCACCTACTCGGTCATCTACGATGCTATCGAGGACGTACACGATGCGCTCGAGGGTATGCTCTCGCCAGACATTCGCGAGCAGGTCACTGGAAACCTAGAGGTGCTACAGACCTTCAAGGTGAGCAAGATCGGCACCATCGCTGGCTGTATGGTTACCGATGGCAAGATCAAGCGTACCGACAAGGTGCGTGTCATCCGCGACGGTGTGGTCATCCATACAGGCGAGCTAGAGTCACTCAAGCGCTTCAAGGACGAAGCCAAGGAGGTGGTCTCAGGTCTCGAGTGCGGTATCAATATCAAGAACTACAACAACGTAGAGGTGGGCGACATCATCGAGTCCTTTGAGGAGATCGAAGTTCGGCGCAAGCTCTAGTCCCCTACCCCAACACATTTGCCTAAGTGGCGACTGCTTCTCACAGAGGAGCGGTCGCCACTTTTCTTTTGCCGCTCCCCCACTTTAGCTAGTTCCATATGGGTGAAACTCCAGTTTCATACGTAGGGAACAACAGATTCACGTACATTCTAGTGTCAAGTAGACCACGAAACAACGTTTTGGATTTCGATTGATTCTAAAATCTGCCAAATCTTGGAGAAACCATATCGGATTCTGCTGTATTTGGACAAATCCCGAGAAGTGCCCTTTTTGCTCTTGATTGATAGCCCTTAAGACTTGTAACTTTGTGCTGTTTATAAGCCTCTTCTTTAGTATCCCTTAGAAGGTATTTATGCACTCTCTAGGGGTATTTAGAATCGCTAGATCCTAGCCAACTACACGAAGCAATCATCTATCAACTACCAACTAATATGACAAGAAGACTACACCGCTGGGCGTGCGTCCTACTCTGCACGCTCCTCACCTCGATAGGGCTACAAGCCGAGGTGACACCCTCTATTACCAACCTCCCCTCTGAGTCTCTCCGCACTGGTAGCGACGGAGTCATCACGATGACCACCTCCAAGGCGGTCGGCGAGACGATCCGGCTGGTCATAGGGACTAAAGATAAGAGCAACGTAACTGTCGAAGGTCTCCAAAAGATAGGTCCCTATGGACAATATACGCAGTACACCATCACCAGCCAGACGTTCACAATAAAAGGGAATGTAAGACTTCTACAATGTGATAATAATCAGCTGACTAGCCTAGATGTGTCGCAAGCTGTGGCTCTTACTTCGCTTAGTTGTAGTGATAACGAGCTAAGCAACCTAGACCTATCACAAAACACAGCTCTGTATGAGCTATGGTGTACTGGAAATCAGCTAACCAGCCTCAATGTCTCGAAGCATACTGCTTTAAAGCGACTCGTTTGCTACAAAAACCAGCTGACTAATCTAACCTTATCAAGTAACACCGCTCTAGAAGAAATACAATGCTCTGAAAACCAGCTAACCAGCCTAGATGTGTCACAAGCTGTAGCTCTTACTACGCTCCATTGTACTGAAAACAAGCTAAGCAACCTAGACCTATCACAAAACACAGCTCTGAAAAGGCTATACTGCGAGGGTAATCAGCTGACTAGCCTTGATGTGTCGCAATGCACAGCCCTGCAAGAAATCTGGTGTAAGTCTAATAAGCTGACCAGCCTAGACCTATCGCAATGCACAGCCCTGCAAAATCTCCAGTGTGCGTGGAATCAGCTGACCAGCCTAAACGTGTCGCAATGCACAGCCCTGAAAGAAATCAGGTGTACGTCTAATAAGCTGACCAGCCTAAATCTGTCGCAAAGCTCTGCTCTGCAAACGCTATACTGCGAGCGTAATCAGCTGACTAGCCTAGTCTTGCCACCAAACTCTGCTCTGCAAACGCTATACTGCGAGCGTAATCAGCTGACTAGCCTAGACCTGTCGCAAAGCACAGCCCTGGAAAAGTTGACGTGTACAGATAATAAATTGACTAGTCTAGACCTGCCACAAAGCAGTGACAAGCTCTCTGAGATTGACTGCTCTGACAATCAGCTGATCAGTCTAAACCTATCGAATTTACAAGAGCTGAAAAAGCTCAAATGCTTTCGCAACAGATTGACTAGCCTAACCATCTCGAACTGCGACAAGCTGGAGTATATCGCTTGCTATAGCAACCAAATCAAAGGACAGCAAATGACGGCACTCGTCAATGCTCTTCCCATTAAACCAGAGGGGCGGGCTGGCAGTTTGGTCGTGGCAAGATTCGATCCAACCCCGACTAACCTTTGCTTGAAAACAGACGTAGCTATTGCTAATACTAAGAATTGGGAGGTGAAGAAGGTCGGAAAATATGATTGGAAAGAGGAGTACTACGAAGGAGAGGACGACCCTCTGGCCTTTGTCGGTGACGGTGTCATCACGATGACCACGACACGGCAGGTCGGAGAGCAGCTTCTGCTGTCTCTGTCGGCTCCTGCGGGAGAGCGTGTCATCGCAGAGGGTCTCAAGGAGCCACTGATACTCGATGGCGAGCCACATTTCTATACGCTCACGAGCCAGACAGTCACCCTCAAAGGAAACTTGAAGCTTTTGAACTGTGGTCTATATCAGTCGGCTTTCACTCATAAGAACCAATTGACCAGCTTGAACATGTCTGACTGTAATACATTGAGAGAGCTGTACTGCCTTGGAAATTCGCTCCAAAGCTTGGACGTGTCTGGCTGTAATACTTTGGAATGGCTGAACTGCACTGAGAATTTGCTCCAGAGCTTGGACGTGTCTGGCTGTAATACTTTGAAAAGTCTGAACTGCGGTCAGAATTTACTTCAAAGCTTGGACATTACGCACAACGAAGCACTTACTGATCTATCTTGTTATAATAATCAGCTAGAGACTCTAGATTTGTCACATGCTCGAGCCTTGAACTTCTTGTACGTTTCTAACAACCGACTGACTGACATAGATTTGTCTCAGTGTCTTAACCTACAGGACGTAGATCTGGACAAGAATCAGCTGACTAGCCTTGATGTGTCGCACAACCTCAATCTGAGACGTCTTCTTTGCTCTCGTAATCCAATCGAGGGAGAGAGGATGACACAACTAGTCAAGACCCTATCTGATCGTACGGGTCTGGCACAGGGTATCTTCATTCCTGGGAAGTGTCTCAAGAGTGATGTTGCCATCGCCAAGGCTAAGAATTGGAGTGCCCAAGACCGAAAAGGCAATCTATACGAAGGAGAGGATCCTATAACGTATATCGTAACACTCTCCAAGGAAGGAGAGGGTACCCTCACAGTCACAGGAGCCGACAATCTCACAGCTGTCCCCAATGGTACAGAGCTAACGATTGTCGCTACTCCAGCCGAGGGGTACGAATTAACAGCTCTGACTGCCAACGGTGAGGACATCCTCGCTACGAAGAAGTTCGTTGTAAAGGAAGCTACTGAAGTAAAGGCAACCTTTACGAAGAAGAGCTTCGCAGTGACGCTGACTAAGGAAGGCGAAGGTACGCTTACCGCTACGGGAGCCGACGATCTCACCGCTGTCCCCTACGGCACAGAGCTAACGATTGCCGCTACTCCATCTGAGGGGTACGAGCTTACGGCACTTACTGCCAACGGTGAGGACATCCTCGCTACGAAGAAGTTCGTTGTAAAGGAAGCTACTGAAGTAAAGGCAACCTTTACGAAGAAGAGCTTCGCAGTGACGCTGACTAAGGAAGGCGAAGGTACGCTTACCGCTACGGGAGCCGACGATCTCACCGCTGTCCCCTACGGCACAGAGCTAACGATTGCCGCTACTCCATCTGAGGGGTACGAGCTTACGGCACTTACTGCCAACGGTGAGGACATCCTCGCTACGAAGAAGTTCGTCGTCAAAGGTGCTACTGAAGTAAAGGCAACCTTTACGAAGATGGCGTTTGCCGTGACCCTAACGAGCAATGAGCATGGTACGATTTCGATTGTCGAGAACGTAGATCTCAAGGCGGTACCCTATGGCACCACGCTCACCATCAAGGTTGAGGGTAAGAACGACAAGTGCGAGCTTACCGCCCTCACAGCCAACGGAGAGGACATCCTCGCTACAAAGAAGTTTGTCGTCAAGGGTGCTACCGAAGTAAAAGCAACCTTTGTTGATCATACAGGCGTGGAGACGACCGTCACGCAGCAGACCCAGCTTTACCCGAACCCAGCGACTGACTATGTCATCGTGGAGGGTATAGCACCTGCTAGCGAAGTGACGCTGCACAGCATGACTGGCGAGCTACTGTGCGCTATGCAAGCAGATGCAGAGGGGCATCTGCAGATTGACTTGACAGCTCTCAGCGATGGTGTCTACCTCCTCGTAGGCACTGGGTGGCAGGAGCGACTAGTGGTCAAGAAGTAAACGATCAATCCTGCTTATTAGACTGCTACATTGAAGTATATGATCATTACCCTGAATGAAGAATAAAAGCAATATGAAAACAAAACCACAAAATCTGAAGCTGATCTTCCTACTTTGGGGGGTCTTTTTCAGTGCGAATCTTGCATTCGCTCAGTATGGACGAACCTTCAAAATAGAAGGTGACAACCTTTACATCTATGATGAGGAGGGGAACTTGCTTAAACAATCCAATTCTGGAGTCATTGATGCACAGGAACTAATTACTTACGGTACTTTTGATTTAAAGAAGAACAGGATAACGGTTAAAAATGCCGAGAAGATAACGATTGACTTAAAAAATATTGAAAATCTGACAAGAGTTGATAGGGTTTATGGTGGAACATTAACTTGGAATGAAACTGAAAAGAAAATTGAAATTGGGAGTGCAGGTTCGGTCTTTATTGACTATTACACTCAAGATCCGAATTCTAGAACTGAAACAATATGGAGCCTAGGAATTCACGTGAACTACTATGGGGTCTTGCAGTATCAAGGAGGCGACGCTCCGAGTGAAATTATAGTAACAGGAGAAGAGGATCTTGAAAAAGAAATCTATCTTCCTGATGGAAAGTTTCCTGGTCTTCGTTGGTTTAATGGGGATGGCCAATCTCTTGAAAACATTATACCTGATGGGACTACAAGAGTAAGCCTTAAAAAACTAAAGGAAACAGGGTTTACTCACTTTAAAGTCAGGCTACGAGATGGAACTTTTAATGAACTTGATAGTGGAATAGGGGGGGGAGAGAGCTGGATCGAATTTAAAGTCATTTTTCTTCCCTCCTGTTATACTGTTTCGCTTTCAGCTCAACCGGATGAAGGAGGAAGCGTTCAAGGTGCAGGAACTTTCAATGAAAATTCACAAGTTACCGTTTCCGCTACTCCTAACAATGGCTATAAGTTCGTGAAATGGACAGAGAACGGAGTTCAGGTTTCTACCTCTGCTTCCTATCAGTTCACGCTTACAAAGGATCGGAATCTTGTTGCTCTTTTTGAAGAGTTGCCAAAACTTGTAGTGGATCCTACTTCCATTTCAGCATCTGCTGAAGGAAAAGAAGCAACAGTTACCGTTACTTCTAACCAAAATTGGAAGCGCAATTTCCAGTAGTAAGTGCAACACGAAGCGTATAATCGAGTAGGTCGGGAAACGAAAGTTTTCTGACCTACTTTCGTTTCCTCCCCTC
>ENA-OPBO01001904-OPBO01001904.1-human-gut-metagenome-genome-assembly--contig:-NODE-1904-length-13536-cov-2.617907_pt1 | contig 13536 bp, 11 predicted proteins | sample MGYA00241071_ERZ501458 | MGnify/ENA primary metagenome ERZ501458 (study PRJEB25962, sample SAMEA2042509) | human gut metagenome | biome: human gut; feature: human-associated habitat; material: faeces...
TCCATAGTCAAGCACGCGGTAATGTATCACCACGGCAGCATAAGGCTTGAATCCATCCCGAACGTGGGCACGACAGTAACCGTTTCGCTGCCCGCGTAAAGCGGGTTTTTATATGCGGAGAGTCTCCCGTGCGCGGGAGGCTCTTTTTTAACAAAAAATTCACCGTTTTTCGTTTCCTCTCTTACTTTTTCTTTCGTTAAGGGATACAATATATTGCGTATAGTCAGTACTAAAATTATGCGGTATAAAACCGAAATTTTTAGGAGGAAGGAAACATATGAGAAATCAAGTGTTCAAGAAGCTGTTTTCCGTGCTGCTTGCGCTGATAATGGTGGCAGGTATGCTGCCCGCGTCAGCAATGGCAGGAGGGTGGGGAGCAATGGACGTGGATACCACGCCTGAGCTTACGGAAACAGAGCAACCGACGGAATCGGCTGAACCCACCGCGCCGACCGAGACGGAGACTCCCGAAATCACCGAAGTTCCCGAGCCTACGCCCGAGAACCCCGCGGCCACGGTAGAGCCCACGCAGGGCGAACCCACTGCCGAGCCCACGGATGAGGGGATTATGCCGGCGAACGTGATGCCCGTGCAGGCGAATGTGGAACTTCAATATCGTATAGTACATCTGGACTGCGGCAGAAAGTATTTCAGCAAAGACTGGATTATCGCGCTGATGTATGAAGCGAAGGCAGCCGGATATAATCAGGTTCAGCTTGCGTTCGGAAATAAAGGTCTGCGCTTCCTGCTTGATGATATGTCTGTGAATACTTATGAAAAACAGGCAGTTACAGATGCAATTAAGGAAGGCAACAAGGCATATTACAATGCGGGCGAAAAGAACGAGTTGACCGAAGCCGAAATGGACGAGATTTTCGTGGCTGCTGATAAAATCGGCATTGAAATCGTTCCTCTTTTCAATACGCCTTTCCATATGGAAGCCGTTATTACGGCAATGGGCAAGCTTAACATTACAAATGCATATTACGGCAGCAATAAAGCTTGCTTGAACCTTAGCAACAATTATGCTACTGCATTTGTAAAGGCGCTTATGCAGAAGTATATTACCTATTTCCAAGGTAAAGGGTGCAAATACTTTAACTTCGGCGCAGACGAATACACGGGCGGCTGGAATTCTACTTTCTACAACTATGCCAACGAAATAGTCAGCATGATTTCCGCTGCGGGAATGAACGCACGCATTTTTAACGACAGCTTCCGTAGTGATAGCAATAATGGTTATGTGAACAATGCGCAGGTTTGCTACTGGTCGTCAAATTCGGGATACGCGAGCACGGCGACTGTATATAACTATGCGAAAGAGATAATTAACACTAATCAAGATTTTTATTATGTAGTGAATAAGGATACTCAGCAGAGCACATGGAGCCCTAATAGTTATTATGCTTTTTCAGGCTCTTTTGATGAAACTACATGGGTCAATTATGCGAAAAATTTCAGCAACACTACATATAAGAACTTTGCAGGTTACAACAACGGTGCAGAGAGCATAACCCCTGTTGGCTCCATGTTCTGCATATGGTGCGATAATCCGTCACATAAGGACGAGACTCAAATTGCAAAAGAGATTCGCATGATACTGCGCGTTATTGGCGCGCGCATGCAGAATAGCGACATCTATTCCGCTTCTGATGTGCTTGTAGAGAGCGGGTTTAAGGCTGATGGAACAATAAATGTTCCCACCAACAACAAAACCGTAGGCAATGGTAGCGGCAATACTACCGCCGATAACGACACCGTTCGCGTAACCGGCCCCAACCTTGCGGCGCTGAAGTGTGAGACTGCAACGGTTGCGATACAGGGTGCTGCTGAGGGGAAGATAGCGGCCTATGATGTGACCCCTTCGACCGCAGACAATAATAAGTATACCGGCGAAGCCGAGGTTCGCATAAAGATACCCGAAGGATGGGATAGCAGCAAGGTTATCGCGTTCATCGTGGAAAGCGATAGCACTGTTAATGATATCACAGGCAAGACCGAGGATGGCTGGTATGCGTTTACCGCGTCGCACTTCTCCGTAATGGGCATATATGAGAAGGCCGCAACGACAGAGGTTGGCCGAACGATAGAAATCACGAAGGGGAGCACTGGAGTTATAACTGTTAACGGCGTAGTGACCAGCGATAAAATTGGTAGCCCTGTAAACGCTGACATCGCTGCAGTGGCAGAGAACGGTATAACTACTACTGCCGGAGAGACTACCACTGCAGAAATTACGTCTACCAGTGACCTGAAAGAGGGTAATAAGTACCTGATTTATAATACCCGCCATAATAAGACTCTTACCAATCAAGAATCAACGTGGAACAATTATTATTATTATTATAAAGGCTTGAAGCTCAACGGAAGCGTAACTACTGATAACGGTAATTGGTGGAAAATTAAGAGCGTAAATGGCGGATATACTGTAGACTATAATGCAGGTAGTAAATTCCTGACTATAGGTAACAACACGGCTTCGGTTGGTAGCAGCTCTGCAATACTGAGTTTGTCATACAATGAGACAGGCAAGTACTGGAATATATCTCAGAACAGTTACTATCTGAACAATCTTGGCGATACTGAAACGGCTGGCGGATGGAGAGACAATGAAGCACCTACAGATGCTGGCAGCCAGTGGCAGATTCATGAAATAAGGCAGACCGGCGATAAAACCACCATAACTATCAAAGGTATAGCCGTCGGCACAACCACTATCGAGATAGATGGCAAAACCTATACGATTAAGGTTGTGGATGCGACGTTGGCGGAGCAGGTACTGCCCATCAACCTGTGGATAACCAACACGGGCGTTGTGCCGACCGGATGGGGAACCTCTTACAACAATGTAACTCGTGAAGGGTTTACCTATGGTCTGGATACACTGCATACGTATAATGGATGGGAGACTTTCCGCGCGATATATGAATTGAAGGCCACGGAAGGCAGCATACATAGCGAGCAAGGTGTCAAATTAAGTGAGCTTATACCAAATAAAGGTAAAGCATATGGGTATCGTGGCAGCAACACGCCTGAAGAATACAATGTAGATATATGGAAATGCAGCTATAATGCTTCTGCCGAACGTCAAAGCACCGATGGCTGGACGAATAGCTCAAATAAGGGAACGGAATTTGAGTATATTCGCTATTGGGAAAATAAATGGGAGTATTATTCTGCTACAACCGGAAAATGGATTGAAATAAGCGAAGTTGGCGCAGGTAAAGACGATTCCGCCAAAAATCAGGTATGCGTATGGTATCGCCAGGTGACCACGGTTACAAGCGAGGTTACTACGGAAATAGTTGACTGGGGCCCGATAAAATATGCTGCGAATCAATGTCTGCTTGATTTCGCGGTAAAATACGACGGTACTGCGAATAGAATACCGAATAGTTTCCCCGTAACGGGTAAGACAATTGGGTTCGACATTGCGCCTATCGACAATGTAACTTACTACGGTACTGATAACGGGGCTATTTACCGTACTGTTTACGGTATTGCCGGTGTAGAAACCTTAAATTATGAGGTTTACATGATAACGGTTACGCCGACAAGCGATACACATACTGACTATGTTACCAAGGGTACTAAGCCAACTGAATTGAATTATGGTGGTACTGAAAAAATAGCGTGGGCCAAGACTGAGGCCGATGCCAACAGCACCGAGCTTAACAAAATGCCCAATGTGAAATACGGTGGCGAGCCGTTCCTCGAATCCGTTAAGATATATCAGTATCAAGGCTTGCTGGTAACGTATTATCTGCGCGCAAAGCAAACCCCTGATAGCTTGACGGTGCATTACGCAATACAAGGCAGCGAAACGGCGTTCTATGAATACAACATAGCCGTTAATAAAGGCACAACCTTTAATTCCGGTATAGCTCTTGATCACAGTCAGGATCCTTATGTTGGCGGGCCGCTGCTTAACGGAAGGGTGACAAACAGCAACGGCGAAACTATAACTGTATCTTCGAACCTTGCCACGCTGCAGGGTCTTGAACCGCAGTATCGCTATTCCAAGTATGAAATTGTTGGCTTTAGAAAAGATGATAAGAATGTATGGATATACTATACATTTACGCGTGAATATACGTATGTTATCGATTTCGGTCTGCCGCTGAAGATTAAGTTTAGCGACTTTGGCGTAACGAATGATGCAGCCATAGACACAGTGTCTCTTTGGGAAAAAGAGATAGTACTCGAAAATAAAGGACTGTATGGCACGGCCAAGGTTATTACGGAAAGCACCGAGGGTAAGTACGTCCTGTACACACTGGATAAGCCGCTTGACAAAAACATAACCATACCGCTGTATGTAAAGTTTAAGCAAAGAGTGGATAATGATAATAACAAGCCGCAGCGGTTCACCGCTAACATCATCCCCGCCACGAACGTCTACTACGAGGACAGCTTTGCGAAGTTTAACCATGGCGCAGGCGCGGCAGCGAGTGCAATGTGGACACCGGTCTATGACCCCGGCACAGATGCCAACACCAACGCCAACACCACCCAAGCCCTTGAAGCGCTTGGTCAGACTGATCACAACCCCTACGGCTACGACCCTGCGTATCAGAATAGCACCATGTTCTCCATGGGCAGCGCGCAGAAGGTGACCGTGACCAGCGACATGGTAACCAACTGGACAGACACTTCCACTTGGCCGACGGCGCAGTTTACCTTCAAAGGCACCGGGTTTGATATCATCAGCTTGACGGATAATACGTCAGGTGCGATATTTGTGGATGTGGTAAACAAAGAAACTGGCAAAAAGGAAAAGAGCGTGTTCGTAGATAACTACTATGGTTATACCTATGATGCGACTAATGGATGGCAGCCGTCAACGAGTAATAAGCCCAACGCCCTGTACCAGATACCTGTAATAGCGGTGCGCGGCCTTGATTATGATGAGCACAACGTGGTCATAAAGGTTGCGTATAGCGAATATTTTGACCATACGGCAAATAAGGGTTCATATAACTTCTGGCTTGACGCCGTGCGCGTGTACGACCCGATGGGCAAGAGCGAGAATACGGGAAATACATATGGGCAAGACGGCGAAGCCTATCCGCAGTACATCAAGCTGCGCAGTGAGCTGGCGGCGAATAATGGCACAGTAGGTGTTAATGGTAAGTTACTGTTCATCGACGGTAAGGAGAACGCAAGTATAAGCGAATATGCCAACTATGGCCCGAACAACGAGGTATATCTTGCCAACGGTCAGGCGATAACGTTTAAGCTGACCGGTAATCTTGATAAGATTGCTGCTGTGCAGATTGGTGCGAAGTCGCCCAACAGCAATGAAACTAATAAGGCTAATATGGTTATTGGAGATAGCAACAAACAGCTTAGTACCGCTACCGAGATGTATTATGACATCACGACGGCGGCGGTGAACAATGGTGCTCAGCTTGTAACCGTAACTAATACCGGCGAAGCTATACTGTCTCTGACCAACCTGAAGATAACCTATACGGAAAAAGGCAGCGTAAGCCTTGGCGCGATGAATGCTGAAGAACAGACTGCATCCGTAATGGCGGTTCGTGCGCTGTTTGCGCCCGCGCCGGTAGAGCCGGAGCCCGAGCCGGAGCCTGAAAAGACATTTGAGCCGGAGCGGTTCGAGGCAAGCTGGACGAAGAACGTTATGCAGGGCAGGAAGGCTACGCTTACCGTTAAGACCTCCGAGGACGTGGAAGCCATTACCGTGGACGGCCAGACCATAAGGAGCTACCGCACCCGTACCGAGCGCGTGGGCTTCGGCCGCCGCGCGAAGCGCATAACGTACAGGGAGTTCACTTACAGCATGGTGGCTCAGGAATCCGCGGACTTCAGCGTGACCGCCATCAATGCGGAAGGCACCGAGAGCGAAGCCATCACCGCGCGGCTTACCGTTAAAACCCGTCCCAACAGCATGCGCGATATGTGGGATTGGTTCAAGGGTTGGTTTTAAGGAAAGGGGTGAGGAGCATGAAAAAACAATATGTTAAGCCCGAGCTGTACTTCGAGGATTTTGAGTTGAGCACGAGCATAGCGGCATGCGAAAATAATCCAGGGACGCATGCGAAGGATGTGTGTGGCATAACAATACCGGGCGTTGAAGGGACGGTGTTCTCTGAAAGTATCACAGGATGTACAGTGACTGGTGTTGAGGGTGACAATTCTATCTGCTACCATAACACAAACGGTGGCCTTTTCGCTTCCTAACTAACCGACACGAGTACAAGTGCCCTGCCCGCATAGGGCGGGGCGCTTTTTGACGGAAAGGAGTATGCCATGAAAAAAACTGCAATTATACTGCTTGCGCTTGCGCTGGCGGCGCTTATGCTTGCGGGCTGCACGGGCGGCGGGGACGACCTGAGCGACGCGGTGGAGATACCGCCCGAAACCACGCCCGCAGCAAGCGGCGGCGGCGATATGCAAAACGATAACGCTGCGCAAAACGGCGGCAGCAGCGGCAATACCGCCGAATACGGGCTGGAAATAAAGGGCATAAGCAAATACGCGGGGATGTTTGTTGAGGACGGCACGGACGAAACCGTGTCCGACGTATGCGCCGTAACGGTGCGCAACAATGCGGAAAAAACGGTGCAGTATGCGCATTTGACCGTTACCATAGGCGAAACGGCATATGAGTTTGACGTAACCACCCTGCCGCCAGATGCGGAGGTTCAGCTGCTTGAGCTTACCCGCCGGCCCATGCCCGAAAGCACGGATGGCTACACGGCCTTGGTAACTATGTATGCCGCGTTCGATGCCGAGCCGGGCATGAATGCTGACGCGCTGGAGATAACCACGCAGGATACGGCAATCACCGTAAAGAACATTTCCGGTAAGGACATGGGGCAGGTTTATGTATACTATAAGGTGGCGTATGGCGAGCTGTACCTTGGCGGCATAACTTACCGCGTGAGCGTGAACGGCCTTGCCGCAGGGCAAAGCACAACCTGCTACGCCGGACACTACTCAACCGAATACAGCAAGCTGATGTTCGCCACATATGAACACTGAACGCTTCACCTTCGGCGGGGTAACGCTTGAAGTGCGCGGGCAGGACGCATGGACGGTATCCAAGGCCAGCGCCCGCTTCCATGCGGAGGACGGCGCGGAAACGAACCATGTCATATCCGTGGAATACAGCCCAACCCCGCCGCCCGTGCCCGACCATGCCGTGAAAAACGGCCCTGTAAGCCGCTGGCGCGAAGGGGAGGCGCTGCATACGCTCAGGGTATACGGTGCGGCGCAGTTTTCGTATGCCGTGCGCACGCAGGGGCAAACGCGCCTTGTGTTCGGCGAAGGCTACCGCAGCACCATGTATTCACAGGCAATACTTGAATCCGCCGATATGTTCGATATTCTGGCGGGCTATGGCCAACTTGTACTGCATTCGTCCTATGTGCTGCCGCCAAACGGTAAAGCCGTGCTTTTCAGCGGCCCCAGCGGCATAGGCAAAAGCACGCAGGCCGCGCTGTGGCAGCGGTATGCCGGTGCGGATGTTATAAACGGGGACAGGACGCTCATCCGCACGGATGACCTTACCGCAAACGGCGTGTTCTATTCCGGCACGTCCGGCATATGCATAAACGTCACCGCGCCGCTCAGGGCTATAGTGCTGCTTGAACAATCGGGCGAAAATACGCTGCGCCGCGCCGGGGCAAAGGAGGCCTTTGCCGCTGTGCTGAGCCAATGCTCATATTATCAATGGGATGCGGAGTCGGCAATACATATGACGGATTTGGTAGCTGGGCTGGTACGGCGTGCGGATGTATATCGGCTTAGCTGCCGCGCTGACGAAGAGGCGGTGCGGCTGCTGCAAAACGAATTGTTTGGGGGATAAAATGGAAAATAACAGCGCAGAACCGCGCCTATCATCATATCTTCATGCAAAGGCCTGCCGGGCGGGAACGCCGCTTGCGGGCAATTTTGAGCTTACGCCGCGGTGTAATTTCAACTGCAAAATGTGCTATGTTCACCTGAGCGAGGCGGAGCAGAAGCGGCGCGGCGCGGAGCTGAGCGCGGACGAATGGCTGAGCATTGCGGAAACGGCGCGTAGCGAGGGTATGCTTTTTCTGCTGCTTACGGGCGGAGAGCCGCTGATAAGGCCGGATTTTAGATATATTCTGAGCGAGCTGAAAAAGATGGGCCTTATGGTGAGCATAAACAGCAACGCTTCACTTATAGATAAGGACATGCTGGACTTTTTCCGCCATGAGCCGCCGTTCAGGTTCAACATAACCCTATACGGCGCAAGCGGGGACGCATACGAGCGGCTTTGCGGCAGCAATGCGTTCGATAGGGTGCTTGCTAACATACGCGCGTTGAAGGATATAGGCATCGGCGTGAAGCTGAACGTGTCGCTTACGCAGTACAATGCGGCCGATATGCAGGGCGTGTATGAAATAGCGGAATCGTTGGGCACGCCGATGCAGCTTGCAACATATGTTCCCGCCAATACGGCGCGACACAGCCATGGTTGGCGAAAACGACCGTTTCAGCGCGGAAGAGGCGGCGAAGTACAGCGTTATGTGGGACAGAATGCGCTTTAGCGAAGAGCAGTTCCGTGCGCGGGCGGAGGCCATGCGCCGCGGCATAAGCGTGAGCGAGAATACGGACTGCGAAGGCACCCCGGGCGAAGGCATAATGTGCCGCGCGGGCAGGAGCGCATTCTGGATAAACTGGCAGGGCGTAATGACCCCATGCGGCATGATGACAGAACCCGTGGCAAGCGTGAAGGAGCTTGGGTTCATAAAGGCTTGGGAAGCTACAAAGGCGGCAACGGCACAAATACGCCTGCCGGCGGAGTGCGCCGTATGCGGATATAAGCATGCGTGCCATGCCTGCGCCGCCATGTGCGTAACGGAAACGGGGCATTTTAACGTTAAGCCGGAATATGTGTGCCGCATGACGCACGAAACGGTTCGGCTTACATTGGAGGAGGAAAGCAAATGAAAATACTGAAACGGCTTATTAAGCGAAACATTGCGGGCGATATCATACTGGTACCCGTAGGGGATGCATCGCTTGAAATAAAGGGGCTTATAACGCTGAACGAAACAGGAGAGTTCCTGTGGGACGCGCTTGAAAAGGCGGAAAACGAAGGCGCGCTTGCGGCCATGCTTGCCGCGGAATATGATGTTGATACGGCAACGGCTGAGGCCGATACAAAAGTTTTTTTGCAAAAACTGAAAGAATTAGGTATAATCGAATAGTAAAATAAAACTACCGACGGAGTGGGGGATCTTGACGGGAGTATATTGTGTTTTTTGCAGAACCGGTTTTGAAGCGGGCATAGAGTCCCGCCTTAAGCGGCGCGGTTACGCTACGCTGGTTCCGAAAATAAAAAAGTTTAAGCCGAGCGGAGGAAAGCTGGTTGAAAAAGAACTGCGCCTTCTGCCTGGCTATGTGTTCTTTGAAACGGACGAAAAAGAGCTTGACGTACGCTCGATAAACACGCTGCAAAATGCCATAAAGCTGCTGCAGTATGATGACGGCGAATATCGCCTGCGTGGTGTCGATTTGGACTTTGTTGAGTGGATACGGCGGCACGCTGGCACGATAGAGCCGACAAAGGTAATAAAGGAAGGGACAAAGATACGCTTTGTGGAAGGCCCGCTATGCGAGCTTAACGGGCGCGTGCTTAAGGTAAACAAAAGCCGCAGACAGGTGCAGATAGAACTGAACAATGCCGACGGCCTGTTGAGCACGATTTGGTGCGCTATTGAATACGTTGAACCGGAGCAGCCTATTGAATGACTGCTCCGGTCTTTTTAGCTTTGATTAAGCCACATTATAAGGAAGGCTATGCCGAAATTGAGCACAGTAAGCGCTGGCATACCAAGCTTGAATGAGGTATGCAGCGTTTTATGATGGAATACCTTCATGCCAAGCACTCCGCCTATTCCGCCGCCAAGTGCAGCCACTGTGAAAAGCGACTTTTCGCTTATGCGGCGCGCACCCTGCTTGGCCTTTGCTTTATCTATGCCCATCATAAGGAACAGTATAAGGCTCATTATGCCAAGATATGTGATGATGATTGTGAACAGAGTTTTTTCGTCCATATTATTCATCCTCGCCGTTATCGTCTGATTTATTTGCGTTGTTTGGACACTCGCGGCAAAAGCGCGGCGCCTTCGGGGAGGAAACAATATCAAGCACGTCGCGCGGCGGCAGGCGAAGATTGTCCCACATGCCGTATTTTTCCGTGTCTGCAATGGCGTTCATTATGCGTTCCTCTGCGTCCGGTATAAGGCCGGTAAAGAAGCGCATCACCTGCTTCATTTCCTCTCGCTTGGTATGGCCTGCGGCGGGGCAGTTTGGCTTGCGTATGGGCAGCTCAAGCCGCGTGGCGATGCTGAGAGCCTGCTTTTCCGGCAGGAATACCATCGGGCGGATAACGGTAACGTCCTTGCGGCCAAGGTATGTTACCGGGCCGAAAGTATTCAGCCTGCTTTCGTAAAGAAGGCTCATGAAAAAGGTTTCTATAACGTCGTCTCGGTTGTGGCCAAGGGCTACAAGATTGCAGCCGCGCTCCTTAGCGGCATCGTTCAGCGCACCGCGCCTTAGCTTGGCGCAAAGGGCGCAGGGGTGGCTTTCCTTGCGGATGTTGAACACAACATCGCCTATGTCGGTTTTGATAATGTCAAAAGGCACGTCTATGCTGCGCGCAAATTCCTCCACCGGTGCAAGATCCTGGTTCGTCAGCCCAAGATCTAGCATCACGCCGCATACGTCAAAATGCCTGTAACAAAACCGCTGATACAGCTTTAATCCATACAGCAGTAGAAGGCTGTCTTTTCCGCCTGATACGCCAACACATATTTTATCTCCTTCGCGTATCATATTGTATCTTTCGTCCGCGCGGCGGATGCAGCCCAAAACTCTTTTCATGTCCTTAGTCCCTTTTTTGTCGCTCATCTCTGCAGTATACCATAATTCGGCCCCGAAAAGAACATATAAAATGTATTTATGTATTTAAGGTGAATTTGTATAAACCGCTATTGCCCAAACGCATGAAAAAAGGTTATAATAATACATGACCATTTCAGTAGCGTTATTGAACGCAGAGGGAGGCTCAACTTGATAAAGGTAATCTTTGGCGAAACCGGCGCGGGCAAGACCAAGCGCATAATTGACATTGCTAACGAAACGCTTAAAACGGCTAACGGCAGCATAGTGTTCATCGATAACGACAGCCAGTATATGTTTGGCTTGAAGCATGATATCCGCTTTGTGGATGCTTCGGAATATCATATAGACAGTCCCAAGATGTTCTTCGGCTTCGTTTCCGGCATTGCGGCGCAGGATTTCGATTTGGAATACCTTTTTGTTGACGGCTTTATGAAAATAGTCCATCATCCGCTGGATACATTGGAGGATTTGTTCAAGGAGATGGCAGCGTTTGCCGAGCGCCGCAAAGTCAAGCTGGTGCTTAGCATAACCGGCAGCGTAAATGATGCGCCCGCGTTCCTTAAGCCCTATATAGACGAAGAATAATTATTCATGCCGTTGCGGCGGCGCATAAGCTGCGCTGCCGTGCGGCATTTGTGTGCGCAATTTATGTTGCATTGCGCGCTGAATTATGATAGAATACAACTTGCGCCGGAATGATGGAATTGGCAGACGTGACGGACTCAAAATCCGTTGTTGGCAACAACGTGTGGGTTCGAGTCCCACTTCCGGCACCATGTCGAATGTTCATAACGACAATGAACATTCCGTAAACAGGAGTAATCGAAAGATTGCTCCTGTTTTCGTTTATCCGGCCTTGCGTGTGATGTACTCGACGGCCACGCCCTGTCGGGTGTCTATCGTCACGCTGGACGGCAAAGAAGCAACCTCCGGCATATCCAGTACGCCGATAAAGTTGTAGTGAATGTCAAGCTGCTGCGTTCGGTTTTTCCCTGTGCCCTGGGCGTGATGGACAACGATCTTTTCCACCATCTCATTAAGGACCAGTGGCGTAAGCTCATGTATGTCCGTATATTTTCGGACAAGTCGCAGAAAGCTGGCAGCGTTCATTCGGCTTTTCTTATCCTTGTCGATCTCCGCCCGCAAAGCGGAGATTTTCTTTTTCAGGATAAGCTGCTCGTCATCGTACCGCTTTGTGAGCATCATAAACCGTTCATCGGACAGCTTACCGCTGGCGTTGTCCTCGTAGGTCTTGGAGAAAAGCCCGTCCAGCTCGGCACATCGGGCCAGGTTGGCCCGAAGTTCCTCCTCACGCCGTGCGCTCTCACGCTCGGCCACTTCCAAGGTTTTAGCCATCAGCAGCTTTACAAAGTCCTCCTCCTTGTCCTGTAAGAAGGCCGTCAGCCGTCGAATTTCCAAAAGCATAACCTGTTCCAGCGCGTCCACCCGGATATAATGGGTCTGATTGCAGGTGCCCCGGTTGCCCCGATAGTTGGAGCAGTTGAAGTATTGCAGTTCCGTATGCGGGTGATTGACGTTGAAATGCAGCTTGCGGCCACAATCCGCGCAGTAGAGAAGTCCGGCAAACATATTCTTTTCCACCTTCTTCGGCTGCCTGCGCTTTGTGCCCTCCCGGATACGCTGTACCATTTCCCAGGTCTGGCGGTCGATGATAGGCTCATGGACGCCCTCAAAGATCACATGGTTTTCCTCGGGATTTTCATACCGCCGCTTATCCTTGAAGGATTTGGAATAGGTCTTGAAATTGACTACATCCCCCATATACTCACGGGAGGTCAATATCTTGTTCACCGTGTTTGAGCTCCAGTGATAGGGGCTTTCAGAAAAAGGCTTTCTCCCCGGTTTCCTGACGCCTTTCAGCTTCCAATACTCCGTAGGCTTCAGGATTTCCTCCTGCTCAAAGATAGCGGCGGTCTTGTCGATCCCGTACCCGTCAATGCACATTTGGTAGATGCGCCGTACCACGGCGGCAGCCTCATCGTCAACGATCCAGTATTTGGGGTTGTCGGGGCTTTTCACATAGCCGTAGGGCGGCAGAGAAAGCGGGATACCGGCATTACCGCGCAAACGCTGGGAGCTTCGGATTTTACGGGAAATATCCCGGGCGTACCACTCGTTCATAATGTTGCGGAAGGGAGCAAACTCATTTTCACCCTCGGCGCTGTCCACACCGTCATTGACGGCGATAAACCGGACGCCGTGCTCGGGAAAAAACTGGTCTGTGTAAATCCCTACCTGCAAATAGTCGCGGCCCAGCCGGGACATATCCTTGACCATCACGGCACCGATGTACCCGTCCTCGATGGCCTCGATCATTTCGGTAAAGCCGGGGCGATTGAAATTCGTACCCGTATAGCCGTCGTCCACAAAGTATTTGGTATTGGGCAGCCCATAATCCTTGGCATATCGTGAAAGCAGCCGCTTTTGGTTGGCTATGGAATTACTGTCTCCCTGAACATCATCGTCACGGGATAGGCGGCAGTAAAGAGCAGTAATAATGTTTGACTGGCGATTCATTATTCCTCCTTTCACGCCGCCAAACAAATGCTTTTACAAGTATATTGTAGCATGTCTGGCGGCCCGTGTTAAGGATGTCGCGGGTTTGCGGAT
>ENA-OPBO01001917-OPBO01001917.1-human-gut-metagenome-genome-assembly--contig:-NODE-1917-length-13445-cov-2.950261_pt1 | contig 13445 bp, 9 predicted proteins | sample MGYA00241071_ERZ501458 | MGnify/ENA primary metagenome ERZ501458 (study PRJEB25962, sample SAMEA2042509) | human gut metagenome | biome: human gut; feature: human-associated habitat; material: faeces...
AAAACGGCTGGAAAACAGCCTCCGGAAAGCCTGTTGAAAACCGAGAACTTTGGGAAAGACTTTTGGAATTGCAGCGGGTTCACAAACTTGATTGGCGCAAAGTTAAGGGGCATGCGGATAATCCATACAACAACCGGTGCGATAAGCTTGCAACAACTGCAGCTGCAAACCTCAAAAAGCAGAACTGACATAACAAGTCTGGCGTATGTTTTAAAATGCAAGGGAGTGTAAACGGAAGCCATTAAAGCTGTTTATGAATGTGTTTCTTCCCAACTATTCGCAAAACATGCATTTTGCGAATAGTTGGGAAGAACAGAAACAGTGTTTTTCCCCGCTTTTCAGTTTCAATACGTTCGGCTGTTACGGTATTAATATTACTTTAAGTATAAAATATGAGTGAAGACTATTCAAATGAAAGAACCCGCGTGTATACGCTCAAACTGCGCGCATTGCTCGAAGATTTGCCGCCGATTTGCGCGGAGTTTTTCCGCGGCATCGAACCGTCAACAAGCGTTCTCACACGGTACGGATATGCTCTTGACCTGAAGCTTTTTTTTAAGTTTTTGATCAGCGACAGCTTATGCTCGGGATTACTGAGCATACGTGATATTGACTGTTCGATTCTTGAAAACGTTTCAATCGATCACATCGAACGCTACCTCGAATACGTTGCTATGTATCCTGCGGAAACCGATTCTGTAGATTACGAAAAAGAGGAATATATTACAAACGGTGAACGAGCCAAGGCGCGTAAACTCTCTTCTGTACGCTCTTTTTTTAAGTATCTTTATAAAAAAGGAAGAATAACGCGCAACGTCGCAGCTTTGGCAGACACACCCAAGGTGCATGAAAAACCGATAGTCAAGCTTGAACCGGATGAAATTGATGCACTGCTGACAGTTGTTGAAAGCGGCGAAGGGCTGTCCCCCGCTCAGAAAAAATATCACAAACAGACACAGGTTCGTGACACTGCGATAGTGACACTTTTTTTGGGTACGGGAATGCGCATCAGTGAACTTGTCGGGATTAATATCGATGATTTAAACTTTATGTCAAACGAAGTGCGAATCGTCCGCAAGGGCGGCAACCAGGATGTGCTTGTTTTCGGGAGCGAGGTTCGAGAGGCTTTGCTGAATTATATGCTGCGTCGAGAAAGCATGACTGCGCAGCCGGGTCACGAAAAGGCTTTGTTTCTTTCAATGCAGAACAAACGCATGACGGTTCGCGCAATCGAAAACCTTGTGAAAAAATATGCTGCGCTTGCTGCTCCTCTGAAAAGAATCTCCCCGCATAAGCTGCGCAGCACATACGGAACTATGCTGTACCGTGAATCCGGAGATATTTACCTTGTTGCGGATGTTTTAGGCCAAAAAGACGTCAATACAACGCGAAAACACTATGTTCCTCAGGCAGAGGACAGACGGCGTTTTGCTGCCGAGGTTATCAGTCTTAAAGGGAAAAAAAGCGGCACTGCTGATGCGGACACAAAAAACGGAAACGAGCCGGACGATGCTGAATAACGGTTGACATCCGATCCGACCTTGCAAAAGAATATACGGCAATGAACAACGGATAAGCCTTGCTGCACATTGCCGTATCTTAAAATACTTCGAGTTATTTGCGGAACGGAGCAATACTCCCCCGTCACTTTCGTTCGCGGCGTTTGCGCACGGCGTAAAGACCTTTCGGAGCATCATCTGAAGCCGCTTCCCGCCGAGCATCCTCGCGAAAAGATTCTGCGAGTCGTCGCTCCCATTCGGCGGCAAGCGCAGGGTCGATTTGAATAGGATCCGGAACGTCGAGCTCTATAGGTTCATCGAGGAATTCGTCAAAATCTGCGGAATTCAATTCTTCACCGTTTTCGTGATGATCACATTCGCATCCGCACTCGCACTCATTCTCGTCTTCCGCCGGATAACGATAAATTATGCTGTTGAATTCATCGCTGCCTCTTTGGAGGCATTTTCCGCAATTGTCGCAAATTTTGCCGGGATCAAGGTCGCAGCGATTGCATTCACCGCAGTCATTGCAAACTTTTCCGTCATAAAGAACACATTTTTTCATTCTGCACCTCAGTTTCAGTCGGTTAACACATTCGTGCCGCAGCCTTTTTTATCAAGCAGAGAAGTCAAAACCCTCATCACGGCAAGCCGACCGTGAGAATAGTTTAATGCACCCTGAACGTATGCTGTGTACGGCTTGCAGATCGGCGCATCGGCGGAAAGTTCAATGGACGCGCCCTGAACAAAAGTGCCCGCCGCCATAATAACATCGTGGCTGTACCCCGGCATTGCCCACGGCTCGGGAACAACATACCCGTCAACAGGCGCAACTGCCTGGATGCATGCACAGAAATCAATGAGTTCTTCCTTAGTATCAAAACGCAGCGACTGCACGATATCGGAACGCACAGCATCACTCGGAGGCATCGTGGGCAGTTTCAGATATTCAAAAGCCTTTGCAAACAGCGCCGAAGTCTTGAGGCTTTGCGCAACAACATGCGGAGCACTGAAAAAGCCCTGATAAAACGGGAGATAGCTTCCGAAATACGACCCCGCTTCCCTGCCTATGCCGGGCACCGTCATTGAGTTTGCTATTCTGTCCACAGCAGATTTCTTTCCTGCGAAGTATCCGCCGGTGGGAGCAAGTCCGCCGCCCGGGTTTTTGATAAGGGAACCCACAATGATATCCGCACCGACAGCCAAAGGTTCACAATTGCAGGTGAATTCACCGTAACAATTGTCAACAACGATTATTGAGTTCGGAGATATTCGTTTCACTTCATCGAAAACCGGCTGCATTGCCTGCGGATGAACAGCTTCCCGCCATGCATATCCGCGTGAACGCTGAACGTAAACAACCCTCGGATGTTCCCGTTCGATACATTCAATAATGCTTTCAAGCCGAAAACTCCCGTCATCGTTTAAATCTATCTGCGAATAACGCACACCGCGCTCCTTGAGTGAGCATTCGACGGTGTTTGCAGCCTCGGCTTCATCGTCTTCGGCATCGGAAACGCCTATCGCATCAACCAAAGTATCATATGGCTTTCCGGAAACGGCAAGGAGTAAATCGCCGTGCCGAAGCAGCCCTGAAAGAACAGTAAAAATCGCATGAGTTCCGGAAATAAGCTGCGGACTGACAATTGCACTTTCAGCACCGAACGCGTCCGCAAATACTTTGTCAAGATTATCTCTGCCGATGTCATCATAACCGTAACCGGTTGTCGAATTAAAATAATGCGCTGCAACACGGTTCTTATGGAAAGCCGCAAGAACTTTTGCTTCATTCTCGCATTCAATTGATTCAATCCGCCGAAAAACGGGAGCAAGCTCTTCTTCGAGTCTGCAAACCGTGTTGAAAGCGTTTTCACTTATTAATAGGTTGCTGTATGCTTTTCCGTACATAATTCAGGTTTATTCTCCTTCCTGTTCTGTTTCGGGTGCATCTCCCTGAAACAGCTCCGGGTTCATAAAGTATTCATACAGGCTTTGTACAAGCCCATCAGCGGTTTCTTTATCCGCAAAGAAACTGTGTATACGCTTATCACGTTTGAACCAGCTGATCTGCCTTTTTGCAAATCGGCGTGTGTCGCGTTTTATAAGCTCAATTGCCTCATCAAAGCTGCATTCGCCGTCAAGGTACATCAAAAGCTGTTTATACCCCAGCCCTTGGAGCGCAGGCAAACTTCGGTCATAACCCTTTTCCGCAACGGCTTTAACTTCATCAATCAATCCGTTTTCAATCATAAGGTTAACTCTGCGCTCAATGCGTTCATAGAGCTTCGCTCTGTCGGAAAAACAGAGTGCGGCAATTATGGGTTCAAATTCAATTTCTTCACCGCGGGCGTTTGAAAAATCTCCGCCGTGCGCAGATGCGGTCTGCCCTGTCTGTTCAAAGATTTCAATGGCACGGATTATGCGTTTTCTGTCATTAACATGCAATCTTTGGGCAGTTGCGGGATCAATGGCGCTAAGCATTTTGTGGAGGCACCCGGGGTCGGCATCCTCCGTTTTGCTCAGCTCTTCACGCCGCTCGATATTCGGTTCAGCGGATGAGAAGTTCAGCGGATAAGTCAAAGCATTGATGTAAAGGCCTGTTCCTCCGACAACAAGCGCGTTTTTTCCTCGAGAGGCGATTTCGCGTATTTTTTCGGAGGCACGTTCCCGAAACATTGCAACATTAAAACTCCTGTCTTCGATGTCAACACAGTCAATCAGGTGGTGCGGAACGCCGCATTGTTCCTGAACAGATGGCTTTGCAGAGCCGATATCGAGTCCGCGGTAAATTTGAATCGAATCCGCAGAGACGATTTCTGCGTTCATTCGCTTTGCAACGCCTATCGCCGCTGCTGTTTTTCCGCTTGCGGTTGGGCCTGCAATTATATAAATCCTCTGTTTCATCACAACACCCTTTTAAACTGTTTTTCAAGGTCGGATTTTTTTACGCTGATTATCACAGGTCGGCCGTGCGGGCAAGTCAGCGGAACATTGCCGCCGCAATATGATTGAACAAGCGCCTTCACCTGCTGTTCATCCAGCATATCTCCGCCTTTCACAGCGTGCTTACACGAAGCCTTTATGAGCTTTGAACGAACAAGTTCCGTTTCGTCCACACTGCCGTTTTCTTCAATGATCGCAATTGCCTCATTAAGAAAACTTTCAATTCCGCGGCCGTTTTGGGTGCGGCCGTTCACAATGTTAAAATTCAGAATATCCGGCACGGCATAAATTCTGATTGTGAGTTCACCGCACAACTCGACAGAAAAACCAAGTTCCTCTATTCGCTCAAGATTATCCTCAAGGCAAGAATACGCAACGGGATCAAGCTTTACATAATCCGGCATGACGAGCAGCTGTGAACAGAAACGAAGCTCCCCTGCGACAAGCTTTTCATAAAGAAGTCTTTCGTGAGCCGCGTGCTGGTCGATATAGTAAACCGCATCATTTTGCTGCACAATGATATATGTGTTGAATACCGTACCGATAATGTTACACGAATCGGCATCGAGTCGAATCTGCTCAGGCTTTTCGAGCTTTTGTGTCGGCACAGCATTGCTTGAATAAAACGGTATCGAACCAAAATTCCTTTCGAAATGTGTGTCCGGCATAAAATCAGGTATTGCAGCGGCTCCGCTGTCCCGAAGCATCCACTTTGACGGTTTATTAAGACTCCAATCAATATTTTCGGCGGCAGTTTCCACACCGCGGCTGTCTCCGCTGACGGTTGAAAATTCTTCACTTACAGCTTCCGCTCGAACGAGAGCTGATTCGTTCGACTGCACTTTCTTGGTTGATTCCGCATAATCATCGATGTTGTCATATCGACCGGTTCCTGCGTTTGGTTGACCCGCTGTTGAAATAATATGAGCGGAGGCACTGTCTGCATCTGAATCGGAGTCTCTGACAGTACACGGCTCTTGTTCAGCGGAACATTCAAAAAACGGATAAGCCGTTGATACGCTGTTCAGTGCTTCCGCAATCGCGCGGGTTACGGAAAGAGCCACACGTTCATCGTCGCGAAAACGGACGGATAGTTTGTTTGGGTGAACATTAACATCGATTTCTCTGCTCGAAATTGTAATATCAAGCACGAAAAACGGAAACCTTCCGCTCATCAGCCTTGTATCGAATGCGCGCTGAGCAGCATTGCTGATAAGTGAAGATTTAATGTATCGCCGATTTACGAATATGCTCTGTTTTGCACGGTTCTTCCCCGCAATGCTCTCACTGCCGACATAGCCGCTGACTCGAATGTAACCGTTGTCGAATTCAACAGGGTACAAAGAGTTCGAAATTGCGTTCCCATAGACGCAGAACAATGCATTTTCAAGGCTGCCGTCACCGGTGCTGTGGTAAACGGTCTTTCCGTTATTAATGAATTTTATCGCCGTATCAGTGTTTGCAAGTATTAAACGCACGACATAATCACCGATAAATGCGGCTTCGCTTCGCGGAGACTTAAGAAATTTCAACCTTGCCGGAACGTTGAAAAAGAGCTCGTTGACTTCGACTGTTGTGCCCGTCGGGCAGCCGCACGGTTCGAAACACGTTTCGACACCGCCCTCAATTGCAACATAAGTCCCGGATTCATCATCTTCGGTTCTCGTTCGCATTGAAACTTTTGAAACGGCCGCAACAGAGGCAAGCGCTTCTCCGCGGAATCCGAAAGTTTCAATATGGGTTAACTCTTCCGCAGAAGAGAGCTTGCTTGTTGCATGGCGGAGAAAAGCCGTGCGGACATCATCACTCGGTATGCCGCTGCCGTTATCGGTTATTCTGATATAGTCGATTCCGCCGTTGCGTATCTCCACGGTTACGGCACTGCTGCCTGCATCGAGAGCGTTTTCAATAAGCTCCTTAACGATGCTTGCAGGGCGTTCAACAACCTCGCCGGCAGCAATTTTGTTAGCCGTATTCGGTTCAAGTATAATAATTCGTTTATTCATGCTGCATAATACCGAAAATCAAATGAATTTGGTGCTGAAGAAAGGCGTCCCTTTTCAGCTTTTTGCAATTTTAACGCGAGAGCTCAGCTCATAAAGCTTGCTTAACGCTTCCATGGGAGTCATTCTGTCCGCATCCATTTTTGCAAGTTCTGCAATAACGCCGGCGCATACCTCATCGGCATCGGCACCTGTTTCACCGATCATACTCATTTGCGTCGGCTTATCTTCTGCTTTTACGCGCCGTGATGCGTTATTGATATCCGAAGCCTCAAGTTCGGACAAAATATTTTTTGCCCTTTCAATAAGCGCAGCGGGAAGCCCCGCAAGCTTTGCAACCTGGATTCCAAAGCTTTTATCCGCACCGCCGCGGACAATTTTTCGGAGAAAAATAATGTTGTCACCGATCTCTTTGACGGAAATTCGATAGTTTTTGACTCCTGACAGCCTGCCTTCAAGTTCGGTAAGCTCATGATAATGAGTTGCAAAAAGAGCTTTCGCTCCGCATTTTTCGGGATTTGAGATGTACTCCAGTACTGCCCATGCAATGCTCAATCCGTCAAAAGTGCTTGTTCCTCTGCCGATTTCATCAATAATGAGCAGACTTCTCGAAGTCGCATTGTTCAAAATGTTTGCCATTTCGCTCATTTCAACCATAAATGTGCTCTGGCCCGTTGAAAGACTGTCCGACGCGCCGACACGGGTAAAGATTCTGTCCGTAATGCAGATATTAGCCGCTTTTGCCGGAACGAATGACCCTAAATGTGCCATCAGTGTTATCAGCGCAACTTGGCGCATATATGTGCTTTTCCCCGCCATGTTCGGGCCTGTCAGAATGATTAAGCGATCGTTCTGCATGTTCATATCGGTTGAATTCGGAACGAATGCATCTTTCATGCCCGGTTCAACAACGGGATGCCTTCCGTCGGTGATTGAAATTCTGCCTTTGGTATTAATGCGCGGACGGACATACCCGTTTGCAACCGCAGCTTTGGCAAACGAACAGAATGCATCAAGTTCAGCAATGACGGCGGAATTGAGCTTGAGCGCGCTGAGGCAATCGGAAAGTTTTTCGCGAATCTCGGTAAACAGTCTGTACTCAAGCTGGATACAGTTTTCCTTTGCGCTCAGAATCTTTTCCTCGGCTTCTTTAAGCTGCGGAGTTATATAACGCTCTGAGTTTGCAAGGGTTTGCTTGCGCTGATATTCCAGCGGTACGCTTCCGGCGTACGATTTTGAAACTTCAATGTAATACCCAAACACGCGATTGTAGCTGACTTTAAGTGTCTTTATGCCTGTTCGTGTTTTTTCGGCAGATTCAAAGTCACGAAGCCATTTGCCTCCGTTTTCAGCAAGACTGCGTAACTCGTCAACTTCGGCATTGTAGCCGCTTTTTATAATATTTCCGTCCTTTACGGATATCCCCGCATCATCATTTATTGCGGATTTGAGCAGCTCTGCAATCTCGGTCATAGGATCAATGCGTGCGGCAAGTGATTGAAGTTTTGAACAGGCAAAGCTGTTTGCGGCAGCATAAATCAAGGGCAATGCAGCAAGCGTTGAGCACAGTGAAAGACAGTCTTTTGGGGTGACTGTTCCGTATGCAATTCTGCTGCACAAGCGTTCGATGTCATAAACATCGGAAAGTGCAGCCGCGAGAACTTCCCGTTCGCGTGCGGCGTCCGAGATTGCCTCCACGGCATCGAGCCGCTCATTAATCTGTTCTTCAATCTGAAGGGGGCGTTCGATCCATTTGCGCAGCAGCCGACCGCCCATTGCAGTCTCTGTTTTGTCGAGAACATACAACAGAGTGTTTTTCTTGCTGCCGTCAAACCTCAGCGGTTCTGTCAATTCAAGGTTGCGCCTTGTCGCCGCGTCGATACCCATAAACTCGCTGCGTCGAATTTTCGTTATCCGGGTTATATGCGTCAGTGCGTTCTTTTGAGTATCTTCAAGATATCCGAGCAAAGCACCGGCGGCGGCAATATCCGGTGAGTCATTGCGTATGCCGAATCCCTGCAGCGTTGCAACACCAAAATGCCTGCAAAGCTTTTCGGTGCCGCGTTTAATGTCGAATGCCCTCTGCTCTGCCTGCTCGGTGTAGAATCTTGCCTTTATGCGTTTAAGCAGCAGTTCGTCCTCGAACATTTCCGAATTTGCAATGAGCTCACGCGGCGATATTCCGACAAGCTCATTGAAAAGATCCGATGAGATATCGCTGCCTTCAAATGAAGTTACACAGAATTCACCCGTTGAAACATCGCTGTATGCAATTGAGCAGGATGGGTTTTTCCCGGCACGTTTCAGGTACACGGCGGCAATATAGTTATTTTCCTTGTCGTTGAGCATCTGAGTTTCAATAACCGTTCCCGGAGTGATAACTCGAATAACGTCACGTTCAACAAGTCCCTGCGAAAGAGCAGGATCCGTAAGCTGTTCGCAAATTGCAACCTTGTATCCTTTGTCGATAAGTTTCGTTATGTACGTGTTAACCGAATGGTACGGCACGCCGCACATCGGTGCGCGCTCTTCAAGCCCGCAATCGCGTCCTGTGAGTGTCAGTTCAAGTTCGCGGGATGCTGTTTTTGCATCGTCAAAAAACATCTCATAAAAATCGCCGAGTCTGAAAAACAGAAGGCAATCGCTGTATTTCTCTTTAAGCTGCAAATACTGCCGCATCATTGGGGTCATGCTTGCCATTGAGTCCTCTCCTGCTGATTAAACTTTGGTGCCTGTTTAAGGGTGGGTATGCGGCCGTTTGTTCATTCGATGATATGACCTTGCAGCGAGTTGAAACGCAAACCGTCGACCTTAACGGGAACAACGGTTCCGACAAGGCTTTCGTCGCCCTTAACATATACCATTTTAAAGTTGGAAAGCTTGCCGAAAAGCAGCGGTTCGCCGCGATGATCGACTCCTTCAACGAGAATATCGCCTTCATAGCCGATATACTTCTCGTTTCCCGCCGGAAGAGTTTCCGCGAGAACAGCGTTAAGCGCGTTCAGTCTGCGTTTTTTCTCTTCGAGAGGGATTTGTCCGTCCATGCGTGCTGCAACGGTGCCTTCGCGTGGGGAATATGCAAACGTATATGCGTTGCTGTAGCCGACATTGCGAACAAGCGCGCATGTTGCATTAAAATCTTCCTCTGTTTCCTGCGGAAAACCCACAATTATATCGGTGGTTATTTCAACATCCTTAACACGGGTCCGAAGTTTATCGACAAGAGCATAATAATCCGCACTCGTGTATTTTCTGTTCATAAGTCGGAGAATTCGGTCGCTTCCGGACTGTACCGGCAAATGAATATGCTTGCATACTTTGTCAAGCGACGCCATTGCATCGATGAGTTCATCCGAGAGATCCTTCGGATGAGACGTCATAAACCTGAGCCGTTTCAGTCCTCTAACCTCATCATTGACGCGCTTTAACAGTTCCGGGAAGCGAACTCCGTCATAATTGTATGAATTTACGTTCTGGCCAAGCAGTGTGACTTCGATGTAACCGTCGTTCACAACTTGCCGGACCTCCGCAATGATGTTCTCGGGACTGCGGGAACGTTCCCTTCCGCGAACATAGGGCACTATGCAGTACGTGCAAAAATTGTCACAGCCGTACATAATGTTCACGAATGTGGAGAATCCGGGTTCGCGTTCGGCCGGAAGACCTTCTATGACTTCGCCTGCTGAATCGTCAACACGGAGGATACGTCTGTTGTTAAATACCTGTTCCAACAGCAGCGGAAAATTCTTGAGCTCGTGTGTTCCGAACACCATGTCAACAAACGGGAAACGATCAAACAATTTTTCCGCGACCTGCTTCTGCTGCATCATGCAGCCGCAAACGCCGAGAATCAAACGCGGATTCTTTTGTTTAAGCTCTTTTACAAAACCGACATTGCCGAAAGTTCGAAGTTCGGCATGCTCCCGAACGCAGCATGTATTGAAAAGTATAAAATCAGCCGTTTCTTTGCAATCAGCTTTTGTGTAGCCGCACTGAACAAGCATACCCGCAATGTTTTCGGAGTCATGCTCGTTCATTTGGCAGCCATAAGTCTCGATATAGTAGGTAAGACCCTTGTCGGATATCGCACTGTGAATCCGCTTGACAGCATCAGATGCCTCTTTAAGTTCAACAGCAGCATTGATTGCGGTCTGGTTTTCCGGTTGGTTTGTTTCTTTGCAGTTGTTACACATATTCTTTTTATCCTTCTGTGCATATTTATCCATATTATACACTCAAGCGGGGCATTTCGCAATAATTTTCGCAAGTTCCGAAGTCAATGCAGAATCGCAAATAACAAAACAGACTCCGTATGATGCAAGTTTAACCTTGTGAATGATTCAAATTTGATGAAACAGCTCCCGTTTTTTCGTTTGTTTTTTAATCTTCGCTGCAGTTTTACGACAAAAAACTCACGCCATATATAAGTAAATACGGCGTGAGCCTTTCAGCAGCTATATAATGTCAATAACAGAATAGGTGCCAATTATTCTTCAGTCATGATCTTCAGTATTTCCCTGTCTGTTTCACGCATTCCGTCCCGACCCAAACGTCCGACATTGCGAATCGTGTTTTCAACGCCCTTTGAAACAATACCGTCACCGGCCCAAAATTGAGATCCGTTCAAATACATATTGTATCCAAGGATGCCGGCGTTTACAGCAGCTGCGATCTTGCCTGCACACGATGCTTTTGCTCCGTCGCATACAATGCCGGAAACAATGGCAAGGGAATTAACCAGTGTGTGCGCAATTGTGTCGTAATCCCCGCCGAGGAGATACGCGATTCCGGCTGCTGCACCGCAGCCTGCACTTATTGCACCGCAAAAAGCGGAAAGGCGGCCTATTTTTGACTTTTGGTGAATGGTGATAAGGTCGGAAAGAATGACTGCCCGAATAAGTTCCTCTTCCGTTTTGTTGTATTCCTTGGCATACTCAACAACGGGAAGCGACGCAGTCATTCCCTGGTTGCCGCTTCCGGAAACTATGATGACGGGCAGCTCGCAGCCGCTCATGCGCGCATCGCTCCCGGCTGCGGGAGCCGCCATTGCACGAATTTTAACATCGTTGCCGTATGTTTTCAGCAGGATCCTGCCGACGTTTGCACCGTAATCGTGCGCAAGGCCGGCGGCGGAAATTGCGGAATTATACTGAATTTGTCTGCGGATGGTGTCGCCGATGTCCGAAAGATCAACCGTATCGGCAAAATCAACGATTTCGGCAATCGTCATTGCATCTTTTTCAGTAACGAGTGCATTTTCGGATTTTTCAAAAGTAACGCTCTCGGGCGCATAAACAACTTCGCCGTTTTTTTCAATCAGCACGATGTTTGTGTGATAATCAATAATTCGAATGCGAACGCTGTCGCTGCCCGCAAAAACCGTAAGATCTATGTCGAAAACAAGATCATTGTCGGCCGGACGAACGATGATGTTATGCAGCTTGAGAAAATCCAATATGCGCTGTTTGCCGTTTTCATCAACATCGGCAATTACTTCGAGAACTTTCGAAGCATCGCCTGCAGCAATGCCCGCTGCCGCCGCCGCTTCGATTCCGCGCAGCCCGCCCGTGTTCGGAACAACAACGCTTTTAACATTTTTTATGATGTTTCCGCTGACGTAAATCACAACCTTTTCGGGCAGCTTTCCAAGCACCGAGTGTGCCTTTGCGGCAGCAAACGCAATTGCGATAGGTTCAGTGCAGCCTGCCGCAGGAACCAACTCGGATTTCAGCACTTCGATGTATGAAGTGTATTTCTGATCACTTTTTAACATTATAATATCGTTACCTTTACCGTATTGCGCCGTTTCAAGCACGGCTCCGCATATATTATAACAGAAAAGGACAGCTTTCGGCAACAGGAAAATTCGCATTGCAATCCCGTCCCTTTTTCGCCGTTTTGCGTACTCGTTTTGATATTCATTGAAAAACAGAAAATTCAGCCTTTTATTTTCTCACGAAAAGTTGTATAATGGTACGGATAATATTAAGGAGGCATAAACTATGTGCGGCATAGTCGGCTATATAGGAGAAAAGAAAGCAACTCCCATCCTTTTGGACGCTTTGGAAAAGCTTGAATACCGCGGTTACGATTCGGCGGGCATCGCCGTATGCCGAACATTTTTAAAACACGCGGCAGAATTGCTGATTTACGAAAAATAATCGATGCTGCTCCGGCAGATGATTCCTGCGTCGGCATAGGTCATACCCGTTGGGCAACGCACGGCGAACCGTCTGATTTGAATGCTCATCCGCACAGATCGAAGAGCGGCAGAGTTGCGGTTGTTCACAACGGTATTGTTGAAAACTATCTTGAACTTCGGCAGTTTTTGATCGAACACGGGCACAGCTTCTCAACCGAGACAGATTCGGAAGTTGTTTCCGAACTTATTGACTACTGCTATAACGGCGACCCTGTTGCAGCTGTCCGCATTGCCGAAAGCAAGATAAAGGGCTCGTATTCGTTCGGGATACTGTTCAAGGATTATCCTTGGCAGATTATCGCCATGCGCAAGGACAGCCCGCTTATTATAGGCGCAGGCAGAGGCGAGAACTTTATTGCGTCCGATGTTCCCGCAATTCTTAAGCATACACGCGATGTATACAGGCTTGGAGAGCGTGAGCTTGCAATACTCACAAAGGACGGCGTTACCGTCATTAATTCTTACGGCGAACGTGTAAATTGCGTTTACGAGCACATTGACTGGGATGCAAGTGCAGCCGAAAAGTGCGGATATCCGCACTTTATGATTAAAGAAATCATGGAACAGCCGGAAGCCATTGCAAAAACAATTGCTCCGCGCATTTCAAACGGCAGAATCGAGCTCGGCTTTAAACATATTACTGCCGAAATGCTGAAAAAGGTGAATTCGATTAAGATCATCGGCTGCGGTTCGGCTTACCATGTCGGCTTTGTTGCCGGTTATTTCATGCGTGCTGCTCTGCGCATTCCCGTTGAATCTGTTCTCGCTTCCGAGTTCCGTTACGACGATCCGATAGTT
>ENA-OPBO01001918-OPBO01001918.1-human-gut-metagenome-genome-assembly--contig:-NODE-1918-length-13443-cov-5.646699_pt1 | contig 13443 bp, 10 predicted proteins | sample MGYA00241071_ERZ501458 | MGnify/ENA primary metagenome ERZ501458 (study PRJEB25962, sample SAMEA2042509) | human gut metagenome | biome: human gut; feature: human-associated habitat; material: faeces...
GCTGGAAATCTACGTCACCGGCTCCCTCAACGTGTTCAACCACCGCAGCAACGTGGACATCAACAACCGCATTGTTTGCTATGACATCAAGGAGCTGGGCAAGCAGCTGAAAAAGATCGGGATGCTGGTGGTGCAGGACCAGGTGTGGAACCGCGTCACCATCAACCGGGCGGCCCGTAAGTCCACCCGCTACTACATCGACGAGATGCACCTGCTGCTCAAAGAGGAACAGACCGCCGCCTATACGGTGGAGATTTGGAAGCGGTTCAGAAAGTGGGGCGGCATCCCGACCGGGATCACCCAGAACGTGAAGGACCTGCTTTCTTCCCGCGAGGTGGAGAACATCTTTGAAAACTCCGACTTCGTGTATATGCTCAACCAGGCGGGCGGCGACCGGCAGATTTTGGCCCGGCAGCTGGGCATTTCCCCGCACCAGCTGTCCTATGTGACCCACTCCGGCGAGGGCGAGGGGCTGCTGTTCTACGGCTCCACGATTCTGCCCTTTGTGGATCACTTCCCGAAAAACACCGAACTGTATCGCATTATGACGACCAAACCCCAGGAAATGAAGGAGGCTGATGGACGATGAAACCCGAAATTCTGCATAACGACCACATGATGTTTCTGGACCGGGCGCTGGAAACCCAGCGCACCGCGCTCCTGACGGCGATGGCGGACGCCGTTTCCGAGTGCCGCACGGCGGCGGATCAGGCCGCTGAACTGACCGAGACCGGCGAGACCGGCCTGCTGCGGCTGGTGGAGATTCTGTGCGCCGCCAAGGTCCAGCGCGGGCAGGCCGGTGAGACTGTGCTGGAAGGCACCGAAGTCCAGATTCTGGCCGACGCGCTGGCCCAGCTTTACGCCTGCCTGACCGAGTGCCGCTTCGTGGGGCCGATGGGGCTGGCGGCCTATGCGGAGCTGTCCGGCATGATGGCCTCCCTCATGCTGGGGGAATGGTTTGATTAAGGAACCGCGCCTGCGCTTCACCGAGGAAGAACGGGCGGACCCGGCGCTGGAAAAGCCCATCCGCAAGGCGGAGAAGGCCGCCGCCAAAGCGGACAAGGCGCAGGCAAAAATCCCGAAAAAACAGGTCAAGCGGGCTGAGGTGGACCCCAAGACCGGCAAGGTCACGACCAAGCTGGTGCTGGAGGATAAGCCCCGGCCGCCCTCCAAGCTGTCCCATACAGTGCGGGACGCGCCGGGCAACGCAGTGGCGGGCAAGCTCCACCAGGAGATCCGCAAGACCGAGGACGGTAACGTGGGCGTGGAAAGCGCCCACAAGTCTGAGGAAGCCGTAGAGACCGGCGTGCATCTGGCGAGGGAGGGCTACCGCAGCCACAAACTGAAACCTTACCGCAAGGCCGCCCAGGCCGAGCGGAAGCTGGAAAAGGCCAACATCGAGGCGCTGTTCCAGAAGTCTGTCTATGAAAACCCTGCGGCAGCCAGCAACCCGCTGTCCCGCTGGCAGCAGAAACAGCAGATCAAGAAGCAGTACGCCGCCGCCAAACGGGCCGCACAGTCCGGCGGGAGCGCCGCCGGTGCCGCCCAAAAGACCGGCAAAGCGGCCAAGACGGTCAAGGAGAAAGCCCAGCAGGCCGGGGCCTATGTGATGCGCCATAAAAAGGGCTTTGGCATCGCCCTGGGCCTATTTTTAATCGTCTGCTTGCTGCTCAACACCATGTCCTCCTGCTCCATGATGGCGCAGAGCATCGGTTCGATGATCTCCGGCACCACCTACCCATCGGATGACCCGGAGCTGGTGGCGGTGGAAGCGGACTATGCAGCCAAGGAGGCCGCGCTGCAAGCCGAGATCGACAACATCGAGAGCAGCCACCCCGGCTACGACGAGTACCGCTATGACCTGGACATGATCGGCCACGACCCGCATGAGCTGGCGGCCTATCTGTCCGCCGTCTTGCAGGGCTACACGCGGGCAAGCGCCCAGGCGGAGTTGGAACGCATCTTCGCAGCCCAATACCAGCTGACGCTGACCGAGGAAGTGGAGGTGCGCTACCGCACCGAGACCCGGACGGACAGCGAGGGCAACGAGTATGATGTGGAAGTGCCCTATAACTATTACATCTTAAATGTGACCCTCACCAGCAAGCCCATCTCCTCCGTGGCTTCGGAGCTGCTGACGCCTGACCAGCTGGAAATGTACCAGGTGTACCGGCAGACGCTGGGCAACAAGCCCCTGATCTTCGGCGGCGGGTCCGCCGACACCAGCGATTCCGAGAGTTTGGCCGGTGTGGAGTTTGTCAACGGCACCCGGCCCGGCAATCAGGCGGTGGTGGACATCGCCAAAAGCCAGGTAGGCAACGTGGGCGGCCAGCCCTATTGGAGCTGGTACGGCTTTAATTCCCGCGTGGAATGGTGCGCCTGCTTTGTGTCCTGGTGCTACGGCCAGATGGGCCTTTCCGAGCCGCGCTTTGCCGCCTGCCAGTCCCAGGGCATTCCCTGGTTCCAGTCGCATGGACAATGGGGCGGGCGGGATTACGCCAACATCGCCCCCGGCGACGCAATCTTCTTCGATTGGGACCTGGACGGCAGCGCCGACCATGTGGGCATTGTTGTCGGCACCGATGGCAGCCGGGTTTACACCGTGGAGGGCAATTCCGGCGACGCTTGCAAGATCAAGAGTTATTCCTTGACCTACGAGTGCATCAAGGGCTACGGCTTGATGAATTGGTGATTTTTTGCGGAGGTATAAAAACTGAATATTGTATCCTTTGGGGGCGGCACGAACAGTGCCGCTCTTTTAGTTGGGCTTCATCAGCACGGGATTCCCGTTGACCTTATCACCTTTGCGGATACCGGGGCGGAACATCCCCACACCTATCAGTTCCTTGAAACTATGAACGAATGGCTTCGCGCCCACGGTATGCCGCCCATCACGGTGGTGGAAAAGATGGACCGCAACGGCAACCGCCTGACATTGGAAACAGAGTGTCTGCGATCCGGCACGCTTCCCTCCATTGCTTACGGGTTTAAGCGGTGTTCTCAGAAGCACAAGGTCGGGCCGCAGGAAAAGTTCTGTAACCACCACCCGCTGTGCCGCGCTGTGTGGCAGGCCGGGAACCGGGTCACACGGTTTATCGGCTACGATGCCGGGGAGCAGAAACGGTATGAGCATTCCAGAAAATTCAATGAAGCGGACAAAAAATATGAGAACCGCTACCCGCTGATCGAGGATTGGCACTGGACGCGGGACGATTGTATTCGGGCGATCCAGGAGGCGGGTCTGCCTCTGCCCGGCAAATCGTCCTGCTTCTTCTGTCCCAGCATGAAGCGAGAGGAAATCGAAGCCCTGAAACGGCAGCACCCCGACCTGTACCGGCGAGCGCTTGCCATCGAAGAAAACGCGATGCCCCATCTCAAAACCGTCAAAGGTTTGGGGCGCAACTACGCTTGGAAAGAGCGATATGGAATGGAGTGATTTGACTATGGCTAAAAACAAAATCGAGCGCATCGACCAGGAGATCGCCAAAACTCGCGAGAAGATCGCGGAACAGCAGGAAAAGCTGAAAGACCTGGAAGCGCAGAAAACCGAGGCGGAGAACCTGGAGATCGTCCAGATGGTGCGCGCCCTGCGCATGACCCCGGCCCAGCTGTCCGCCATGCTGTCCGGCGGCATGGTGCCCGGCCGGGCGGCGGGTCCCGCTGATTCTGAACAGGAGGAAATGACCCATGAAGAATAAGAAGATTTTCAGAACCTTTGCCGCCCTTTGCACCTGCCTGATGCTGATGGGCGGCTTCTCTGTGACCGCCTTTGCCCAGGGCGCTGACCCTGCGCCTACGGCCACACCGGCTGCGGACGCCACCAATGACAGCAACGTGGTGGTGGAGGAAACCGAGGACAGTCCCGCCCTGACCCCGGAGGGCAACGCCGCCCTGGTGGATGATTTCGGCGGCAACAAGCAGCTCATCACCGTCACCACCAAGGCGGGTAACTATTTTTACATCCTCATTGACCGCGCCAACGAGGACAAAGAGACCGCCGTCCACTTCTTGAACCAGGTGGACGAGGCTGACCTGGAGGCGCTGATGGAGGACGGCGAGACGGCGGAGGAAACGCCCGCTGTCTGCAACTGCACGGAAAAATGCGCCGCCGGTGCGGTGAATACGGCCTGCCCTGTCTGCGCTGTGAATATGGCGGAGTGTACGGGCCAGGAGCCGGAACCCACGCCCGTCCCGGAAACAGACCCGGAGCCGGAACAGGAACCGGCAGGGCTGAACCCGGCGATGCTGCTGGTGGTGCTGGCTGTGCTGGGCGGCATTGGTGCGCTGGTCTACTTCAAATTCATCAAGCAGAAGCCCAAGACCAAGGGCAGCGACAACCTGGATGATTACGACTACGGCGAGGACGATACCGAACAGGAGGACGAGGACCCCTGGGAGACCGAGGAATCTGACGAGCCGGAGGACGCCGGCGGGGGCGGCGATGAGGAAAGCGAGAACCCGGCCAAATGACCCGGTTCACCGACAGCCCTTTTGAACCCATGATGACGCGCAGGCCGGAGGGCGGGAAGGCAGCTTCCCGTCCTCCCTCTTTATCTCCCGGCCACCCCTGTTATGGCTGCGGAAACTACCGCCCCGGCCAGCCCTGCGTGGGCTTCTGCCACAAAGAGCTGACCGCGTGGCTGCGTGAAAGGAGAAAAGCAAAATGAATTATTTTGTCCAATTTCTCATTGTGTTCGACCTGATCTGCTTCGGCGTCTACTTTGGCGGCGACATCGTTTGCACGGCGCTTGCCAAGGTGCGCAAAAAACCGGGCCAGAAAGACCCCTATGAATTTGAGGTGGAGGACGAACCCGCTGAACCGCCGCTGTCTATCGACGCCATCCGCCACTTGTTCCGCGGCGAGGTCCGCGATTTTGTCTGCAACAAACTTCTGCCCAGTGGGCAGGAGACGCTTTCCGCCCTGACCGAGCCGGAGCAGACAGCGGCCAGGTTCCTGTTCTGCGCCTTGATCGGCTATCTCAAAGAGGAAGCCCCGATGGATGAGCAGAGCTTCCCGATGGTGATGGAGATGCTGAACTACGCCGAGGGCGCGAAAGAGGACGGCGACAAGGACGTGATTGACATTCTGATGGAGGAAACCGCCGCCCGGACCCGCCAGCGCGAGGAATATTTCAGCGATTACCTCCGCTACCAGCTCATGCAGGTGGATAAGGCGCGTGTGCTGCTGGCCTGCCGTGTCATCATCAACGACCTGCTGGGAAAGCTGTACCGTTATGATTACAACGTCGGCTATGACTGCCTTTTGGACGATGGCAACAGCGTTTCCAGAAAATTGAAAAAATCCAATGAAGAAATGGAGGTTGAGGAAAATGCGCCTTGTGATCGCTGAAAAGCCCTCAGTGGCAAAATCCTTGGCCGCAGTGCTGGGCGCTGCCACCCGCAAAGACGGCTACCTGGAGGGCGGCGGCTGGCTGGTGAGCTGGTGCCTGGGGCACCTGGCCGGGCTGGCGGACGCCGCCGCCTACAACCCCGACTACGCCAAGTGGCGCTATGATGACCTGCCCATTTTGCCGGAGTCCTGGCGCTTCACCATCGCCAAGGACAAGCGGGATCAGTTCGACGTGCTGCGGACCCTGCTGCGGCGGGAGGACGTGACTGAGGTAGTCAACGCCTGCGACGCCGGGCGCGAGGGCGAGCTGATTTTCCGCACGGTCTACTGCCTGGCGGGCTGTACCAAACCCATGAAACGGCTGTGGATCAGCAGCATGGAGGATTCCGCCATCCGGGAGGGCTTTGCCAACCTGCGCCCCGGCGCGGACTATGACGGGCTGCACCAGGCGGCCCTCTGCCGGGCCAAGGCTGACTGGCTGGTGGGCATCAACGCCACCCGGCTGTTTTCGGTGCTGTACCACCGCACCCTCAACATTGGGCGCGTCATGTCCCCGACGCTGGCCCTCATCGTCCAGCGGGAGGCCGAGATCGACGCCTTCAAGCCGGTGCCGTTCTATTCTGTGGCTCTGGACCTGCCCGGTTTTACCGCTGCCAGCGCCCGCATGGACAAAAAAGCCGATGCCGAACAGCTGAAAAGCGCCTGCCAGGGCGGCACGGTGACAGTCAAACAGGTGGAGCGCAGGGACAAATCCGAGAAGCCGCCCGCCCTCTATGACCTCACCACTCTCCAGCGGGACGCCAACCGCCTGCTGGGGTTCACGGCGCAGCAGACACTGGACTACCTGCAAAACCTCTATGAAAAGAAGCTCTGCACCTATCCCCGGACGGACAGCCGCTACCTGACCTCCGACATGGCCGAGGGCCTGCCGGTGCTGGTGAATTTGGTCGCCAACGCCATGCCGTTCCGCAAGGGCATCGCCATTTCCTGCGATGCGGCGGCGGTCATCAACGACAAGAAAGTGACCGACCACCATGCGGTGATCCCCACCCGGAACATCCGCGAGGCGGATCTGTCCGCTCTGCCGGTGGGTGAACGGGCCATTCTGGAGCTGGTGGCGCTGCGGCTGCTGTGCGCGGTGGCCCCGCCCTATAACTTTGCAGAAACCGCCGTTGTTGTGGACTGCGCTGGTGCGGAGTTTACCGCCAAAGGCCGCACGGTGAAACAGCCCGGCTGGCGAGTGCTGGACGCCGCCTACCGAGCCAGCATGAAAAATGCGGAGCCGGACGGCAATTCCGAGGACAAGGCCCTGCCGGAACTGACCGAGGGCCAGGAGCTGCCGGTCACGGGGGCCGCCGTCAAGGAGGGTAAGACCACCCCGCCCAAACACTTCACCGAGGACACGCTGCTTTCTGCGATGGAAACTGCCGGGAAGGACGATATGCCGGAGGACGCCGAGCGCAAGGGGCTGGGCACCCCCGCCACCCGCGCCGGGATTTTAGAGAAATTGGTGTCCACCGGCTTTCTGGAACGCAAAAAGAGCAAGAAAACCGTGCAGCTTTTGCCATCCCACGACGCCATTTCCCTGATTACCGTCCTGCCGGAGCAGCTGCAATCCCCGCTGCTGACCGCTGAGTGGGAGTACCGGCTGGGCGAGATCGAGCGCGGCGAGCTGGCCCCGGAGGACTTCATGGCCGAGATCACCGCCATGCTGAAGGAGCTGGTGGGGACTTATCAGGTCATTAAGGGCAGCGAGTACCTGTTCACCCCACCCCGCGAGGTGGTGGGCAAATGCCCCCGCTGCGGCGGTGAAATTGCAGAAATGCAAAAAGGCTTCTTCTGTCAGGACCAATCTTGCAAATTTGCGATCTGGAAGAACAACAACTGGTGGGCAGCGAAGCGCAAACAACCCACCAAGGCCATTGTGGCGGCGCTGCTGAAAGATGGCCGCGCCCATGTGACCGGGCTGTACTCCGAGAAAAGCGGCAAGACCTACGACGCCACCGTGGTGCTGGAAGATACCGGCCAGTACGTCAACTTCAAGCTGGACTTTGACCGGCAGAAAGGCGGCGGAAAATGAAACTGAGCCTTTATGAACAAGAAACCATTATCCTCTACAATCAGGCCGAGACCACCGCCGAGGTCTACACCCATGATCCGAAACTGCTGGGAAAGTTGCGGCGGCTGGCGGAGAAGTACCCGGACCAGATCGTAAAAAAGGACCGCCAAACCTTTACAGTGCCCAAACGCTGCGTGTCTGTCCGGGAACCGTACAGCGCCGAGCGCCGCAAGGCTGCCAGTGAGCGGGCCAAGGCCGCCGGGTACAGGCCGCCCGTCCCTAAAGCGGGTGGCAAGTGAGCATGGGCGAGAGTGTCTTTGAAGTCGTGAAACAGTCCGTCACCGCCAGAGAGGCGGCGGAGCATTATGGCATCGCGGTGGGACGCGGCGGCATGGCCTGCTGTCCCTTCCATGATGACCGCCACCCCAGCATGAAGGTGGACACACGTTTCCACTGTTTCGGCTGTGGCGCAGACGGCGATGTGATCGACTTCACCGCCCGGCTCTATGACCTGCCTCCCAGGGAGGCCGCCGAAAAGCTGGCCCTGGATTTTGGCCTGGCCTATGGCAGTCAGGCCCCTCCCCGGCGAAACTATGTCCGGCAAAAATCCGAGGCGCAGGCGCGGAAAGAAAAACGGGAACACGGCTGGCGTGTCCTGACGGACTACTACCACTTGCTCCGAAAATGGGAGGCCGACTATTCCCCCAAGACGCCGGACGAGGACCCGCACCCGCGCTTTTTGGAGGCCATCCAGAAAAAAGATTACATGGGCTATCTGCTGGACACCTTCCTCGACAGCAGCACCGAGGAACAGGACCAGTGGATCGCAGAACACACCGCTGAAATTTCGGCCATAGGGAGGAGAGTGAACATCATGGCTGACAAACCTACCAACCGGGAACGGTTGCAGCAAATCACGGCGGGCATTGAACAGGGTATCAAGGAGCTGTTCGAGAGCGAAAAGTATATGCGCTACCTGTCCGTGATGTCCCGTTTCCACCGCTACTCCGTCAACAACACCATGCTCATTTATATGCAGAAGCCGGACGCCACGCTGGTGGCCGGGTACAACAAGTGGAAAAATCAGTTTGAGCGCCATGTAAAAAAGGGTGAGCATGGTATTACCATCATCGCGCCCACGCCGTTCAAGAAAAAGATTGAGGAACAGAAGCTGGACCCGGACACCAAGGCCCCCATCCTGGACGCAGAGGGCAAGGCGGTCATGGAGGAACGGGAAGTTGAGATTCCCATGTTCCGTCCGGTGAAGGTGTTCGATGTAAGCCAGACAGACGGGAAACCGCTGCCGGAGCTGGCGTCCTCCCTGTCCGGGAACGTCCAGAACTACGAGGCTTTCATGGAAGCCCTGCGCCGGTCCGCGCCGGTGCCGCTTTCTGTGGAGCCGATGGCCGCCAACATGGACGGGTATTTCTCGCCGGACCAGCAGCGCATCGCCATCCGGGCAGGCATGAGCGAGGTGCAGACCGTTTCCGCCGCCGTCCATGAGATCGCCCACAGCAAGCTGCACAACTACGCCAAGGCCCAGGAGGAAGCGGCCAGGGCCGGTGATAAGGAGCCGCCCAAGAAGAAAGACCGCAACACCGAGGAGGTGGAGGCCGAGAGCATCTCCTACGCCGTCTGCCAGTATTACGGCATCCAAACCGGCGAAAACAGCTTCGGCTATATCGCCACCTGGAGCCAGGACAAGACGCTGCCAGAGCTGCGGGCCAGTCTGGAAACCATCAACACGGCCGCCGGAGAGCTGATCACGGATATTGACCGGCACTATAAAGCAATCTGCAAGGAGCGCGGTATTGACCTGACCGCCCAGCCGGAACAGGCTGAACCCCAGCAGCCCGCAGAAGAAATGCCCGACACACCTTCCCCCAGCACCGAAGCCCAGGAGGCCCTGTTGCTGGTTGATGAAGCCACCTATCTTCATGTTCAGTCCTGCGACACCGGCTGGGATTACACACTCTACGATGCCGCCACCAGGAAGCAACTGGACGGCGGCCAGATGGACGCGCCGGAGCTGCCCCTGTCCACCGCCGCGCTGAAAATCTGTGAGATGCACGACATGGGCAGCCAATCCGTTCAGTATGCGCCGCTGTCCATGATCGAAACTTTGCAGGAGGCGGCTGTCCAACAAATGCAGGCAGCGGCCCAGGCCGCCACCCCGGAAACTACCATGTTGCCGGACGCCCCGGAACAGCACCTGGACGAATACCCTATGCCCGACCCCTCGCTGACCCAGGACGATCTGGAGAAATGCGGCTACCTGGATGGGGACCTTCTGCCCCTCTCCAAAGAGCGGGCCTATGAGTTGATGGCGCAGGACCTGACCGTTTACATGGTTCAGCAGGGCGAGAACCCGGCGATGGCCTTTGACACTGACGATCTGGACGCCCACGACGGTATCTTTGCCGTCACCCGCGAGGAATGGGAGGAAAGCCCGGTTTTCGGTGCCCAGGTCAAGGAGCGCATGGACCACCAGCAGGAACGGGAGCAGGCGTTCCTCGGCCACAAGGGCGACTGCTTCGCTATCTATCAGGTGAAGCACACCGACGAGCTGCGGGACATCCGCTATGAGGGGCTGGAATGGATCAAGTCCATCGGACGCACGGTGCAGCGGGACAATTATGATCTGGTCTACACCGCGCCGCTGGCCCCCGGCGACCTGAAAGGCAGCGTGCTGGACAATCTCGAATACCGCTTCAATAACGAACACCCCGCCGACTACCGCCACCCGTCTATGAGTGTCAGCGACATTGTTGCCATCAAGCGGGACGGCAAGGTATCCTGTCACTACTGTGACAGCTTCGGCTTTGCCGAGGTGCCCGGATTCCTGCCGGACAATCCGCTGAAAAATGCGGAAATGATGCTGGAGGATGACTACGGCATGATCGACGGCATCATCAACAACGGCCACAAGCAGCCCACCGTGGCCGATTTGGAGGCGCAGGTCAAGGCGGGCTTTTCCATCTCCCTGACGGAGCTGGCTGCGGCCTCCCACCGCGAACAGAAGAAGCCCTCCGTGCTGGAAAAGCTCAGGGAAAAGACGCCGGAGCAGACGAAAAACAAAACAGCGCCCAAACGGAGCGCGGAAAGAGAGCTTTGATATGAAAAACAACCCATTTACCCACGAAGAAATCAACCTCATGAGCATCTACAACGCAGACGGCACCCGCGAGGGCCTGATCGCAGCCCTCACAGAAATGCGGGGGTATCTGGACGCGGAGGAGGCCGAGCTGCGGGAGCTGACGGACAGCGCCCTCGCAAAGCTGCGCGACATTACCGACGCGGAGTACGCCGCCCTTGACCTGACGCCGGATTTTGACCTCTGAGCAAAGCTGACTGTTTTACGGTCAAGAGCCGGAAAAATCGCAGATTCGCCGCTGGGAGCGCGCCGGATGAGGAATGTATCATCCGGCGCGTTTCCTTTGGAAGAACGAAAACCACGATAAAACCATGAAGGGAGGATTTTGCTTATGCCCAACAAACTGCAAGCCTACGCGGAGCAGGCGGAGCGCACCGCGCGGCAGATCACCGGCAGCCATCTGGCGTGGACGGCGTTCCTGACCACCGCCGCAAGGCTGTATAAATACCCCTACAACGAGCAGCTCATGATCTATATGCAGCGCCCGGAGGCCACCGCCTGCGCGGAGTACGACTTTTGGAATGAGAAGATGGGGCGCTATGTCCGGCGCGGCAGCACGGGCATCGCCCTCATTGACGCTACCGGCTACAAGCCAAGGCTCAAATACGTCTTTGACGTTTCCGACACCGGCGGCAAGGAAAACGCCCGCCGCGTCAACTTGTGGGAGCTGAAAGACGCGCATACGGACAGCGTGAGCGCCATGCTGGAGCGTAATTACGGCGTTTCCGGCAAAAACGGCCTTGCGGAGCAGTTCGAGAGCGTCGCTTCTCAGCTTGCTGCGGAATACTGGCGCGACCATTCCCGCGACATCCTCGGCATCGTTGCGGATTCCTATCTGGAGGAGTATGATGATTACAACATCGAGGTGGCGTTCAAAAACGCCGCAGCGGTCAGCATCACCTACTCCCTCATGTCCCGCTGCGGGATGCAGCCGGAGGATCACTTTGAACACGAGGATTTTTTCAGCATCTTTGATTTCAACACCCCGCGCACGGTAGCGGCACTCGGCACGGCGGTCAGCGAGATCAACGAACAGGTTTTGCGGCAGATCGAAGTCACCATACGAAATTATGAGCGCGAACACAGCGCGGAAAGGACGGCAGAGCATGGAGAACAACCTGACTTACACGAAGAACGGAGATTACCTGATCCCCGACCTGAAGATCGAGGTGCCGGAGCAGCCCCTCGGCAAGTACGGGCGGATGCGCCAGAAGTACCTGAAGGAGCATCGTCCCATCCTCTGGAACCAGATGATCTTGGAGGAAACCCTGTTCCCGCACCTGCTGGAGATCGAGCAGGCGGCGCAGAGCCGCTTAGAGCAGATGATGCCGAAGCTGGCGGCGGAGGCCGGAGCGACGGAAGCGCTGAAAGCCCGCGACCCATTGACGTGGGTGGGCCTGATGAACACCTGCAAGGCGCAGGCGGAGGAAGTGATTCTCGCGGAGCTGATCTACGCATAACAGAACACCCCGCACGGGGCGGTCAGCTATCCTTTTTCCCCACCGAAGCGGAACAGATTACATCTATCGAAGAAGCGGAGAGCGTTGCGCAGACGCCCTTCGCTTTTTCCGTTTCTCAGGAGCAGCTTGACCTTGTGCTGCGGCTGGGCGGCAACGAGGACGATACCCGCATGGTCATTGCCGCCGCGTTCCAGAAGCAGAAGTCCACGGAGGACATTGCCGCGCTGCTGCAAAACACCTTCCACGGCGGCAACGGCTTTAAGACGCCGGAGGGCGAGCTTTCCGTGTGGTACGCCGTAGACGGCATCCACATCGCCCCCGGCAGAAGCGCGGAGTATGTGCGCAGCGCACAGGTAATCGCATGGCAGGACGCCGCCGTGCGCATTTCTGAGCTTATGGACAGCGGCGCGTATGCCTCCAATGTAGAGCTTGCCGAGGCAGGGCAGCATGAGCGGATGCAGCTTGCCCAAGCCCTCTGGTATCTGAAACACGACCTGAGCGACGAGGCGCGGGAACAGGGCTATCTCTCCTGTATGGATACGCTGCGGGGCGGCAGCTTCCCTGATGAAACGGAGCGCCTTGCCGAACGCCTGACGGATTCTTCCTTCCGCGACACGCTCTCCGGCGAGTTCGCGCAGTTTTACGCCGCCCATGAGCAGGACAGAAGTCTGCTGCGATTCCACTACCACAAGCTGGAGAACATCTGGCAGAGCCTGCGGGACCTGTCCTTGCCCCGCAGGGCGTATTCCTCCGAAATGACCGCAGTGCCGGAGCTGGCACGCTTCATCACGGAGGACGAGATCGACCACGCGCTGGATCGCGGCAGCGGCGTGGAGGGCGGCAAGGGTAGAATCTACGAATACTTCACCGCCGACCACACCGGCAAGGAAAAGGCAGCTTTCCTCAAAGATGAGTACGGCATAGGAGGGCGCTCCCATGCCGTTTCCGGTGCATCCCATAGTGATGAAAGCCACAACAGCCGCGGAATTGTCCTGAAAAAAGCAGGCTGTGCCAATGTGGAGCTGAGCTGGACGAAGGTGGCCGCAAGGATTGACAGCCTCATTCAGAAGGACCGCTTCCTCTCTCCAAGGGAAAAGGAGCGCTACGCCCAGCTTCAGCGGGAAAAGGAAGCAGAGCGTGAACTGCCAACACAGGCACAGATTGACTACAATTCCATCAAGGAAGCCCACCCGGACGACATCGTGCTGTTTCAGGTGGGCGCTTTCTTCGAGATGTACGGCGAGGACGCAAAACAGGCGGCGGAGCTGCTTGATCTCAACCTTACCACAAGAGCGATCCCCGGTGCTGGCCGTGTGGAGATGTGCGGCGTACCGTCGCACAATTTAGAGATGTATGTGGAGAAATTGCGCGATAAGTATGATGTGACGATTGCCGAAGCGCCAGACTTTAGAGGTGAGCG
>ENA-OPBO01001919-OPBO01001919.1-human-gut-metagenome-genome-assembly--contig:-NODE-1919-length-13430-cov-3.566206_pt1 | contig 13430 bp, 9 predicted proteins | sample MGYA00241071_ERZ501458 | MGnify/ENA primary metagenome ERZ501458 (study PRJEB25962, sample SAMEA2042509) | human gut metagenome | biome: human gut; feature: human-associated habitat; material: faeces...
TTGCGATATGCAGTTTGCGGATGTTGCTTGTGCATTAAAAACGCAAACTGCTATAAAAACAGGCTCAGCACACGGCCCGATGGACGGGCAGCGGCTCCACGATGTCGGGATGGATGCCCTCACGGTAGTCGAGGTCGCCCTGGTCGAGGCCGCGCAGCAGCACTTCGGCGGTGGCGATGTTGGTAGAGATCGGCACACTGTGCATATCGCACAGCCGCAGCAGATTCTGCTCGCTGCTGCTGCCCGCCTCGGCCTTGAGCGGGTCGCGGAAGAAGAGCACGAGGTCTACTTCGTCGCAGGCCACCCGGGCCGAGATCTGCTGGATACCGCCCAGCTTCCCGGAGAGGTAGCAGTGTACGGGCAGGCCGGTGGCCTGCGTCAGCATCCGACCGGTGGTGCCGGTGGCAATGACTGTGTTGCGGGATAGGATGCCGCTGTAAGCTGTGCAGAACTGCAGCGCCAGCTCTTTGCGGGAGTCATGTGCAAGAATAGCAATCGTCATAACGCTCTCTCCTTCATTCCAAGTATAGTGTTGTGAGTGGGCGGATATGCTCGGAAGAGTGTTCTCCGCAGTAAAACGGTCTGAAAAGTTGAAGTCTTGCGGAGAACAATTCTCGATAAACAGACTAAACCAGTGCGATTGTGTTGAATCACACCCTCATTTTAAATTTAACCCGCAGAAGGCCCGTCTGTCAAGAGGTTTGTTGTGATTTTTGCAAGACAAAATGGCAAAAGTATGACTATTACTTTGTGGAGAATGGAGAAAATTTGGATACAAGAAATTATTCTCGGATGTATTTGCAAAATTTTTTCAACCAAAAGTGTGCTTGAGAGAAAAACGGTCCATCTTGAGGAAACAAAAATACAGGCCGGGGCATTTGGCCCCGGCCACCGCCTCCGGCGGCGTGGGCATATCCGCCAGCACCGACAGGTCCGCCAGCCGCTTGCGACCGTGGGCCATGCACTGCACGCAGATGAGCTTCTCCTTGGCCCGGGTCAGGGCCACATACAGGATCCGCATTTCCTCGGACTTGCTCTCCCGGGTCAGGGCCGCCGCCACGGCGGTTTTGGTGACGGTGTCGTACCGGATGCGCTTTTCCCGGTCCACCCGCTCGGTGCCCAGGCCCAGCCAGGGGTGCACCAGCACCGGACGGCGGAAGTCGTCGGCGTTGAAGGTCTTGTGTAGGTCCGTCAGGATCACCACCGGGAACTCCAGTCCCTTGGACCGGTGCACGCTCATGATCTGCACCCCGCTGCCGGCGGTCCGGGTGGTGATGGGGGGCTGCCGCCCCTCCTCCAGCAGGTCGTGGAGCTGGGTCACGAAGTCGAACAGGCCGCCCCGGCCTGCCGCCGCCTGCTGACCGGCGTAGGTATACAGGGCGATGAGGTTCTCCTTCCGGGCGGCTCCGCCCTCCATGGCCCCGAACACCGCCAGGGCGTGGCACTCCGTATAGAGCTTCCACAGCAGGCGGTCCGCCGTCATATCCCGGGCCGCCAGCCGCAGCTCCTCCAGCAGCCGCCGGAAGTCCGCCGTGTCCGCGCCGTCGTCCAGGCACAGGGCGTCGTAATAGTCCCCCTCCGGCTGCAGCGCCCGGATCAGGGCCAGGCGGTCCGCCGAAAAGCCGAACAGCGGCGACCGCAGCACGGCGATCAGCGGCACATCCTGCCGGGGATTGTCGATGATCTGCAAAAACGACACCATCACCGCCGCCTCCGGGGTGCTGAAAAAAGCCTCGCTTTCCCCGCTGGTGCAGGGGATGTTCTCCCGGCGCAGAGCCGCCGTATAGGCCGCCAGCCTGGCCCGGGGGGAGCGCATGAGAATGACGATGTCCTCCGGCTCCACCGGCCGGGGCCGGCCGTCCTCCCCCTGCACCTGGAATTTCTCGTCCAGCAGCTGCCGGATGCGGCGGGCCGTGAACCGGGCCTCCATCTCCGTCCGGTCGAAGCTCTCCTCTTGGGTGTTCTCCACGCTGATGAAGTGCAGCTCCGGCTCCATGCCCGGCCGGGGCGGGTACGCCGCCTCCGCGCCGAAGTACAGCTGCTCGTCGTCGCCGTAGTCCATCTCCCCCATTTCCCGGGACATAACAGACCGGAACACGAAGTTGGTGCCGTCCAGCACCTCCCGGCGGGAGCGGAAATTCCGGCTCAGCAGCACCTTCCGGGGCTGGCCCTCCTCCGCTTCCGCCGCCGGGACATAGGACAGGTATTTTTCCAGAAAGATGGTGGGGTCCGCCAGCCGGAAGCGATAGATGCTCTGCTTCACGTCGCCCACGGCGAACAGCCGCCGCTCCCGGTCGGACAGCGCCCGGAAAATGCAGTTCTGCACCTGGTTGCTGTCCTGATATTCGTCCACCATCACCTCCCGATAGCGGGAGGCCACCTGCCGGGCCAGGTCCGTGGGCTGGCCCTGGCCGTCGGTCAGCAGGTCGATGGCGTAGTGCTCCTGGTCGGAAAAGTCCATCACGTTCCGCCGGACCTTCTCCGCCTGATAGCGCAGGGTGAACCGGGCCGTCAGGCTCAGCAGGGCCAGCATGGCCGGGGCCATCTGGCGCAGGTCCTCCAGCAGCTCCGCCTCCGGCACGGAAAAGGTGGCCCGGATGTCCTTCAATGCCTTTTTGCACTGCTCCAGCACCGCCTTGGACCGGTCCCGGCAGGCGGCGTTTTCATCGCCCCGGACAGCTCCCATCCGGCGGAATACGGGGACCGCCTGTCCCAGGCTGTCCCAGCCCTGTTCCGTCTTGTCCCGCAGGTGTTCCAGGGCCTGGGCTGCCTCCAGGAACCGGTCGCCGTAGGCTTTGTACACGGCGGGGTAGTCCTCCATGTCCTCCACGGCCTGCTTCAGCCGCCGGGACCAGAAGTTCGCCTTCCGCAGGGCGTCCTCCATGAGATACCGGCCGCAGCCGGTGTCCGGCAGGTGCTCCGGCGTTCTGGCCCAGTCCCGCTTCAGCTCCTCCAGCCACCGCAGGGGGTGGGGGTGGCTCTGGGTCTTCTGGTGCAGGTCCAGCACCAGGGCCTCCAGGGCCCGGTCGTCCCGGCCGGCACCCAGGGTCTCCGCCAGCAGGCGGGCGTTTTCGTCCTCCTCGATGCCGGCGTAAAAATTCTCCAGCACCCGGCCCAGCACCCGCTGGCGCAGCAGGGCGGCTTCCTGCTCGTCCAGCACCCGGAAATCCGGGGTCAGGCTGTGCTCCTCCACCGGCGGCAGCAGGTGGACGTTCTCCCGCAGAAGCCCGGCGCAGAAGGCGTCCACCGTTTTGATGTCCGCCTGATACACCCGCAGCATCTGCCGCCGCAGGTGGCCGTCTCCAGGGCGCTCCGCCACCCGGCGGGTCAGCTCCTGGGCGATCTTGCCCCGCAGCTCCGCCGCGGCGGCCTTGGTATAGGTGATGATCAGGAAGTCGTCCACCTGGCAGCCCTCCTGCTCCATATAGGAAAACAGGCGCTCCACCAGGACCTTGGTTTTGCCGGAGCCTGCGGCGGCGGACACCAGCAGGCTTCCGCCCCGGTTATATACGGCCGTTTCCTGCTGCGGCGTCAGCGGCATGGCGATTCCTCCTCTCGGCTTTCTTCCTCCACAAATTTCCAGAATTCTCCCGGGTCCACGCTTCTGATGTACCGCACTCGGTCGCCGCCCCGGCCCTCCTGGAACCCGCAGGCGGCGGCAAAGTCGCAGTGCTGGCAGGCCCGGTCCTGGGGGCCGTGGGCCACCGGGTCGGCGTCGATGCTGCCGGAGCCGATCTCCCGGGCGATCTGGTGCAGCAGGCGGTCCACATAGCGGCCCAGTTTGCCCAGCTGCTCCGCCGAGGCGACGCCGTCGGCGATGGAGCCGTCCTTTTTCACCTTGATAGGCAGGTAGTGGGGCGATTCCAGGGCGCTGTGCTCCATGGCCCGCAGCACCTGGGGGTCGGAGAGCACCATGCCGCTGCGGCGCAGGGCGCTCTGCAGGGCCAGCTGCAGCTTCTCCGGCTGGATGCCCCGGTCCGCTTTCAGGATCACCTCCCGGGCCGGGTGGTACAGTACCCCCGCCGGGACGATGGGATAGCCGAAATAGCTGCGGCCCTCCTGCTCCAGGGTGAACAGGTACAGCAGCATCTGGATCCCCAGGCCGTACCGCAGGTCCGACAGGTCAAAGGACTTTTTCCCGGTTTTGTAGTCCACCACCCGCAGATACAGCCTGCCGTCGTGGAGCCAGCCGTCCACCCGGTCCACCTTGCCGCTGACGGACAGGCGCTGATCCCCCTCGGTGATGGTCACGGCAGGGAGCTGGCCGTCCTTTCCGCCGAAGCCCAGCTCAAAGGCCACCGGGGAAAAGTCCGACTGGGCCAGCTCCCCGGCCATGTCCTCCACAATGGCATAGGCCGCCGTCCGCAGCCGGGAAAAGAGATACCGGAACCGGGCGCTTTTCTCCTGATATCCGTCGATCTCCTCCCGGGCGTAGCGGTCCGTATATTCCCGGACCAGCTGCCGCAGCTCCGGCTGCTGCACCGCGGCCCAGCCGCCCCGGGTCTTGACCTCCCGGGCCACGTTTTCCAGCAGATAGTGGATAAACGTGCCGATCTCCGGGGCCTCGAACCCCGCCGGGCGGCGGTCCCTGGCCCGCAGGCCGTACTGCATGAAGTACCCGAAATGGCACCGCTTTACCTGGTCTATCCGGGAGGCGGACATATGCAGGGAGCGGCCATACAGGGCCTCCACCGCCGGGCCGGACAGCCGTCCCCGGCCCAGGGCCCGTCCCCGGTCCATGGCGTCCAGCACCCGGTCATAGTCTCCCTGTTGGCGGAAATACTGCCGCAGGGCGGGGTCCTCTCCCGCCAGCTCCAGGGCCGTGGCGGGGAGTCTGCGGCGGTAGCTGCCGTCCTCCCGGGTCACACGCAGCCGGGGAAACAGCTTTTCCATCCGCTGCACCACAAAGGAGGGCCGCAGCTGGCTGCCGTTGACGTCCCCCACCGGCCAGCTGACGGTGAGCCGGTCCGTGGGCTGGGCCAGACAGGCGTAAATATTCTGCAATTCGTTGTCCAGCGGGTCGAAGCTGGCGTCCGACAGCAAAATTTCCCGCTGCTGCAGGGCGGCCCGGTCCTCCGGATCCAGCAGGCCGCGGCCGCTGGGGGGCATGGGCAGCACATGGTCGTTGGCTCCCAGCAGGAACAGGCACTTCACCCGGTGCCGGTCGTTGCGGGTGATCTCGCTGACCTTCACCTGGTCCAGGGTGGCCGGGATGGTGCCCACGCTGTACTGGGTCAGCACCAGCCGCAGGAGCCGGGCGAACTCCTCGCCGGACAGCTCCGTATCCCCCAGGATTTCCGCAAACTGGTCCAGCACCCCGCAGAAGATCGCCCACAGCTGGACATATTCCTCCGCCAGCTGGGGCCGGTCCTCCTCCAGGAGCTTTTTCGCCGTGTCCTCCAGGGTCTGCGGCACCCCGGCCTCCTGCAAAAACCCATACAGGCACTCCGCCTTCTGCCGGGCCGCCCCGGCGGTGCGCATCCCCCGGTACAGAGGCTCCAGCAGCAGGCGCACCCGCCGCCGGATGCCGTTGACCCGCTCCAGCCGGGCGGCGCTGCGCTCCGTCGGCTCCCGGCCGTATCCGTCGGGGCTTGCCGTCCAGTCGCCCTCCCGCAGCCACATGCCGCCCCGGATATCCCACACGATCACATAATTCTCCAGGATATCGCACTCATCCGGGGAAATGCCCCCCAGGCCGGTCTTCAGGCAGCGGAACACGTCCTCCCGGTCAAAGCCGCCGGTAACGGCGTCCAGGGCCCCCAGCAGCATGGTGATGGGGGGCTTTTCCAGCAGGTCACTGCGGCGGCTGATATAGGCCGGGATGCCGTCCCGGCGGAACACGCTCTCCAGCAGCGGGCCGTAGACCTCCATATTCCGGGCGCACACGCCCATGTCCCGCCAGCGATAGCCCTCCGCCGCCAGCTGCCGCAGCTGCTGGGACACCCATTCCACCTCGGTAAAGGCCGTGGCCGCCTGATACAGGCCCAGGCCCTCCGGTTCCCCGTCGTAGGGGACCTCCTGGCCGAAAAAGTGGGCTTCCAGGTGCCCCAGGGGGCCCTGCCCCCGGCTTTCGCACCACAGCACGTCCATCTCCTGCCCCGCCCGGCGGGCCATGCGCTCCAGGCGCATCCGCTGGCGCAGGGCGTTCTGGAACAGCCGGTCGCTGCTCCGGTCTCCCAGCAGCGTCACCGTGACGCTTTCGGCCTGCCGCAGCACCAGCTCCAGAATGCTCTCCTCCTGGCGGTTGAAGTATGAAAATCCGTCCAGATACACGTCGCAGCCCCGGAGATAGCCGCTTCCCTCCAGATGCTCCCGGAGCTTCTGGAGCCGGGAGCGGGCATCGAAATCGCCGCTGCGCAGCCGGGCGTCGTAGGCGGCGTATATCAGGGCGATGTCCCGCAGCTTGCCGCCCATGGCCCCGTCCAGGTCCTCCACCTGCCGGTACAGGGCCTGGGGGCCGATCTCGTAGGCGTAGAACTCCTCCGTCAGGTCCGTCAGCTGCCGCAGGAACGACGCCCGCTGGCTGGGCCGTCCGAATACCCGCAGCTCCGGGGCCAGCTCCTGCAAAACCCGCCGCATGGTCAGCAGCTTTCCCCCGTTGTCCAGGGTAAACTCCGCCAGACCGCCGGTTTCCGCCAGCACCCGGGACGACAGGCTCCGGAAGCTCAGCACCTCCGCGTCCCGGGACGCCGTGGGTCCCAGGGCCCGGCACAGGTCCACCTCCGCCTCGTGGGAGATATGCTCCGGCACCAGCAGCACCTGCCGCCGCAGACGGCGGTTCTTTTCCATGGCCTCCAGCACCCGCCGGGATTTCCCGGAACCGGCCCGGCCCACCCATATATGAAGCATTCGCCGCGCCTCCTTTCCGACAGCAGGATACCACCTCCGCTGTCCCGAAAAACTCTCATCTGACAGTATAGCGCATTTTTCTTCCTCTGAAAAGGACAAAAAAACACCGGCTGCTGCGCAGCCGGTATTTTTTCGCTTACTGATTGTCGCCCAGCTCCCGGAGATACCGGCTCAGGGCGTCCTTCCACTCCGGCAGCGGCGTGAAGCCGTTTTCCGCCAGCTTGCTCTTGTCCAGGCGGCTGTTGAAGGGACGGGCCGCCTTGGACGCGCCGTATTCCGCCGTGGTCACGGCGTCCACCTGCACCGGCAGCCCCGCCTGGCGGAAGATCTCGCAGGCGAAGTCGTACCAGGAGATGTACCCGCCCTCGTTGGTGGCGTGATAATAGCCGTACTTGTCGGACTCGATCATATCCGCCAGCAGCCGGGCCAGGTCCAGGGTATAGGTAGGCGTGCCGATCTGGTCGCACACCACCCGCAGCTTATCGTGGGTCTTGCCCAGCTGCAGCATGGTCTTGATGAAGTTCTTGCCGTTCAGGCCGAACACCCAGGCGATCCGCACGATGAAGTATTTCTCCAGCGCAGAGCTGACGGCCAGCTCGCCGCCCAGCTTGGTCTCGCCGTAGAAATTCAGGGGCTGATAGTCCTTGCAGTCCGGCTGCCAGGGGGTCTCCCCCTGGCCGTTGAACACATAGTCCGTGGAAATGTACATCATCTTGCAGTCCATCTCCCGGCAGGCCTGGGCCAGATGGGCGGTGCCGTCCACGTTGATGGCCCGGACCTTGGGCTGCTTGTCGGCGTCCTCGGCCAGGTCCACCGCCGTCCAGGCGGCGCAGTGGATCACGGCGTCGGGCCGCACCTGGTCCATCACCTGCCGCACCTGCTGCTCATTGGTGATGTCCATGGCCACATAGGGCATCCCCGTCACGGCGGAGCCGTCGGCGATGCCGCTGTATACCGGGGCAATGTCGCTGCCCACGCCCTGATGGCCCCGGCGGGCCAGCTCGTTCATGACGTCGTGGCCCAGCTGACCGCCCACGCCCGTTACCAATACCTTCATTGCTTGTAACCTCCTCGTTACAGATACTTGACCGCCTTGCAGATGGGCCGCTCTTTTCCCCAGCGCCCGGTCATGGCGGCTTTGACCTTCTCTTTGCACCAGACCAGTGCAGCCTCAATAAGCATCAGCACCGCGAACTCCGCCAGCATCATCAGGAAATACGGCGCCGTCGGCGTCTGTGCCAGGTAAAAACGCTTGCCCAGCATCACCAGCTCCGGCGCGATCTGCCAGGGCAGATGCGTGGCCATCAGGAACATGGAGTGCCTGCCGCACCAGATCAGGGGCCTCAGGGATATGCGGGCCTCCAGCCAGCGCAGCAGCTCCAGAACGGCCACGGAACCCAACACACCGTTGAGATAGAACACCGGAGCAAAGGACCCCAGCTTAAAGGAGTTGAAATCCAGGTCCGGACTCAGCAGCGACAGGCCCAGATTCACCGCCAGCAGGACCGCCAGCACCGGCAGCCTTCCCAGCCGCTGCGGCTTTCCCCAGCAGGGAAAACTTGGGGCAGATAAACCCGCCCAGATTGCCGCGGTTCTGGCTGTAATCCCACCAGCGGGTGTGGAACAGCCGGTAAAGCAGATACCCGCACAGCATGAACCAAAAGCCGCTGACGCTCTTGGCCAAAACAATAAACAGATTGCGCACCACCTGCACCCACAGGCGATCCGCCCCGGGAATATCCATTTCCTGATAGAAATAGCCGACGACGCACAGGATAGCCGGCGCCAGGACACACACCAGTATGCGCTTGGCGGCAGACCAGCCCTCCGGCCGCACCGCCGCAAACAGCAGCTCGGCGATCAGCAGCGTAGGCAGAAACCACAGGGTGGCAACACCCCGCAGCGTCACCGTCAGGATCACGTCCCCCTTCAGGGCCGCCAGTCTGCTGCCACCGTGTATGGTGAGAAAAGCCAGGTGCGCCAGAATCGCCAGAGCCGAAAACACGCCATAGGGGATCACCAGGGAATACCAGCGTTTTTTCATCACCTGTGCACAGGAATCCCTCTGGCCCCGCTCCCCATAGCGGTATGCCTTCAGCAGGCCCACCACCACATAGAACACAGCGATCTTGAAGGAGGAAAACCATACGGAGCTGGTGCTCCACAGGTAGTCCATGTGGCCCCAGATGATGGCCAGCATGCCCAGGCCCTTTGCCGCGTCCACAAAGCCCAGGTGCGTCTGCCCCATCCGGACTTCTACTGCCTGCTGCTCCATGGCTCAGCGATTGCCGTACATTTTCTCGTAATAGTCCTGATACTCGCCGGAGATGATGGTCTCCCACCACTCCCGGTGATTCAGATACCAGTCGATGGTCTTTTTGATGCCGTCGGCGAACTTGGTCTCCGGCAGCCAGCCCAGCTCGTGGCCGTGAGTCAGCGCGGCGCACTCCGCCGCGGCCAGGGCCGCCTCGCCCGCGTTCTCGTACCACAGGCCCACCGGGGCGACTCGCATGACCCCGCCGCAGCCCTTGCTTTCGTTTATCGGGCGGCGCGTGCTGCCCGGGACCATGTCCGCCATGGCTGACATACAGGTATTGCCCGGCGCGCGGCGGCTGAAGAGCTCCGGCACGTCCAGCAGCCAGCTGACATGCGACTCTGCCCAGTGTACGTCCGGCAGGGGGTGCGCACAGGTCTGGCTGCGGTACCAGTCCAGGTAGGCCGCAAAAACCGTGTCCGGGACGTTCTGCGCCCTCCCGCCGAGGGCCGCGCGCGTCTCTGCGCAGAGCAGGCCGTTCGCGGTAAAAAGGCTCATCTGCGTGTCGTCTGAGATGACGGCGATGCCCTGGCGCAGGCTGTACTCCGTTATCCCCTCTTCTCCGTAGCGCACCTTCATCCCGCGCGCAGAGAGAAACTCCACGGGATAGCCCAGCGCGTCCCCCGCCGCACCGCCCAGCAGGCAGCCGCGTATTTTGTCCAACGCCGCTCTCATCTTGCGTCCTCCCTTTCCTTTCATCTGCCATGAGCTTAGCACACGGACTGCCGCTCCAACAAGAACTTAATTCCGCTCGGCGCAGGACCGCTTTTTAATTGAACCCGTCCGCGGATTGTGCTATAATTTCCTATAAGAGGTGACCATCCCTTGATTTGGAACAACGAGGAGCTTTGCAGGCAATACATCCAGTCCTGTAACATACAGGGCCTGTTTTCCACGCCCGTTTTGGGCGAGATATGCCTGCACCGCTTCGCGCGCGGGGAGAACATCTACCGCGAGGGCGAGCCGCTGCGCGAGCTATATTTTCTCGTCAAGGGACAGGTCAAAGTCTTCCGCACTCACCACAACGGCAAGGTCAGCGTCGTAGAATTTGCCTCCGCTTTCGATATCCTGGGCGAGCTTGAACTCGTCAATGCCCGGGACACGACCATCTCTGTGCAGGCCCTGCGGGAGTGCCACTGTCTCGGACTCAGTATGGCCCGCTGCCGTGAGCAGCTGCTGCGGGACTACACCTTCCTCACCTTCGTCGCACGCCGCCTCGGTGAAAGGCTCGGAGACATAAGCAACCACCAATCCCTCAACACCTCCTACTCCGTTGAGGTGCGCCTCGCGCACTACATACACTACACCCGCCGCGGCGATATGTTCGAGGAGCGGCTCACAGAGGCCGCGGAATACCTCGGCGTCAGTTACCGTCACCTCCAGCGAATCATTGCCAAATTCTGCGCCGACGGCCTGCTCGAACGTGTAGGGGCGGTTACCGCGTCTGCGAGCCCGAGCGCATTGAAGACCTCTACAAAAGGACGCTATGATATTTTCCACAGGTAACACGACATATGTCGTGTTACTTTTTTAATAAAACGTGTAAAATCCATAGTCAAAGGCTGCCAGAATTGTAGATTTTAGCGAGGAGGATATACAAATGAGCATGCACATAAGCGCGGCTCCCGGGGAGGTCGCCGAGAACGTCATTCTACCGGGCGACCCGCTGCGCGCCAGATATATCGCGGAAAAGTACCTGGAAGGCGCTGTCCGCGTGAATGAGATCCGCAACACCTGGGGCTACACGGGCACGTACAAGGGCCAGCGCGTATCCGTCATGTCCACCGGCATGGGCGCGCCCTCCATGCTCATATACGCCACGGAGCTCTGCCGGGAGTACGGCTGCAAAAAGCTCATACGCCTAGGCACGGCGGGGGCCACGCAGGAGCACATCCGCCTCGGGGACATCATCCTCTCCCAGGGCGTCTCCACCACCTCCGCCATCAACGACTACGCCCTGCCCGGCCACTTCGCCCCCATAGCGGATTTCGGCCTGCTCGACAGGGCCTATCACCTCGCCGCGGAGCGCGGATGCCCTGTATACGTCGGCAACACGCTGACGAATGACCACCTCTATGTCGAGAATAAGCTGGAGTACAGCAAGCTCTGGGCCAAATACGGCATACTCGCCTCCGAGCAGGAGGGTGTGGCGCTCTACACCGCCGCCGCGCTCTACGGCGCGAGGGCGCTCATGATGCTCTCCATAGTTGTGAACCTCTACCGCCCTGAGGAGAGCGTATCCGACGCCGTGAAGGAGTCCGGGCTGGACAGCATCATCCAGCTCGCGCTCGATACGGTCATCGACTAGGTAAACGCCTGGCAGTGAAGTCTGCCATGCAAATAATTTTTAGGTAAGGAGAGACAGTAATGAAAAAGTTCTTAGCTCTTGCCCTTGTTTTCGTGCTCGCCCTCGGCCTGCTCGCCGGCTGCGGCGAGGCCAAGCAGGAGCCCGAAGGCGGCGACGAGGCCGTCAACGTCTGCGTCGTCGTCAGCAGCACCTTCGGCGACCGCTCCTTCAACGACTCCGCCAAGGAGGGCGCTGATAAGCTCGCCGCGGACTACGAAAACATCACCATCTCCACCATCGAGTGCAACAACGAGAACTTCGACGCCCAGATGCAGAACGCCGCCGACACCGCCAACATCGTCGTCTGCGTCGGCTGGGAGTTCTACAACGTCGAGACCATCGCCCTCGACTACCCCGATGTCTACTGGATCTGGGTCGATAACGCCACCGGCGCGCCCGTCGAGAACGTCCTGAACATCACCTACGCCCAGAACGAGGGCTCCTACCTTGCCGGCTACATAGCCGCCTCCATGTCCGAGTCCGGCGTCATCGGCGCCGTCGGCGGAGAGGACAGCGACACTATCAACGACTTCATCGTCGGCTACAAGCAGGGCGCGGAGTACTATGCCTCCCAGAACGGCGGCACCATCAGCGTCGAGGTCAACTACACCAACGACTACGACGACCCCGCCAAGGGCAAGGAGTGCGCGCTCGCCCTCAACGACAAGGGCGCCGACGTCATCTTCCAGATAGCCTCCAAGGCCGGCGACGGCGTGTTCGAGGCGGCGCAGGAGCGTGGCTTCTGGGCCATCGGCGTTGACTGCGACCAGAAATACATTGCCGACGACGTCATCATCTGCTCTATGAAGAAGGAAGTCGGCAACTCCATCTACGAGGCCGTCAAGCAGTACATGGCAGGCGACACCTCTCTCTGGGGCACCACCTGGGAGGCCGACCTCGCCACCGGCTACGTCGGCATCGGCTACGGCGAGGAGGGCTCGACCCAGCAGGTCTCCGACGAGATCAAGGCTGAGGTCGAATCCCTTGCCGAGAAGATCGTCTCCGGCGAGATCGTGGTCGACACCGTCCGCTGAGAGCGAAGTAAATTCCCGAAACCAGCCGCGGTCTAGTGCGGCCGGGGGAGCGTCACGCAAAGCCGGCGCTCCCCCCATTACATATTATTCTCCGAAGGGAGTGTTTCCGCTTGCAGGAGAGCGTCATCAGGCTTGAACACATCACGAGGGAGTTCCCGGGTGTGCTGGCAAACGACGACGTGTCGCTCGAGATCCGGCGCGGCGAGGTCTTTGCCCTCGTCGGCGAAAACGGCGCCGGAAAGAGCACGCTCATGAACATAATCTACGGCATCTTCCCGCCCACGGACGGCAGCGTCTACATCCGCGGGAAAAAAGTCGAGACCTTCAGCCCCAAAAACGCCATCGACATGGGCATCGGCATGGTCCACCAGCATTTCATGCTCGTGCCGAGCCTGACCGTTGCGGAAAACATGGTGCTCGGCATGGCTCCGCGCAAGGGACTGTTCATCGACCACGCGAAGGCCGTCGCCATCACAAAGGAATACGCGGAAAAATACAACCTGCACGTCGAACCTGAGGCCAAGGTCATGGACATCCCGGTCGGCATGAAGCAAAAAGTCGAGATCCTCAAGGCGCTCGTGCGCGGCGCAAAGATCCTGATCCTCGACGAGCCGACACGAGGGCTGAACGCGGATGACGAGGTGACCGTGTTCGCCGCGCTGGCCAAGCTGGCGCACACCGGTGACCCGAAGCACTGCGTTATCGTGCTCACTGCGTCGCGCGAGATCGCCGAAGCAGCCGACACACTCTTCGAAATCTGATCTGTCCGGCAGCAATACACACCAGACACACCAGCACAGGCTCTTGAAGCTCACGATGTTCGGATACATACCAAACATCGTGAGCTTTTTCGATTTCGAGGGGCTGATTTGCGTGTTCCGGGAGG